>OFEU01000627.1_pt1 | contig 15008 bp, 11 predicted proteins | sample 1521221 | NCBI WGS metagenome assembly OFEU01 (sample SAMN03766357, study PRJEB24113) | microbial mat metagenome | isolation source: enrichment culture HLUCC-O from microbial mat sample contains cyanobacterium... | reverse complement strand
ATCAGGTACTTCTTTTTGGTCGGACATTCTAGCTGGCGAGAACCACCAATCTTGCCTCTCGTGGCACACTTGGGTGCGTTGGCTCCACGATTCTACCACATATTTTTAGTCAAAATTCATCTCACCGCTAAGCCTTCGGCTCTAACGAGAGTCTTCTTTTGACATTTAAGATAAATTATAAAGAAAGGCATCAGTAAATTTACTGAGTAAATCGAGGGAGCGGAAAGGATGGCTAAAGGTGGCAAGTTACTGAGGGCGATGGTGGTGACGGCCCTGTTACTACCGGCAATGGAAGGGGTAATGGCCGCAGGACGACAAGAAGTCAGTCCCCCTAATCAAAGCGTCTCGGGGGACTTGGGTCTTTTGCCTGACTTGAGTGCAAAACCGGTGGCCATCCCTCTGGAGCAGGCCCTCGTCCCCTTCGAGATGACCCGCGCCCCACTGAACGGGGCATGGACAGGGGGGGAGCTATTGCCATTGCGAGTGGAAACGCCGCAGATATTGGCTCAGACAGATAGTCGTCTAGAAGAGGCAGATCGCTTACTTGAGCAAGGCCGTCAACAATTTGATACGAGTCAGTTTCAGACAAGTTTACAATCTTACCAGCAAGCACTGGCTCTCTACCGAGAGTTAATGGCACAACCTGATTTATTTCAGGAGAGTCGGCGGGGGGAAGGCAATGCACTTCGTGGAATCGGTAATGTTTACCTTGTCTCAGCCCAGTATGAGCAAGCGGTTAATCTATATGAGCAGGCTCTCAGCATAGCCCGTGAGATAGGCGATCACGCCGGGGAAGGCAGCGCCCTGAGCAATTTGGGCATTGCTTACCGCAACCTGGGGCAGTATGAACGCGCCATTGACCTCCATGAACAATCTCTAGCAATCACCCGCGAGATAGGAGATCGCGCTGGGGAAGGCAACGCTCTCGGCAATTTGGGCGTCACTTACGGCAGACTGGCCCAGTACGAGCGCGCCATTGACTTCCATGAACAACGTCTAGAGATCGCCCGCGAGATAGGAGATCGCGCAGGAGAAGGCCGCGCCCTGAACAACTTGGGTAATGATTACAACAACCAGGGCCAGTACGAACGCGCCATTGATTTCTATGAAAAAGCCCTAGTGGTCTTTCACGAACTAGGTAGTCGAGCTGAAGAAGGCAGCGTCCTGGGCAATTTGGGCAGTGCTTACAACAGCCTGGGGCAGTACGAACGCGCCATTGACTTCTATGAACAATCTCTAGCAATCACCCGCGAGATAGGAGATCGCGCAGGAGAAGGCCGCGCCCTGAACAACTTGGGCAATGTTTACAACAGCCTGGGGCAGTACGAACGCGCCATTGACTTCTATGAACAATCTCTAGCAATCACCCGCGAGATAGGAGATCGCGCAGGAGAAGGCCGCGCCCTGAACAACTTGGGCAATGTTTACAACAGCCTGGGGCAGTACGAACGCGCCATTGACTTCTATGAACAATCTCTAGCAATCACCCGCGAGATAGGAGATCGCGCAGGAGAAGGCCGCGCCCTGAACAACTTGGGCAATGTTTACAACAGCCTGGGGCAGTACGAACGCGCCATTGACTTCTATGAACAATCTCTAGCAATCACCCGCGAGATAGGAGATCGCGCAGGAGAAGGCCGCGCCCTGAACAACTTGGGCAATGTTTACAACAGCCTGGGGCAGTACGAACGCGCCATTGACTTCTATGAACAATCTCTAGCAATCACCCGCGAGATAGGAGATCGCGCAGGAGAAGGCCGCGCCCTGAACAACTTGGGCAATGTTTACAACAGCCTGGGGCAGTACGAACGCGCCATTGACTTCTATGAACAATCTCTAGCAATCACCCGCGAGATAGGAGATCGCGCAGGAGAAGGCCGCGCCCTGAACAACTTGGGCAATGTTTACAACAGCCTGGGGCAGTACGAACGCGCCATTGACTTCTATGAACAATCTCTAGCAATCACCCGCGAGATAGGAGATCGTGCCGGGGAAGGCAGCGCCCTGGGCAATTTGGGCAATGTTTACGACAGCCTGGGGCAGTACGAACGCGCCATTGACTTCTATGAACAATCTCTAGCAATCACCCGCGAGATAGGAGATCGTGCCGGGGAAGGCAGCGCCCTGGGCAATTTGGGCAATGCTTACTACAGCCTGGGCCAGTACGAACGCGCCATTGACCTCCATGAACAACACCTGGCGATCGCCCGCGAGATAGGAGATCGCGCCGGGGAAGGCCGCGCCCTGGGCAATTTGGGCAATGCTTACAACAGTCTGGGCCAGTACGAACGCGCCATTGACCTCCATGAACAAAACCTGGCGATCGACCGCGAGATTGGCGATCGTGCCGGGGAAGGCGGCTCCCTGGGCAATTTGGGCGTTGTTTACAACAGCCTGGGGCAGTACGAACGCGCCCTAGAGCAGTTTGGCCAAGCCATCGCCCTCTTCAACGAACTCGGTGCCCGCGCCGAAGAAGCCACCTTCCTAAGCAACATCGGCAGCCTCCTCAACGACCAAAATCAACCCGAACTCGGCATAATCTTCCTCAAAGCCAGCGTCGATGTGCGCGAAGCCATACGCGGCGATATTCGCGGTCTCGACACCGACCTCCAACAATCCTTCACCGACACCGTCGCCGACAGCTACCGCCTCCTCGCCGACCTCCTCCTCCAACAAGACCGCATCATCGAAGCCCAGCGTGTCCTCGACCTGCTCAAAATCCAAGAACTCGACGACTACCTGCAAGGAGTGCGCCGCAATAGCCGCACCGAGAGCGGCGTAGACTACCTGCGGCCTGAACTCACCATCCTGGCTCGCTACAGCGACCTGCAAGACAGCGCCATCGATGCCGGTCGAGAACTCGCCAGCCTCAGGGCGATTGCTATCCCTGAGCGCACTGCCGCCCAGAACCAGCGCATCGCTGACCTCATCACCCTGCGCAACGAACTCAACAGCGACTTTAATGAGTTTGTCCGCAGCCCCGAGATCCGCAACCTGATTGAACAACTCAGCTTTGAGGCCCGCGACGCCAGTGTCAGTCTGGCCAGCCTCGACCGACTGCGGGATGAATTGCAGCAACTTAATGCCGTCATCTTCTATCCCCTGGTGCTAGAGGATCGCCTGGAACTGATCATCACTGCCCCCGATGCGCCTCCCCTACGCCGCACCGTCCCCATTGGTCGCGAGCAGCTGAACCGCACCATTCTCGCTTTCCGCGATGCCCTAGAAAATGTTGATCCCAGGATTGAAACCCCGGCCCAGCAGCTTTACGACTGGCTGATTGCCCCGATTCAAGCCGATTTGGAGGCCGCTGGGGTGGACACCATCATCTACGCCCCCGACGGGCAACTGCGCTACATTCCCCTTGCTGCCCTCCACGATGGTGACCAGTGGTTGGCTCAGCGATACCAAGTCAACAACATCACCGCTGAGTCCCTGACCAATTTCACCGAAGCCGATGCAGCCCAGCCCTCGATTCTCGCCGCCGCGTACACCGACTCTGCCCCGAGCCACACGCCGCTGGTTAACGGCACAGCCTATACCTTTTTCGGTCTAGCGGGGGCGCGGGAGGAGGTGGCGCTGTTGCCCAGCAATCAACTGTTGCTAGATGACGACTTTAGTCTCGCCACCCTGCTGCCAATCATGGATGAGTTTTCGGTGTTGCACCTGGCCACCCATGCTGCTTTTGTCCCCGGTGTGCCAGAAGATTCTTTCATTCTCTTTGGCAATGGCGACACCCCCACCCTACGGGACATTGAGAGCTGGACGTTGAATGGGGTGGACTTGGTGGTGCTGAGTGCCTGCGAAACCGGAGTCGGTGGGCTAGGCAATGGGGAGGAGATCTTGGGGCTGGGCTATCAGTTCCAGCAGCGGGGAGCCAAGGCGGTGATGGCCTCGTTGTGGACGGTGAGTGACCAGGGGACTCAGGTGTTGATGACGGCGTTCTATGACGCTCTGCAACAGGACATGACCAAGACGGAGGCGTTGCAGGCGGCTCAAAGGGCGTTGATTACCAATGACTTTGAGGCAGTGGGAGGGCAGCGAGGCTCGATCGAGTTAATCAGCGGTAGCACTGGGCAACGATTGGTGCCGGGGGGAACGTTGGCGCATCCCTACTACTGGGCGCCGTTCATTCTTATTGGTAATGGCTTATGAGGTACAGCCGTCCTGTTTTCCCGCCAGCTACCCATTTACTGATAATACTCCCGAATCGCCGTCAGCCCCTGCTCACAAACCTCCAACGGCGGACATTCGAGGGGATTCTCCCCAACCTTCAACCGGAACAATCGCGGCAGATGAACGACAAACTCAGGAATCTCGCGAATCTGATTTCCCGTCAACTCCAACATTGATAAACTCTGCATCTGGGCCATAAACCCAGGAATTTCGCCAACCTGATTTGACGACAACTCCAACCCCGAGAATAGAGGAAGACGGCTCAAACAAGGGGGAATAGTTGTAATTTGATTGCGAGCCGCATACAACAGCCGCAACTTCGACAGTTCCCCGATAAAATCAGGAATCTCCGTCAACCTGTTCCCCGAAAGATTCAACCCCGCCAACTCCGGAAACTCCAACACCACCTCGGGAACCTCCCGCAAGCCTAACCCATGCAAATTCAGGGTGTCCCGTCCCGCCGCCTTCATCCCCTCAATGCGTGCCTCAACGCTATTCTCCATCGCCATTACGTCCTCAAACTGATTCCCTCCATGTTAGCCTTACCCCTTGCCAAACTCCGCCCCCAGGACAGACACTGAAAACACTCCCTTGCTACTACTGGTTCTCAATCTCCGTGCGTCCTAATCTCCCTAACCAACGCTGGATTCTGGCGGATCTCCCTGAAGCTGAGATCCAATCTCTGGCTGAGTCTCTCAATGTGTCTCCCCTCATTGCCCAAATCCTCATGGAACGGGGCTTAGACAGTCCTGAAACGGCTCGAATCTTCCTAGAACCCGATACCCTAGAACTTCCGCCGCCGATTCAGGATTTCCCGGATTTAGCCATTAGTCTCGATCTCATCGTGGAAATGATTGAGACGGAACGGGCGATCGCCATCTGTGGGGACTATGATGCCGATGGTATGACCAGTACGGCGTTGCTGTTGCGGGCCTTGGGAACCTTGGGGGCGAAGGTGGATTATGCCATTCCCAGCCGCATGAGTGATGGTTATGGCATTAACTCCCGCCTCGTCAATGAGTTTGCAGAAGCGGAGGTGGGCTTAATTATTACCGTCGATAATGGCATTAGCGCCCATGGGCCGGTTGAGGAAGCCCGAGAACTGGGGATGGAGGTGATTATTACCGATCACCATGACTTGCCCGAGGTGATTCCCCCCGCCAGTTCCATTCTCAACCCTAAAATGGCTCCCGAGAACTCCCCCTATCGCGGTATGGCGGGGGTGGGGGTGGCCTATATGTTGGCCATGCACTTGGGGGAGCATTTTAAACAGGGGGAAACCTTCCGACTCCCCATGTTGGAACTCCTGACGCTGGGCACGATCGCCGACTTGGCCCCCCTCACCGGCGTAAACCGATATTGGGTTTTACAGGGGTTGCACCTCCTAGCAAATTCGCAAATTCCGGGCATTCAGGCCCTCGTGCAGGTGTCGGGAGCGGGGGATAAGGGCAAAAAAGCCCTAAAACCTGATGCCATTGGTTTTCGCCTCGGTCCTCGCATTAACGCGGTGGGACGAATTGGTGATCCCCAGTTGGTGATTGAACTCCTCTCCACGGATGATGCGGGGATCGCTTTGGAACGAGCGATGCAATGTGAGCAAATCAATCATACCCGCCAGGAGATGTGTGAGGAGATTGAACGGGAGGCGATCGCCTGGTGTGATGGGTTGCGCGATACTCTCCCCGAGACGCGAGTTCTGGTTCCCCTGCAAGCCAACTGGCATCATGGGGTGATTGGTATTGTGGCTTCGCGTTTAGTAGAACGCTACGGGGTTCCGGTGTTTATCTGCACCTATGAGGATGAGGAACTGCAACAGGTGCGAGGTTCGGCCCGAGGGATTCCTGAGTTTAATGTCTTTGAAGCCCTGAATTATTGCGGGGATTTACTGACCAAGTATGGGGGACATCCCGCCGCTGGGGGGTTTTCGCTCCCGGAAGCCAATTTAGAGGCGTTTCGTCAGCGGTTGAGTGAGTTCGCTTGTCAATGGTTGCAACCGGAACATCTTAAACCGCTGGTTCGCATCAGTGGGGAGTTGGGGTTTGAGGAGTTGGATTTAGAGCGGTTTGAGGAAGTCGAACAACTGCAACCCTTTGGAATTGGCAACCCCACGCCGGTGTTTTATTCGTCTCAGGTGCGGGTTTTGAACCAGAAAACTGTGGGGAAGGGCCATCTGAAGCTAGAACTGGCCCAGGGGGAGTCTGAAAAATCCATTGGGGCGATCGCCTGGCGTTGGGGCGAGTATTTTCCCTTACCCAGTCCGGTGGATTTGGCTTATAAACTGGGGGAGAATGAGTGGCAAGGACAGGTGTCTCTCCAGTTGGAGGTGGTTGGGGCGCGTCGTCCTGAGGGAGTCGTCTGGGCTTCGACTTCACTCAGCCCCGCTGAGGAGGAGGTTCCCGAGGCCACGGTGATTGAGTCAACGGAGTTGAGTTCGCCTAACGATGAGGAGGGGGTCACTGAGGCTGGGGGAACCTTACAGCGGTTTGAGTACCAAAATCGGGTCTATTTCTGTGGCCTCTATACTCATGGGGAGACTAAAGAACTTCGCATTCGCAACGATCGCGGCCAAGTCCTGGCGGTGAATCAGGGTAGCCAAACGGGCCTGCTGGGAACTTCGCGGGACAATGCTCGCTATGTCGATGTGCGAGAACGGCGATTTTACGATTTAATTAAAGCAGCTCTGGCGGTGTTAAATGGCTCGCCATCTTAATATGGTTGCCCTAAAGTTGCGAAAAGCCCGATGGCGATCGGGCTTAAGAGATAAATCTCAAAGTGTCTTCAATGTATCCCGCTTTAGAGATCTCCACCTCGGAAGGCCAGGAGAAAGATCACCACGGGTCCCGAAACGAGAATTAAACCGACAAAGGTAAGTTGAAAAATGGGTTCCCAGTTGATTGACGTGAGTGCTGATGTTAACGCTTCCATAAAATCCTCTCAAACAGAAAAAACAGGGTCAAGTATAAATCGCGGGAAATGCCGTTTAATATCTTACTGGCTGATGGGTCCTGAATTTTAAGAAACTTTACAAAAGTATAAATCCGTGTCCCGTCAGCCTTGGGGGCGATCGCCCCTGAATGCCCACCCCTATCATCCCTTGGAGTTTCCGCTGTGGCAACCTGGCAATGTGTAAAACACTGTGGCGCCTGCTGTTATCTGGCCCCCGACGAGCGTCCCGACTTAGACGAGTACCTCTCCCCAGAGGAACTCAAGCTTTATCTAAGTCTCGTGGGGGACGATGGCTGGTGTAAGCATTATGACCACGATACCCGAGAATGCGGCATTTATGAGAAACGCCCTGGCTTCTGTCGGGTGGATGCTCAAGAGTATCAGCGGCGCTATGATATTGATCCCGAGGACCTCGATGAGTTTGCCATTGACTGCTGTCGGGAGCATATCGAGGATATTTACGGCGATCGCAGCCTAGAGATGATACGCTTTGACCGCGCCGTGGGCAAACCGCGAATATTGCGCCCCAAAGCCGATCACTGACATCTCCCATGGAGTGAACCTTCAAACCCCATGTAAAATAATATGATGTTTGTTACCACGCCGCATCTGTGAAAGCTCCCACTCCCTCCCCTGTCCAAGACCCCTCAGAGCGTATTCCTTCCTCAACGCGCAAAGCCTCCAAATCTATCCTCGGTATTTTCAGCTCGACCTTTATCACCATTTTCTTAGCAGAAATGGGGGATAAAACCCAACTGACGACCCTCCTGATGACGGCCGAGTCTGATGCACCCTGGGTGGTTTTTTTAGGAGCCGCTTTAGCCCTAATTACAACCAGTTTAATCGGGGTTCTCCTGGGGCGTTGGCTCGCCAATCGTGTCTCGGAAGAGACGATTGAAACCTTTGCCGCTGTTATTCTTCTGTTTATTGCCATTCTCCTCCTCGGAGAAATGGTAAGCATCTAATGTTTAAGCCTTTAATGTTTAGGACAATCAACAATGGATTGGGATTTACTCGGATTAACCTTTATCGCGGTGTTTCTCTCAGAACTTGGAGATAAAAGCCAACTGGCTGCGATCGCCCTCAGTGGCAGTTCTAAATCACCCCAGGCTGTCTTTTTCGGAACCGCTGGCGCATTAGTCTTAGCCAGTTTCCTCGGAGTACTTGCCGGGGATGCTGTTGCCGAACTTCTGCCGACTCAAATTCTCAAGGGGTTAGCCGCTCTCGGGTTTGCCTTCATCGCCCTGCGACTGCTTTGGCAAGATAACTGATAGCTAATAGTTAACCGTTGATAACACAAAACATATCATTTCGTAGTATTGACATTTCTGGAAAACTATGATAGATACTTGCCGGATTGAGGGTGCATGGTGAACTTCAGCAAAACTGAGGTTGCTACAATGAAGCTATTGCGCCCTCAACCTTGGCTAAACTTCCTATCTCTACTTCCAGGAACCATCCTGACCGTTTTGACGATTAGCGTTGCCTTTCTGAGATTTTACGATGAACAAGACTTCAGCCTCCTCGGATACATCACCGAACCACGAACCTGGAGCAACCGACTCACTGTGGCAGCCCTCTTGGTGGCAGTGGTTAATTTCGGCGTTGAGTGGAACCGTCGAAATCGAGAAACAGACCGCCTCGCTCAAGCAGAGCAACGAAGAACTGAGGAAAAGCAACGAAGAACTGAGGAACGAGAACGAGCGGCTCGCCGAGCTAGAATCGAAGCTCGATGCCGTGCTGCCGAAATCCGTTTCCAATTAGACCCGAGTTTGGCCAATCGTCGGGCGTTGGAGGCCATCTTGGCCGTTTTGGGGGAATATGGAGACACTTTGTAGACTCTCGATAACTCCTCGTGACCGACGCTCTCCAACAACTCCAAGACCAACTTCAAGCACTCTGTCGCCTTGACGTTCTCAATCAATGGCGACAGGCTCCCGGTTCCGTGTCTGAGCCTCTGAATCCTCAAACTTGGCTCAATTGGCAACCGGTCACAGTCAATCGCCGAGGACATATTCCCTGGACGCAGGGAAAACAGGAGCTTTGGTTAAGTCAAACTCTTGTGATTCCTGAGGTTCTAAATGGCTTTGATGTTAGTCAATGTCGCCTCTATTTATCATTGCGCTGGTGGGCTGATTTTGCGCAACTGTATCTAAATGGAAATCTCCTGCATACAGGCGATTTGTTTGACTGTTTTGGTCGCATTTTTTTAGATGGGTCTGTTTGTCCGGGGCAAACGCTTCATGTCGCTCTCTATTTGGTAAGTCCAGGTCATGATAATGGGGCGTTGGTCACTTCGGAGTTGATGTATGAGAATAGCTATAATAATGAGTATGTTTACCCTGGGTTTGTAGCAGATGAATTAGGAGTTTGTCGTCGATTTTATTCTCAAACTTTTGCAGATGAATTCAATACTTTGATTGCTCCAAACTTTAATCTTTTGCCGCAACAACAAAAACAGTTCTTAGAGGAATTGCAGCAGCTCCATAATCAATTAAACACTATGTTTTCCTCCCCTGAGGGTACGTTGTACTTGATGGGCCATGCTCACTTGGATATGGCTTGGCTGTGGGAGGTTTCCGAAACTTGGACGGCAGCGCAACGGACGTTTGAATCGGTCTTAAATTTACAAGAGCAGTTCCCGGAGTTGATTTTTTCCCATTCTTCGGCGGCGTTATATGACTGGATTGAATGCCATCGACCTGATTTGTTTGCCAGGATTAAAACTCAGGTTGATAACGGGGTTTGGGAAGTGGCAGCGGGATTGTGGGTTGAACCGGAGTTAAACTTGATTTCTGGGGAATCGATTGTGCGCCAAATTCTCTATGGGCAACGGTATGTTATGGAGCGGTTTGGGCAGCGGGTGCGGGTGGCTTGGCTTCCGGATAGTTTTGGGTTCTGTTGGCAGCTTCCGCAGTTGTTGAAACAGGGAGGGATTGACTATTTTGTCACCCAAAAGTTGCGCTGGAATGATACAACTGAGTTTCCTCATAATTTGTTTTGGTGGGAAAGTCCAGATGGCACTCGAATTTTGAGTTTAATGTCTGCCCCGATTGGTCAAGGGGTTGAGCCGCAACAGATGGCTGAGTATTTGAAAAATTGGCAAGACAAAACGGGTTTGCCGGATGGGTTGTGGTTGCCGGGGGTGGGAGATCATGGTGGTGGACCGACTCGTGATATGTTGGAGGTGGCCAGACGTTGGCAGGGGTCATCGCTGTTTCCTGAATTGGCGTTTTCTTCGGCAACGGATTATCTCGATCGCCTCCAAGGTCAAATCGACGAAACCTGTCCGGTGTGGTGCGATGAACTCTATTTACAGTTTCATCGTGGCTGCTATACCACTGAGGGCGATCGCAAACGGGCCAATCGCGACGGGGAACGCTGTCTCTATCAGGCGGAGGTGTTCGCCTCCTTGGCGACGATAACCGCTGGGGTTCCCTATCCTGGGGAGGTGTTGGAGAGGCTTTGGAAAGACTTACTCTTCAATCAGTTTCACGATATTCTCCCCGGTTCGACGATTCCTGAAGTCTTGGCGGAGGCGAATCGGGTGAGTACGGCGGGATTGGCGACGGCTAAGGGGATTCGCGATGGGGCAATCACGACGTTGTTGCACCATCTCCCAGCCTCGATTCCCCCTCACCCCGAGGCGATTCCGGTTTATGTGGTCAATTCTCTGACCTGGGCGCGATCGCAGGTGGTCAGTCTTCTCCTTCCTGACTCTGACAGGCGGTGGCGTGTTTGCAATCTCGGCGGCGAACCTGTGCCCAGTCAGCGGTTTCAGGGACAATTGCAGATGTTGGCGGAGGCGGTTCCCGGTGTCGGTTGTGCTGGATATTGGCTCTATATAGATGAAGAAGCTCCCCAGGATAACCTATCGTATCACACAACTCGCGCCCCTGTCCTGGAAAACGGCAATTTGCGGGTTACAATTGATGTAGAAACTGGTGATATTCAGCAAATCTTTGATAAACGAAATCAACAGGAACTGCTCAATTCTCAAGGGGGGAATCAGTTACAAGCTTTTCGAGATCGTGGGCAATATTGGGATGCGTGGAATATCGATCCTAACTATGAACAGTATCCTCTTAATTCGCCAGAATTAGAAGATTGGGAGTTCCTAGAATCGGGGGATTTGCGTCAACGGTTGCGAGTGGTGCGTCGTTTGGGAAAATCGCGAATTTGTCAAGACTATATCCTGGATAACGATGCGTCTATTCTTGTGATTGAGACTGAAATTGATTGGCAAGAACGGCAGGTTTTGTTGAAAGCTGCCTTCAATTTTGCGTTTAATACGGATATCGCGAGTTATGACATGGCTTGTGGGGCGATCGCCCGTCCGACTCAACCCCAAACTCCAGCCGAGGCGGCAAAATGGGAAGTTCCTGCTCTTCAATGGGCCGACTTATCTACAAGGGAGTTTGGGGTAAGTTTGCTGCAAAATTGCAAACATGGCTATGATGCCAAACCCAATCAACTACGACTGACGTTGTTGCGGGGTTGCCAATGGCCCAATCCCGAATCAGATCGAGGTATCCATCACATGACTTATGCCATTTCTGTCCATTCAGGAGATTGGAAAACTGGCAAAACTGACCATCGGGCCGATGAACTGAATCAACCGTTACTGGTCTATAGCGATATTAACACTTGCGGTGGCGATCGCCCCCCCAGTCAATCCCATCAATGGCTATCCTTGCAGCCAGATTCCCTCAAGTTAATGGCCCTCAAAGCCAGCGATCGCCATCGCAACCAATGGATTATTCGCGTCCATGATCGTCACGGAGAACCCCAACACCTTGACCTCGGGGGAGTCTTCGGCGAGATGACCCGAACCCGCGTTAATCTCTTGGAAGAGAAGCAAGTTAGTAATGAAACGATCGCACCCTGGCAAATTGCCAGTTTTCGGTTACAATCGCGGTAGAACTTGACCGGACAAGAGATTGGACTTCATTGTGAGTCCGTCATAACGGAGATACCTGCAAAAATAGGTTCAATCTAAGTCTGAAGTTTCGTTACCAAGACTATCCCAAACCCGTCTTGGTGCTGCATACTCAACTCGTCATCGTTTATACCATAAGAAGGACAAGCCTCCGTGAGAGAACACAAACGAATTGGCATCCTCACCAGTGGCGGGGACTGTGCAGGCTTGAATGCAGCCATTCGCGGCGTCGTTCGCTGCGCCAATCAATATGGTTGGGAAGTTTTGGGAATTTGTCAAGCCACCAATGGCTTAATGACTGACCCTCCCAACGCCATTCCGTTAACCATTGCCAATGTTGACCCTATTTTAACCCGAGGGGGAACCATTCTCGGAACCACCAATAAAGGCAATCCCTTCGCCTTTAAACTCCCTGATGGAACCGTTTGCGATCGCAGCCAAGAAATTATCAACGGCTATTATAAACTGGGATTAGATGCCTTAATTGGCATCGGGGGAGATGGCAGTTTAGCGATTCTGCATCGTCTGGCTCAACAAGGAAAATTCAACTTTATCGGTATCCCCAAAACCATCGACAATGATGTCGGTATTACCGAGCGTTCTATCGGCTTTGACACCGCCGTGACCATTGCCACCGAAGCCTTAGATCGACTTCACTTTACCGCCGCCAGTCACAATCGGGTGATGATATTAGAAGTCATGGGACGAGATGCCGGTCATATTGCCTTAAACGCTGGAATTGCTGGTGGGGCCGATGTGATTTTAATCCCCGAAATTAACTACAAACTCGAAAACATCTGTCAAGGCATTCAAGACCGACAAAAACGGGGTCAAAACTACACCTTGGTGATTGTCTCCGAAGCCGTCTGTACCGAATCTGGGGAACATATGACCAAAATGGAACAATTCGGTGAATGTCGTCTGGGGGGAATTGGTCAATATCTCTCCGAAAAAATTGGCGAATCGACTGGTGCAGAAACTCGTGTCACCGTCTTAGGCCATATCCAGCGGGGTGGGATTTCCTCCCCCCATGACCGGTTGTTGGCCTCGGCTTTTGGGGTGGCTGCCGTTGAGGCGATCGCCCGCAACGAGTATGATGTCATGGTAACCTGGCAAAATCGCGAAGTCATCACCGTTCCCATCGCCGAAGCTATCAAAACCTATCGAGTCGTTGACCCCCAAGGAACCCTCGTCAAAACTGCACGTGGCTTAGGGATTTGTTTAGGTGACTAATTCAGGTTTATCATCCCCCAGTCCCAGTTAATCTGGGAATAGTGACCTATCGCCGGGACTCGCTCTCTGATAAATTTGAGATGACTTATTTTACGGGTTATACTCAAGCCATAGCCAGCTAATTTAGGTTGAGAGTTGCCCGAGTCCCGGCTACGGTGCTAAAGTTTAGGATATCAAAACTGGATTGAAAACTCTTCATGGCGGTGTACGAGGATCGAGAAGCCTTTATTCCCTATCGACTCAATGATCTCGTTGATTTTTGTGTCAATGATGGTCAACTTAGTCCTGAAGAATGTCAAACTTTTCGAGACTTTGCCCAAATCTTAGCCTCCTACTATCATTTTCGCTTTCATGACTACGCCACTCAAATCTTAAATAACTACGCCGTTTTTAACCCAGATCGCGATACCCATATTCTTAAGGAACCGACTGCATCAGACCTCGAAACCATGGACGAACAAGTGGTTAGTCAATTTCGCCGGGTGTTGAAAGGGGCCAACTACATGGAACTGTCCGATGAGATGTTAGCAAAAGCACTCGAAGAAACGTCTTTGGTTGATTTGCAAACTCATGTCAACTTTGACGATTTTGACCGTTTTCTTTGTTTTTATCGTGGCGATATCTTTGAAACTGTTGAACTCAAAAAATGGATATTTTGGACAGAGACAAAGGAATTAGATATCTTGCAGCGAGTAGTCATGCTCATTCGCTACAAAGGGAAGAAGCATTTTCAAGCTCAGGGAATTGACCTAGAAGATTTGAAATTTATTCCCGGAAAAATGTATGTTTATCTCTATAAAAATGTTCCAAAACCCGATATTGAGCTGTTATTTCCCAACGTTCAAACCAGTATGACGCTCAAAGATCGCCTACTTTTTGGTATTCCGGCGATCGGGGCAGCCATTCCCGCTATTTTACGGATTCTCCCTCAACTTTTACTGGTTCTAAGTGTGATTCTCTTCCTAACAGTTGGTTCGCCGGATATTGACGCGTTACAAGCTGACGAAGAAGATGTCGATAACCTGCTTCCCGTCCTCCTTGCCATGTTATCCTTAATGGTTGCTTTAGGAGGGTTGGCCTTCAAGCAATATACAAAATATCAGAGTAAACGGATTAAATTCCAAAAAAAAGTCACTGATACTCTATTTTTCCGTAACATTGCCACCAACTCCAGTGTCTTTAGCAGCCTCATCCAAGATGCCCAAGATGAAGAATGCAAAGAAGTTCTGTTAGTTTATTACCATCTTCTCATCAGTGAGACGTCACTCACCCCCGACCAACTCGACGATAAAATTGAACAGTGGATGGAGGCCCGCTTCGGCACAAAAATCGATTTCGACATTCACACCCCCCTCCAGAGTTTAGAAACCCTGCGCGGTGGTCCCCAAAATACCCCCCTTCTCACCTATGATGAGCAAGGCTGTTGTCAAGTCTTACCGTTACCCGAAGCTCAACAGGTCATCGACTGGGTTTGGGATCGTATCTTTGATTATGCCAATGTTTGATTAACGCCTATCTTGTGGCATTTTTTGTGCAATTTGTCAAGATTTATGGGAACGGGGAACGGGGAACAGGGAACAGGGAACACCGGAACAGGGAACAGGGGAGAACCCATCCCGCCCTGCGGGCACCCCTCCGGTGGAGGGGAAGGGAACAGTTCTCTTGCCTCTTGCCTCTTGCCTCTTGCCTCTTGCCTCTTGCCTCTTGCCTCTTG
>OFEU01000616.1_pt1 | contig 15251 bp, 20 predicted proteins | sample 1521221 | NCBI WGS metagenome assembly OFEU01 (sample SAMN03766357, study PRJEB24113) | microbial mat metagenome | isolation source: enrichment culture HLUCC-O from microbial mat sample contains cyanobacterium... | reverse complement strand
TTGGAGATATTTTCCATATTGCCTTCCGTTGCACTGGAGCACCCACGAGCCTTGTAAGTGTTAACAGCGATTATGCATTGTTTCCCATTGCCCCGACACCAATCGATATAAACGCACCACAAAACTTTTAATTTCAATGGATTAGGAACTATTAAGTCCGATATTCCCGGCAACTTTAAACGATGCGACATGCGCTGACCAAGCTCCAAAGAATCCCACATGGGCGGAATCTACTTTGTCCATCATTGCAACCCATCGATGAGAGGCATAAGGCGAAGTATGGACCATACACTCGAAATCCAGGAAATCCGCAGTCTCACCCACACAGATACGACTTGCCAAGCCTGAGGAATACACCTTCACGCCTGGGCAAGCGAGAAACGGCCGTTCATCTTTTCTTCGCTTGTTTCGGACCCGTGGCTGGAATTTGTCATTAAAATCTATCCGGACCACGAGGGCGAGATCGGCAATAACCAGTTGGTCTTCTCCAACAAGACCGAACGGGACATCATCCTCAAGGAAGAATTCGAGACGATGCTGGGAGATCAGTGCATCAACGTCATCACCGACGAAAAGCCGTCCGGCGACCACATCTTTACCGATGGTGTGATCGACAAGGCCTTTCTGACTTCGCATATCAAGGACATGAGCCAGGCCTTCTACGTGTGCGGCCCGGACCCGTTCAACGAGAGCATCATGGCAGCTCTGAAAGAGCTGGGCGCCAACCCGGACGCGCTGGTGTTTGAAGAGTAGCCGGTCTTGATACGCACTCTGCGCTGAGCGCCTCATTATCAATGCCGGATTACCGATTAACGGCAACCGGCAGCTACGTGGTTAAGCCTCTAGACCGTGCGGATCTGGCGACATGCCGATATCGGAGGTACGCTGTTTGGATTGATAGGGGGCCTGATATCGTAGGACGAGCCGGTATACGTATGATGCTGGTGTAGATCTATGAACCGCGATGGCGGCAGGCAGCCAGCGCAGTATCACATCAGGCGATAGAGATATGCAGACGATTGAGCTAGGTGGAGTCAGCGTACCCCGAATAGGCCAGGGCACCTGGCATATGGGCGAGAATGCTGGGCAGCGGCAGGCTGAGGTCAGGGCGCTGCGTGAAGGTCTCGATCTGGGCATGACGCTAATCGATACCGCAGAGATGTATGCGGAAGGCGGCGCAGAAGAAATCGTTGGAGAAGCTATCCGTGATCGGCGCGATGAGGTGTATCTGGTCAGCAAGGTCTACCCGCACAACGCCAGCACCCAGGGTGTTCAAGCTGCCTGCGAGCGCAGCCTGCACCGATTGGGCACTGACACTATCGATCTGTACCTGCTTCACTGGCGCGGCCAGTACCCGCTGAGCGAAACCGTGGACGCCTTTGAGCGGCTGCGCGAGCAGGGCAAGATTCTGCGCTGGGGCGTGTCCAACTTCGACACTGACGACTTGGCAGAGCTCGACGCGCCCGCTTGCGCCACCAATCAGGTGCTCTATAACCCCGACGCACGAGGCATTGAAGTCGACCTACTGCCCTGGCAAGCACAGCACAACATGCCGCTCATGGCCTATTGCCCGATCGGGCAAGGCGGCGCGCTACTGCATGACGCCACCCTGCAACGCATCGCCGACAAGCACAGCGCCACCCCCGCGCAAGTCGCCCTCGCCTGGTCACTGCGCCATCCCGAGGTGATCGCTATTCCCAAAGCCGTTAACCTGAATCACCTCAAACAGAACGCCAAGGCAGATAACGTCAGACTCGACGACGATGACCTGGCTCAGATCGACGCCGCCTTTCCTCCGCCAACGCGCAAGCAGTCCTTGCAGATGGTGTAAGGCCAGGCCATCAACGGCCCTGCACTGGAGCGATGCCATGCCACAGCCCGCACCACCCAATGCCTGGATCCGCTTTCTCGCCCACCTGCTATTTATTCTTGCGGCGTGGACATTGTTCATCAAATACCTGTTCCCCATTGGCTACGCGCTGGCATACGGCGAGCCCTGGTCGCGGTATATCTATTGGGATCTATGGCCGCTGGCGCACGTCTGGCTAGGCTGGGCGCTGCTCAAACAGCCCCGCTACACGCGCGCATTGGCGGTGGGTATGTCCGTTATTGAAATCCTCATCATCGGCACCCTGTTTGTGCGCTTCCTCAATGACCCCGAGTGGTCGATCTGGCGCACCAACTGGTTTGTGAATAAGGTGTTTGTACTGACCTGCTTTGTGCTGGTGTTGGCGGCCACGGTGCCGATCCCCAAAAAATGGAAGGAGCGACCGCTATGAACCATCACCTCAAGCATCGCATCACGCGCCGAGAAAGCCTTACGCTCATCGGCGCGACGCTGGCCGCCACGATGTTGCCAAGCATGCCGCTGCTGGCCAACACCGACGGGATGCACCGGAAGACCCTTGCGGGGAGTGACAAAAAGCTGCCCGTGATTGGCATGGGCACCTGGCGCACGTTCAACGTTGGCAGTGACGAGACGCTGCTCGATGCGCGCACCGAGGTGGTGAAGGCCTTTTTCGAACATGGCGGCGGCCTGATCGACTCCTCGCCCATGTACGGCTCGGCACCGGACGTGATGGGCTATGCCTTGCAAAAACTCGGCACACCTGAGCGCCTGTTTGCCGCCGAAAAGGTCTGGAGCCCCGCCGGTGGTTCCGCCCGGGAGCAGGTGGCGGAGTTGAAAGACCGCTGGACGTTGGATCACTTCGACCTGGTGCAGGTGCACAACCTGACCGACTGGCGCGATCACCTGGCCGCGCTGCAGGAAATGAAAGCTGAAGGCACGGTTCGCCATGTCGGTATCACCACCTCCCACGGGCGCCGCCACGACGAGGTGGAGCAAATCATGTCGTCAGAGGATATCGACTTCGTTCAGCTCACCTACAACATCACCCACCGCGAGGCCGAAAACCGACTACTGCCCCTGGCGGAAGAACGCGGCATCGGCGTGATCGCCAACCGGCCTTACGATGGCGGCAGCCTGATCAAGCATCTCAAGCAGCGTAACGCTGAATTGCCCGAATGGGCCAACGAGGAATGCGGCTGCACAACCTGGGCGGACTTCCTGCTGAAATTCATCGTCAGCCATCCGGCGATCACCTGCGCGATACCCGCCACCACCCAGGTCGAACATATGCGCGAGAACATGCGCGCCGGCCACTCCCCCATGCCCTCGGCCGATGCACGGCAGCGGATGGCTGACTATATCGAGTCGCTATGAACGCGTGGGCAAGCTACCAGGTACAGGACTTTATTCCCTTCACGGCGGAGGTGTACTTTCGCCTGTTGGAACGCATGGGCGAAACCTTCTGGCCGCTGCAATTACTGACCCTCGCCCTGGGCGCCGCCACCCTGGTGCTGGCGCTGAGACACCGCACGCGAATAGCCTGCCTACTACCCGCCCCGCTATGGGCCTTTGTGGCCGTGGCGTTTTTCATTCAGCGCTATGCAGAACTTAACTGGGCCGGGGGCTATGTTGGTTACGCTTTCATCGCCCAGGCCTTGCTGCTGGTAGTGATGGCGCTAACGGGATGGGGAATGGATAACGCAACACGCGCAACACACCCACCGGTTATTATCGGCATCGCCGTCACCCTCTTCGGCCTGATCATCATGCCGCTGGTAGCTCCGCTGAGTGGTGGTGCCTGGCTTCAGGCGGAAGTGTTCGGCATACACGCCGACCCCACGGCGGTGACTACGCTGGGCCTGGTGCTTATCATGTTGCGGGGTTTCGCCCTATGGATCGCCGCCATCATTCCTGCGCTCTGGCTGGTCGTTTCAGGCCTGACGTTGCAGGTGCTGGGTTCGTCGGGCGCCGCTGTGCTGTTCTCTGTGTTGGCGATTGCTCTGATTGGGCTGGCCTGGAAAAGTTTTGAATCCAAACGATAAAGTCATAGCACTGTTGCTTTTGACGCGGAGGCAAAGGCACTGCGTACCGCGCTTAATGTTTGAATTCAGGGGTTAACGGGTCTGTTCAATATTAAGGCGACACTTGAACGGCCAAGCACCGCGATGAGCTAACACAACCATGATGTTTTTCGCGCCTATGGGTGGATCGCATAAGTTAACGTTATGTCTACTTTATCCAAGGTTAGCTGGATATCTCATCAAATGCATGACGTTAGTTTTGGAGGCAGGATCAAAAAGCGTGAGCTTGTGAACATCTGGTGACTATAAGGAAATTTTAATGACCTTATTCAGAGCCATTTTGCACTGTTCGCATTACTAGTTGGAACAGTTCTTGCGGCCTGTTAGTGCTACCGATAGCGCCTCGTTCACGAGCCAACTTTTTATGCTCATAAAGATTAGAACCCGCATAAATCACAAAAGGCGTTCTATTACCAGATTTTCTTAGCTCATGGAGTAGCACATAGCCTTCTTCCGATCCTTCCTTTCTACCCATATCTGAGATAATAATTGCGAATTTTTCATGTTCTAATATTTGCAAGGCTTCTTCGGTAGAAATAGCAAGCTCTATGTGTAAGCCTTGATCTTCAAAAGCTTGGCGCTCATAAATATTATTCTCCGGACAATCATCAACCCACAAAACTCTATTTTTCCATTTATCAGATGAAGGCCTTCTCTTCATTTTCAAAAAAATGTCAACAATTTCATTCAGTTGATCTTTATTGAGCACTTCGCTACCACCAGGTTGCTTTGATATTGCAGCAGCCAATGAAATGGCAGATGAAAGTTGTGACTTCAAAAAGTTCTCTTCATTTTTGAAATCCGATGGCCCGTATAATTTATTATGATGATTGGCGACAAGCCAAAGAAATCCCAAAAAAACCAAGATGGGGAAAAAAACCATAAAATAAATTAGAGGCGTTATGTGATCTGATACATTTTGGCCAAAGCTAACCACCAAAGAAGCAAAGCCATACACAAGCACAATAAATAGAGCAATAATCCCTAAGGGACTTTTGGTAAATCCCTTCGCAGATTCTGAGAATTCCTTGATACTCAATAGTTACTCCTTATGGCGCTTAGCACGGACAAAATGCACCGAGCGAAGCAACAAAATGCTTGAACGCATAGCATGGCTATGTTCAACAATTCCACTAGGCGCATTCAACAATCCCTTCTATTAAATATTCCCATATTACACCTGAATCATATTCCCTGCGCTCAAATCCCGCGGCTGGCAACTCCAATATAATATTGTCAAATCCTGACCAATATCCGCCCCATAGCCGATTAGTATCTTTGAGCATAGAAACTTTATAGGCATGCCTTGCCAATGTAACATGCTCCATATTTACTTTTACAATTCTTGTTAGGGGCCAATCTTTAATTATAAATTTCTGAACAGAATTTAGTGGCCACCCATATTTTGCTGATACAAGCTTACACGTTTCCATATCACCAAAAGCATATAGAGCGGACAACCTCGACGGATATAGCGGGTAATACTTCTCTCGAAACACTTCGGCATCATATTCTATACGGTAGTCATTGATTGCCGTCATGAAGTAAGGAGATACCGCTAGAGCGTCACTATGACAAGGCTCATAGGGAAGGTATCGCACCTTGCCTGCTATGTATTTTTTCATGAATTCTGGATCCGAACATGAAGCTACAGCACCTGAGGAAAATGTCTTAGTGAGATTAAAATTGTGATGAGTAATAGGGTTAAACTGATTGACAAATATATAGAATATGTCAGGTGCGTCTTCGTCAATGTTGATTAATTTCATACATACTCCAGTTCACCCAAACACTTACGAGTGATTTACATAATTCCAATAAACGTAAAAAAAGCATTTATTGAGTTTATCCGTTCACCAACCTTGATTCTACCCCATTGATTTTAATAAAGGAAAAGCTAAGTTTGACATCATATTCGAAATTCACATGCTTACGCGCTCCTCCACTCGCCTCCTACACTCCACCAACGAACAGCTTGACGGGGTGCCGGCGAAATCAGGCTGAAATGGCGCAGGACGTAGTATTGTTTGCTGCCGAGCGCTGGTCCCGCTGAACCTGATCCGGCTAATGCGCTGCTGCTTACTCAAGTTCGCAGCGCGGGTACCAGCGTAGGGATCAAGCGATGGACACGGCTTCATTTCACGCCAGCTTCCGCGCCATTTCCTCGATCTTATTCGCCTGCCTTCCGGATCATTACCACCGGAGGCATCATGGGCTACCGCTTTAATGATCTCATCACCTCCTGCCAGCAAGATTGGCGCGCCCTTATTGAGCGCGATGCTGGACTGTTGCGAAGCACTGAAACGCTGCCGGAAGCACTGCCAAATCCTACTTAACACAAGCACTGCGGAGCTGCATGTATGTCAATTATGCTGAACGATGTAAAACTGCTGTTCGCTGATTACAGAGTTTTGTGTGTATCAAGTGTTAGGTATTCAAAGTCGTTCGATCAACATATCAATAAAGGCGCGTACAGCAGGGTTGGTGCGCCGACTCTGCGGCCATAACGCAACTATATTATGACGCTCTACGCCGAAGTCAGGCAGGATGGGTATAAGTTCACTTCGTCTAACCCGCGGGGCAGCCATGAAACTTGCAGCCATTCCGATGCCTGCTCCTGCGGTCATAGCGGCGATGACGGCTTCGCTTGAGTCAACGATGACAGGGGAAGATGGCACTATCTCAACCTCCCTCTCGCCGATCCGGAACGGCCAGCGAAACATTTGTCCCGTACTTTGGTAACGCAAATTGATCGTTTCGTGCCCCACCAGCTCATCAGGATGCTCGGGAGCACCATACCTAGCCAAGTAGTCTGGCGAAGCGTAGCAAGAGAGCCTGTAAGGTGAGAGTCGCCTGGACAAAAGTGACGAATCCGCAAGTTCACCGATCCGTACTGCAAGATCAATGCCCTCTTCAACCATACCGACGATGTGGTCGCTCAGCCGCAGGTCGATCGCTACCTTCGGGTAGCGTGTTCGAAAATCCGTAATAGCAGGAGCAATCAGATGCAGTCCCAGTGGAAGTGATGTCGCAATTCGTAACGTGCCTGCGGGCTCGGTACGAGCAGACTTGACCACCTGCTCTATCTCTTCTGCTTGGCGCAGCAGCTCTAGCACACGTCCATGCAAGTCGCGGCCCTCGGCCGTGAAAGACAGAGATCGTGTCGTGCGAGTGAAAAGAGAGACGCCGAAGTGACGCTCCAACCGCTGAATGCTTTTGCTTATCGCAGAGGGCGAAACAGACAACGAGCGCGCCGCAGCGGTGTAGCTGCCTAATGAACCGGCGCGTGCAAATGCGATAAGGCCCGTGAGGCGTTCTAATCCAATTTGTTCTTTCATGGAACAATTAAAACGAATCTACGCACCATTATCAACGGCAAGGAACTTTCTTACTATTTGCCATGTAACCATTCATGAGTGAGATTGTGATGAACGACATGATGAAAGCAGTGCAGCTGCATAGTTTCGGTGACCCAGAGGTCTTGCTTTACGAAGATACGCCCCGACCCGCAGTACAAACCGGTGAAGTGCTTATCCAGGTTCGTGCGGCAAGTCTTAACCCACCAGACCTTTACCTGCGCGACGGCTATCGGGCGCTACCTCCAGAATGGCAGCCTAGCCCACATTTCCCGTTGATATTGGGCACTGATGTGTCAGGAGTCGTTGCTGCCGTCGGCGACGGGGTTTCCAAAGTCAGCGTAGGTGACCACGTCTTTGCAATGGTGCGTTTTCCCGAAGACCTGATGACGGGCAGCGGCGCCTATGCCGAATATGTCAGCGTTCCTGAAAGCCACCTGGCGTTGAAGCCAAAGGGCATTTCTCATGTCGAGGCAGCAGGTGCCCCGATGTCACTGCTTACTGTCTGGCAGTTTCTGGTGGATCCTGGCCACAACCGACTAAACCCATTCCAGGCATTCCAGCATGTGCCTGTCCCGCTCGAAGGCAAGGCCGTCTTGATCAATGGAGCTGGCGGTGGCGTGGGGCATCTAGCGGTTCAAATCGCCAAATGGAAAGGGGCACGCGTGATCGCGGTTGCTTCAGGTAAGCATGAAGGGCTTCTTCGTGAGCTGGGTGCTGACGACTTCATTGATTACACCAAGGCAGCCGCCGAAACGGTCGCACATGACGTGGATCTGGTGCTTGACGCTGTGGGTGGTTCGAACATGGGACGCTTCCTCAGCATTATTAAACCAGGCGGCTCGCTCTTTCTGGTCAACCCCTTGGGCTTTTCTGCCAGGGATGAAGCCCACAGGCTAGGAATTACGGTTTCCTCACTACAGGTGCACTCAAACGGAATGCTGCTGGCGCAGGCCAGTCGCTTACTCGACAACCGTACCATTCGGATCGTGATCGACAGTACCTATTCGTTGGCAGAAGCACCGGCTGCGCATCAGCGAGCTATGCAAGGCGGCGTTCAAGGCAAGGTCGTGCTTGTCGTTAAAGAGTAAATTGTTGCCGCCGATCACAGTAATTTCCGGGGTTGAAAGCATCTGAAGCATCCGTTCGGTTTGCTCGATACCGAAGTGTGGCAGCCTCGCAAGATATCTTGCTGATTTGAGGTCACCAGTATAGCTTTCAAAGATTGAAGCGATATCCTCGGGCTTATGGTGCCTTAATGTCAGCCTTTTTGAAGCAGTTATCATATTTGTTGGCTTAACGCCCCAGCTCAGCTGCATCGCTTCTTGGCGGTGGCTAACCTAGCTATTTTTCGACTGTCGCTAACCGCACATACTCTGGCACCCTTTCCTTGAGCAATTTGATGAGTTCGGGCTGCATGAATTCGTAGTGATCGGGGATATCCAGACAGACCAGCGGCTTTCCCTTCAACACGTCCTTGTACGTACTGGCGACTTCATCCTGGTGGTGCTTTTCCATCACCAGAATGATATTGGCCCACTCAATCAAATCCCGGGAAACAGGCGTTTGCGCATGTGCCCCTGTCCCAGCGCCGATTGCCTGGATACCGGGATAGGCTGAAAAGACATTTTCCTCGGTTGGGCTGCGTAGCCTATTTTCGCTGCAGATGAATAGAAGGTTCATAGGCGCTCCCTGGACACATAGCATAGGACTTTGTGGCAATTCTGGCGCCGCGAAGCGATGGTAAACCGAACGCTGCGCAGTCGATTGTCAAACCTCGTAACGTTCGACATTCTGTACATTAAACATCCCGCGCAGGAACGACATTATGGATGCCATCAGCTACACGGCCGCTAGAACCAATTTAGCAAAAACCATGGAGCAGGTCTGTGAAGACCATTCACCCATGATCATCACCCGCAACAAAGCGCCGTCTGTGGTAATGATCTCTCTCGAAGACTATGAGGCGCTGCAAGAGACAGCCTATCTCCTGGGTACACCTAAGAACGCCCGCCGTTTGTTAGAGTCCGTTGCCGAGCTGGAGCAAGGTGGTGGTCTGGAAAACCAACTTCTTGAAAACGACAGCGCCGGGGCTAGCCCCGGCGCTGATATCGCACATGGCAAAACAAATTGACGGTTAGAAGCGCAAACCGGCCGACGCGGTAAAGGTATCGATCTTGTAGTCGCTGTCGAAGTCGTAACGCTCGTATTCGGCACGGACCAGGAAGGGATCGAAGTTGAACTGCGCGCCGACACCGTAGACCGGATCGGTGCCGTCCTGATCTTCAAGATCAACGCTAGCACCGCCAAGATTACCGTCGACGTCGGTTTCCCACTTGGCCACACCGGCCTTGGCGAAGGCGGTAAACCAGGAAGTGATGGGCAATTGACCGACCAGATTCGCCCCGTAGGCGTTGGATTCCAAATCGGTATTGGCGCCACTATTACCCTCTAGGCGGGTACGACCCAGATCGGCATAGAAGATTTCGGTAGCGAAGTAAGGATTGAATTCGTAGCCGACGAAACCTTTAAAGACGTTGTCTTCGTCATCATCCACATCAAAGTCTTCAGCGCCATCGGAAATGAAATCGTCGACATCGTCGTTGTCGTTCTCCAGCGAGCTAAAACCGGTACCGATGCCCAAATAGAGCCCATCAGCATTGGGTGCGGCGAAGGCCGACGGTGCCGCGGCGAGCAGAGCGGTAGAGGCAAACGAGGCGGTAAGTAGGGTTCTGAGTTTCACGTGTATTCTCCTTGTGACGACTTGCTAAGAACGATTCTATGAATCGTCATGGTATTGAAAGGCGGTCCTGCCTTGACTCACGCAATGTGACAGTCGTTTGATTGACACGTATCAAACATAGGCAGAACACTGTTCGAAAACAAGGAAGATTCGGTTACGGCAGGTAAGTTTTTGTTGGAAAAAGCGCCTCTACCTGGAATCTAGAGGCGCTTCGGTCATCGACTCAGAGCGGAAAACGGTTCGTCTTTAACGTCGGCGATCAGCGGTGCCGGCTAGCGGTGCAGCTTTTGTGAAAACGAAAGGTGTGATGCTTTCTGGCGCCCCCTGCATTGTTATGCCACTACAATGCTAACGACATGGCTCACCACATGCGCAAACGCGTGAGCGATAATCGCTGCCTCCAAGCCGTATCGCCAGAACAGGGAGCCGAACAGTACCCCAAAGACAGCGTTCGCGCCGACGACGAACGCTACCAGGTCAGCCGTCAACGCCCCTACCTGCGCTGCAGCAGCTGGCAGGTGACCTGCGCCAAATAAGAGTGCGCTTACGACAATGGCGAACCACATGTAGACGATCTGTGGCGTACCTTTTCGACGTTGCAGGAGTCGCCACGCCATCCAAACCAGCACCGTCATTAGCCCCCACCGTAAAAGCAGCTCCTCCGTGATACCGCCATAGAGAACCCGGGCGACGAGTGGCACGGTGAACGGCTGCTCCACGTCAGCAAGCTCCGCAGGGGCGTAGCCGCCAATCGCAAAGAGCCCAAGTCCTCCCAGCAACCCACCAAGAAGCCCGGGTAAGAGTTGGGGTCGGAGTGCTACGGCTACCGACTGACGGGTTACCGCTGCCTCAAACGCGGGCGCACTGAGGCCAACCTTCGGTGCAAGCAACACGCCCAACCACACGGCAAGCGCGACAAGTAGCCCGCTCTGCGCGATGCTCGCCATCAAAACGAACCACGAGGGTAAAGGGAGTGACGCGTCGCCCAACACCTGGGGAAGCACCGTGACGGTGAGGGCAACCACACCGAGCATACCTGCAAGGAACAGGAGCAAGCCGAGCTTGAGTCGCGGAAATCTGATGGTGTCAATCATAGTCATAGGCACATCCTGTGGCTTATTATCCCGCGATAACCTTACCCCATTAACTCAACGAGACCACGTCCCGCAGTGCATTCTTGAAGTGTGTAAAGGCGGACGTTTGCTGTCGGCGACTCGGATAGTAGAGGTAGTAACCAGCGAACGGCTCACACCACTCTTCCAGCACACGTACCAGCGCACCGGACGCTATTTGCCTGCTCACTATGTCCTCAAGGATGTAAGCAACGCCGTACCCCTCGGTTGCTGCGGCAACCATCAAATCGCTGTCGTTGAAAATGGGGCCTCGACCAGGCTTAACGGTGAGGCTGCGCCCATCCTTTTCGAAATCCCAAGGCGATAACTCCCCGCTGCGATTTCTGAAACTGATGCAGGCATGCTGGGACAGTTCTGAAGGTTGTTTAGGTTCGCCGTGTTGCGAGAGATAAGAAGGCGCGGCGACAACAGCGACCCGCATCCGAGGGCCAATTGGCAGTGCCACCATATCGCTCTCAAGCCTTTCGCCCAGTCGGATGCCAGCGTCAAACCTACCCGCGATGAGATCCACGAAGTCGTTTTCGACGGAGACTTCGATTTCAATACCTGGATGCTGTCGGATTAAAGAACTCAGCGCTGGCCAGAGAATCGTGTCGGCGGCGTGTTTTCCGGCACTCACCCTGACAGTACCGACCGGTTCATCGCGCTGGCTGGCGAGCAACTTGATTTCGTTGGTCAGTTCATCAAGCGCCGGCGAAAGTTTTGTCAGCAGACGGGCGCCGGCATGCGTAGGGGAAACGCTGCGCGTCGTGCGCGCCAGAAGCCTGATCCCAATGTCTTCCTCCAACCGCTTGAGCGTTTGGCTGAGCGCCGACTGAGTGACGCCCAGCCGCTTAGCGGCGCGCGTAAAACTGCCTTCAGCAGCGATGACGCGGAAAACTTCCAGATCGCCGAGCAGGCTTGGGCGCATTCGTTAGCTCTCCTTATAGACCCTATAACTAATAAGCAGGTTATCAGGATTTATTAGTGAGCATACTATGTAACAACATGACAGATAAGGAGCAACTTATGGCTAGAAACTGGCTCGTCACCGGCGCAAGCCGTGGATTGGGTATGGAGATCGCCCGGGCGGCGCTTGCTGCTGGTGAAACCGTCGTCGCCACGGCTCGGTCTGCCAACGACATTACGGAAACACTTGGACCCAACAGCAGACTACACGCGCTGGCACTCGATATTACGGACGAAGATGCGGCCGTCGCCGTGGCACAGGAGGCAGTGAATAGGCTTGGCACGATCGACGTGTTGGTCAACAACGCAGGCCAAGCACAGCTCGGCTGGTTTGAGACGATCAGCAGCGCACAAGTACGGCGCCAGTTCGAGGTGAATGTTTTCGGCACGATGAACGTAACCCGAGCTGTAGTGCCACACATGCGTGCGCGCCAGTCAGGCCTCATCGTTACCATCTCCTCCGTTAACGGGCTGCTCGCAAACCCGGGAGGATCCGTCTACGCATCGTCAAAATTTGCCATTGAGGGCTGGATCGAGGGATTTGCACAGGAGCTGGCACCCCTCAATATTAAATCGATGGTGGTTGAGCCGGGAATGCTGCGTACGGATTTCCTTGACGACAAGTCAGCCGAGCACGGTGATATCGACGTTCCCGATTATGCAGAAGCGACCCAGCAGTTTCGCTCGTTTATCGCCGCCGCCAACCATAATCAGCCTGGTGACCCGGCCATGCTCGCAGAACGAATCGTCTCCCTCGGCATGTCGAACGAGCCACCCGCCCGTTTCGTCTTTGGTGACGATGCACAGGAGTGGGCCACCGACAAGGTAAATCGCCTCAAAATGGAGATCGAACAATCGGTTAATATCGCGAACGGGAATTAAATCAATGGAATTGAGCCACTTCACGATCCAACGACTCTACCATCCAGGCAGAAAAGTCGACTGAAGGCATAGCGAACAGCGGTATTAATACCGATTAGGCAGCTTGCCCTCTACCTTGAACGCCAGTTCCCCGCAGAGGCACTCCACGGCTATAGCGCTGATTGACATTGGTGTATGCCGCTTTGACACCCAGCGCCTTAAGGCCCGCAACGCCATTCGCCCTTCCAGTCACGCTGAGCGCCGTCGGCCCGGTCATACGTCAACGTCGCCGGCCTTGGCGGCGACTCCCCGCCTTCGGTGGGCTCACCGGTGACCTCAATGTGGACGGTCTTGCCCTTGCCACTGAAGGTTGGAGACTCCGTTATGCCATTAAAGCCACCCGGTGCCGACACGCGCTCCACATAACCGGCAACCTTGACCACCCCTTGCGCCGCATCGGACGACCCCACATTGCCCATGGCAATCAGCAACACTTCTCCATTATCCGTGGTGAACTGGCAACCCAGCTCGCCGGGAAGGTTGGCCTCGCTCATGTCCTCCTCCGTAAGAGCGTTCAGCGTAATCTCGGAACCATCACCGCCCTGGGTCTGCCCCGAGGGAACGGCACTTTCCTGTTTGTCGGAATCATTGGGCGCCTCGGCTGACGGCGAGGTCGACGACGATTGCGCCGCCTCTTCCTCTGTGCCCGAGGACGGGTTCGAGCAGCCGGTGATCAAGGTGATGGCCAGCAAACTTGCTAACAGAGTGACAGCGAGATTTGCACCGCGTTTGGGAAAGAGCATGGTGCCTCCTGGAAAAATAAACACCTACTTTAGAGTAACGCGTACAACCATGAATAATCGCTCCTTGAAAGCCTGTAAAGGCCACTGAGACTCTATCCCGAAACGCATGCTCTGTAGCGGGAAGCGCGTGGCAGCGTTCATGCTTCTGAAAGGCCTCTTGCTGGTACAAGCCGGATTTTCCATCGTCACGCCGGTATCGATGACAGTTGAGGATGAAGTGGTCGCATTGTTCCATCCCTGGTGAGGAGGGTGTTCAATCAGGTAAGTTGATCACCACCATGGCGTTCTGATCGCAGTTATAAGCCTTGAAGCGCGGCATGCTGACCACTCCTCGTCTGTTTTCTCGATCCTGCCAAAACATAGCCGTCAGCGGGGTTTTTCTACAGGCTCAACGTCAAGCGTCAGCCGCGCCGGTCTTTGGCGTCGGCTGCACGCTATTGTTCGGTTTTGTTTCACTATAATCATCAATTTGGCCACCATAGAAGACCAAGTGCTCATGATCTAGGTATTCAATGTGGCGCATATGTATAGACCTACCGAACCACGAAGGTGTTTGCAAACTGTCGGAGAACTTCGGGGTAGCATCAGGCCAAACGGTAGAGGCCACCATGCCGATGATAGCGCCAGGAAGAATGAGAGCAACAATGGGCAATATTAGAACCCATGCCTGCGACCATGAGCCGACGGCCCAATGAAAGAGCCATGCAGAACCGGCGAATGAAGACAGAAAAAGTAGAATAGAAAGCCCAACGCCGAGCCTACCAAGGAAGGGCTTATTGCCCAGCTCTTTAGTCGTTTTAATACCCCTTGGCATCCCAATAATGTCTCCTTCAAGTCTGACCGACTTAGGTCGATCTTCCGTCAATATTTTTAGAAGTGCGCCATCCTCGTAGTCAAGAAAATCGAAATCAATGAGCGTCTTGCTACCGTCATCCGGGTCTTGCTTAAGTTCGACTTGGCAGACCTCCCTACTGACAGCGGTCAAACTGATATCCAGTATTCGGACATTGTCCACCGCGATCTGCAGAGGATTTGCGGAAGCAATATCGTTTCGACGAATCGGTTCCGTTCCAAAGTTTGCAAAACGAACGAAACTAACGTGGACGCCCTTTAAACGCTGCTCAGGTTGATCTGTGGGTTTAAAGACGACATAAATGTCATACCCTTTCTCCGGAGTCTTTACGCTAGCGAGAGGAATTGACCCTGAGCGGTGATAGGCCAGTATCTTCTGTCTTCGATTCTGCTTGGCGTAATAGAGCGCGTATACGAGGCCAATAATGGATGCTCCCCCGCTTACTACACCAAATATTTCGATAACCGTCATATTTGTCTACCAATCTACCGGACGCCTGGGCTCAGCCGCCGGCTTGGAGCGGAGCGGAAAACTGGTTGGCTTGAGCCCTTTGATAGCTGTGGAGCTTGCGACGTCACCCCATCTTCAGTAGCACCCGGGTTTAGAGTCAGAAATAACTTTATC
>OFEU01000611.1_pt1 | contig 15382 bp, 16 predicted proteins | sample 1521221 | NCBI WGS metagenome assembly OFEU01 (sample SAMN03766357, study PRJEB24113) | microbial mat metagenome | isolation source: enrichment culture HLUCC-O from microbial mat sample contains cyanobacterium... | reverse complement strand
CGTACGCACTACGGGACCGGCGGCAAAACGGCGTTTGAAAGCCTTCGTGGTGCCGGTGGAAAGTGAGGAGCATGCCGCCTCCGAGATCGCCCAGGCCATCAATCAGTGGCCCGCCGCCGAGCGGCCGGTTGCCATCACCTACGGGGATGCCTTGCCTATCAATGCGATGGGCAAGCCCAGGGACTGGTAATTCGACAAAACAGGTTTCATCACAGGATATATCGCTATGGACAACGGGCGTCGCTCGCTTGAAGAGATCGAACAGATTGCCCTGGGGCGTCGGTTGCTTGATATGTCGCCACAGGAAGTGCGTGCGGTGGCCAAGGCCCACAAGTTCCTTTGCGATGCTATTGAGCAGCGCCGTCGAATCTACGGCGTAACGACCGGGTATGGGCCGTTAGCCACGACGAATGTCGATCCCAAGCAGTCTGCCCTGCTGCAGCAGAACCTGGTGTATCACCTGTGCAGCGGGGTGGGCGAGCCGCTGTCGCACCGCCATGTTCGTGCCATGATGATGGCGCGGCTGACCAGCTTGATGCGCGGCCACTCGGGCGCCAATCCCCTGCTTATCGACCGGCTTCAGGCCTGGCTGAAAGTCGATTTGGTGCCTGAAATCCCCGCACGCGGCACCGTCGGCGCCAGCGGGGACCTGACCCCGTTGGCACACCTGGCGCGGGCGCTCACTGGAGAGGGGCGCGTAAGCCTGCGTGGCGGACGCTGGGTATCCAGCAGCGATGCCCATCATCAATTGGGCTGGAAGCCATTGGTGCTGCAGGGAAAAGATGCCATTGCGCTGGTCAATGGCACCTCGGCCACGGCGGGTATTGCCGCTGTGAATGCTGTGGCGTCTCAGCGAGCGTTAAAGCTCAGCACCTTGCTGGTGTTGCTGTATGCCGAGCTGCTGGCCGGGCATCGCGAGGCCTTTCATCCCGCCATTGGCGAACTACGCCCGCATCCGGGCCAGCGGCAGCTGCACCGCTGGCTGTGGTCGTTGTCGGCAGACAGTGGCGCCTTGACTCCCTGGCAGCCCAGATCGGAGACGCTCCCTGATATGCCCGGTGATATCGAGCAGCATCGCCCGTTACCCCAGGATGCCTATACATTGCGCTGCGCCCCACAGGCCTTGGGTGCGGTCTGGGACGTGGTCGAGCAGCACGCCCAAACGGCGCGTATCGAGCTGGAAGCCGTCACCGATAACCCGTTGCTTTTTGCCGATGACGATCTCGTTCTGCATGGCGGTAATTTCTTTGGTCAGCAGTTGGCGTTTGCCAGCGATCATCTTAACAATGCCCTCATCCAGATGGCGCTGTACAGCGAGCGGCGCATCGCCCGAATAACCAACCCCGTGATGAATAAAGGGTTGCCTGCGTTTATGCAGCCGCTGGATACCGGGCTACACAGCGGCTTCATGGGGGCTCAGGTCAGCGCTACGGCGCTGGTTGCAGAGCTGCGTAGTCAGGCTATGCCTGCCTCGATCCAGTCGATTCCGACCAACGCCGATAACCAGGATATTGTCCCCCTGGGTACCATTGCCGCACGACGTGCGAGCACCAGCCTGGAGCAGCTTTATCAGGTACTGGCGATCGAGGCGCTGGTGCTGGTGCAGGGCGCCGAGCTAAAGCCCACGATGTCGCTCAGTTCGGCTTCGCAATCCCTGTGTGTATGGGTGCGTGAGCTTGTGGCACCGCTCGAACAGGATCGACCGCTGGCGGAAGACATTGCCAAGCTGGCCCAGGCGCTGGCTGACCCGGATCAGGTGGCGCCGCTGACCGCGCTGCTGAACGCCGAGGGTTAGTCCCACCAAGGTCGCCTCGTATGTAGTGTCCGGTTACGCCAAGCTGGTCAAAACGACCAGGGGCCCCGCCCGTGAAACATTCTCCCGCGTATCGCCTGGCGGCCGACGTGCTGCATGGCTTTGACGAGTACCGCGCCCGCTTTAAGCAGATCACCGCCGATGCCAGCCGTCGTTTTCGCGAGGCGGCCTGTCGCGATGCCCAGCAGGCCTCGGCGGCGCGCATAAACCTTTACGGGGAGAAAGTCGACGACACCCTGGGGCGCTTGCAGCGTACTTTTCCCCAAGATGTATTGGCCCACTGCGAAACCTGGCAAGAAGCGCACCCACTACGCCGAAATGATCAGCCAGCGGCTCGACTATGAGCTGGCAGAAACGTTTTTTAATTCGCTGTTCTGCTCGATTTTCCAGTACCGTCACATTCGCAACGACTGGATGTTTGTTTACAGCTCTCGAGAGGATGCCGCCCATCACTCGGGGATTGAGCTTTGCTGTCGTCACCCGGCGGACGGTGACTGGCCCGGCGCTCTGGCCTGGGCGCTTAGCGATGCCCCGTTCGATAACCGGTTTGCCGACCTTGAGCGCGATACCCGGCTTGGCAGCGAGCTACTGGAAGCGCAGCTACCCGCGGCGATACTGCAGGCTGACGATGCCCAGATCGAACTTTTGAAAAGCGTGTTCTATCGCAACAAAGGGGCTTATCTGGTGGGTCGCATCCTGGGCGGCGGCGAGCAGGTGCCGCTGGTGCTGCCGATTCTCCACGGCGAGGGCTTTAGCGAGCAGCAGGGCGGCGATCCTTGCCTTCATCTGGATACGGTGCTAACCGAAACCGATGAAGTCTCGATCATCTTCTCGTTTACTCGCGCCTATTTTCAGGTGGAAGTGCCGGTGCCGGGGGAATTCGTCCGCTACCTGAAACAGCTGATGCCCCACACGCCGGCGGGGGAGCTCTATGCCGCCATTGGTTTCTTCAAGCACGGCAAGACCGAGTTTTTCCGGGCGCTCAATCAGCAGGTGGCCAAGCGCGAGGATCAGTTCATCATCGCCCCCGGGGTGCGCGGCATGGTGATGGCGGTGTTCGTGCTGCCCACCTTCCGCACGGTGTTCAAGATCATCAAGGACAAGTTCGACCCGGCGAAAGACGTGACCCACGCCGTGGTGCGCGAGAACCGGGAATTGAAGAGTGATGGTGGCTGTTCAATGCCCACCCGGTGTGGGATCTTGCCCAGTCCCGCATGTTTGGCCAGTTGGCGCTGATAGCGCCGCTGGCGTGGTAACCGGAGTCGTTTCCATAATTCGCCGCCGTGTTTCTTGTCGTCCCAGATTAGCGCATAGATCCACTGATGGCTTACGCAAACCCCATTGGCATTCGCCATGAAGCCACTTATTTGCTGAGGGCTCCATTCGTCCATCAATTGACCAGTGACCCAGCGAATCAGGCTTGGCAGGCGCTTCGTCACTTTCCAGGCGTTGCGTCGGCGCTGATCACTTCTCGATTGCGCCTGCTCAGGCGCATAGCCAGTCGTAAGCCCATTGCGCTTTATCTCTCGGCTAATGGTGCTGCAACCCCAATAGCCTTGGCTATTTGTCGCTGGATGAGGCCGGTCTCAAGATAAGCAAAAATTTGGTATCGTTGGGCTTGGGTCAGCTGTCGGTATCCCATGCTCTGCTTCACTTTGGTCGGTAAAGTCGAGAGGGTACCGGCGCTGGCCCTCCTTCCTCTACTGTGTGATCCAAAGTGCTGCGGTTATTCTATGAATCTAGGGTTTAAAGAGCCCTAACTCGCAACCAATATTTTTTGCGTATGAGCGGCCATTCAAGTTTGCACCAAGGAGTGAAGCATTCAGCGTTTTTGCGTAATTCTGCATCTAGCGCATCAGGCGCAATATAACGAAAATCGGCTACTTCGCTGTCATTAGCGATAACTTTCTCATCAGAGCGAGCGATATAAACTGAGCAAAGTTCATTTTCGGCGCCAGCATCACCGAACAAAGCTTGATAACGAAAACGATAGAGAAACTCGGGTTGAGATGCGATGGAGAGTTCCTCTTTCAGTCGACGCTTCACTGATGCAAGATCCTCTTCACCCCTGCGCGGATGACTACAACAACTATTTGACCAGTAGAGTGGCCACAGCGGCTTCATCTCACTTCGCTGTTGCAGAAGCACCTCATTATGACGGTTAAACACAAAAACAGAGAATGCTCTGTGTAGCTGACCTTGACCTTGATGGCATGCCAATTTGGAATCGTATCCCAGTACCTGATTACGTTCATCAACCAAGATTAGGGGTTCGTCATCAAAAGACACAAGAGAGTTGCGAGTATGCACTATGTGGTTTGCCTCGATGCTTGCGGAATCGTTAACGTAAAAATGGAGCAGTGTCAGTGACTAGCTTCATGCCTGGGGGCTATCCATAATGCTACCAACAACGCATGCGGCACCGTTAACACAGCCAGTCCCCAGAAAATCACTCTGACAGCGTCGGCAAGCCAGGCGCCTTCCATATTGGCAGTCCCGGAATTCATAGCCCACCAGGTAATTCCCCCTAGCACAACAGCGCCAGCAGTCGCAGGGGCTGCACGATGCGCCAGCCTTTTGACGTCAATCGCCTTGAACGCTTGACGCTCAGCGCTCAATAGCAGCAAGAAATGACGCATACTATGCACAATGCAAAAGTAGAAAGCGAAAGCGATCAGTGGGGGTAAAAGCAGCATGGCCGCAGCCAACACGCAAAGCTCCAGGAGGACCACACTGCGACTGGCGCGGGAATTCAGAGCAACGACACCTATCAGCGCGACGACCCAGCCCAGTATCAGCAAACGCCCCATCGGCAGCACCAAAGCCATGACGGCCGCAGAGTCCTGTTGCAATAGCCAGGCAAACAGCACGGCCACTTGCTCAGGATGCCCTGCCATCGGGCCAATAATAGGCAGGCTGCCGCTTAACCATCCTACCCCGGCATGTCCGCCTTTGGGTAAGAACATACAATCCGTTATTGCAAAGTGCCATATTGAAAGCCCCAAAAAACCCAACAGGGCAAGCGTTGGTTGCCAAACAATAAACGCTATGGTGAACGCCATTAGCGCTATATAACCTGCCAGCCACTGAACGCTACTACGCCCTCGCAACGCCTTAAGAGCATTAATAATCACTGGATCGGCGCCGCCGTGAGACAGGCCAAAAAGCGCGATAGGAATTAAAATCAGCCAGAACTGAGTGGCTAGCTCAAGCTTAGGTAGCCAGACGGCAATCACACCGACAAAGAGTGCAGCCATCATCACCCAAACGCGGTGGTGCTCTGCGGTGACAGGATTGATCGCGGGCATGGTGACTTTCCTCTGTATTGAAACTGCCTGACGATTGGATGCTATTTCTGTTAAAAGCAACACGTCTACGCGTTTCGCGCCAGCCTAATGGCCGCCCTCAAAAACGGCCATGCGGGTAATCCACGCATAATGGCCAGCAAATCACCCAGACGTGGTTCATCGCCCAAAAACCGACGCTGTTCAATCGCACTAGTATGCTCAAACAATTGCATAAACCAATTGGGCACCTGCTCCGGGGATTGACGCAGAGCCAGTAAAAAGACCTTATCCATCCATTCAAGTGTTGGGGAACGCAGCCTCGGCGGCGTTAACTGCCACCGACCGGTCTCGCTAGCTTGATACACTTGCCTCGCCACGTCGGCCGCCCCTCGCTGGCAGCTGGCAAACATGTACCCCGTAGCAGGACGCATCCACCCGCCGCGTATGCCAGCAGCAAGGTAACGTGAGTTAATTGACGGCGGCACCAAAGGGATCATCGGAAGGCAGCCTGTTTCTTGGCGCAACAACGTCCACTGGTTTCCTACCTGCTGATTCAACCATCCGCTGAGTTGAGAAGGAATCTGCTGCGATAACAATTGCTGGCAACCAGGGTGCGTTTTATCAACGTGAAAGCAGGTCCATTCAGCTAGCAGCCGATGATCATCCAGGGGTAGCAGGTAAACAAAATTGACCCCACTAAACCCGTTTTGAAAGTCCATTAGACAAGCGGTTGAGGGTGAGAAGCCATGATTGGGGGAATGCACTTCAACACCATGAAAGATCTGCCAGACGCCGTCATGAGAAGTCAGCATAGAGGCCTTGGGTGGACGTGTGTCAATGACCAGTCTGGAGGTCAGCCCGCCCTGAGAAGTAGCGATATGTAGGTCATCGTCTTGGGGCGAAATCTTGCCGACGTCAACACCACGGGTAATATCAAACTCCGGACGCGTCGCCATCGCTGAATAGGCTGAACGCCGCATATCACTCGCAGATAAAAGGGCATAGCAGTGCTCAGCATCTTCACGCTCAACGAACTCACTGCCAAAACGAACTTGCCAGCGTGGCCACCGGTGACTAATCGCCTCGCGAAAGGGATGCGGTTGCTGATCCCAGAAGCACCACGTGCGGTCATTGATATCTTCCTTGCGAGCCTCAATTAGATGGACGCGGGGCGCCGATTTGTATGGTGGAATAATGTCCACAAGCCAGCTGGCGATACTCAGTCCTGCTAAGCCAGCCCCTATAATGGCGACGTCGGTATCTGGTGGCATACTCAAATGGCTCCACTACTCTGAGCGATGCGGTAAAATGACAGAGTACGGCCCAGAGGCTGATGAAGTGCCGCGTCATGAACCGGGGATTTAGCAGGCATCAGGGCTGGCAACGCCAACACACTCTGGTAAGCCTTCGCCCAGCCCGGCACAACCACACGATGGCCCCAATACCGCGCCGCACCAAGACGCTGAATACGTCTACCGATGTCACGGTAAACACGCAACGCAACACCTATCGCCAGCCGCGCCCTAATCGGCAGAAAAGTCAGCCCTTGCCAACCACTGACATAATAATGTTCAGCAAGCACCAGCAATTGTTGGATTGCTTGCCAAGCCTGCTGGCGGGCCTGATCATCGCCTGCGGCAATCTTGGCTGCCGTGACATGGTCCGACATCCAGCCAGCTGGCAAGTAAAGTCGGCCATCCTGCGCGTCTTCAAGAACGTCCCGCGCTATGTTTGTCAATTGCATGGCAATACCTAAGTCAATGGCAAAAGCCAATGCACGATCCGGCTGCTTAGCGTCTAGCAAATCACACATCATCACGCCAACCGTGCCCGCCGCCCCGTAAGCATAATGCAACAATGCCGACTCACTGGTCAGATGCAGCCTAGAAAGGTCGACGGTCATGGTAGCAATCAAGTCTTGCATCGCGTGATAAGCCCAAGAATCAGGACTGAACAATGAGCAGATATCGGTTTGAAGCGCCGCCACAGAATCTCGATCTGTTGCCGATAGCGGCGATGTCTTAACATCATCAATAGGGATATCAGTTGATTGATCCTCCAAAAACATTAGCAATGATGTTGGTCCATCAGAGGAACGCTCAGCTAGCCCTTGCTGCAATAGGCATAGGATATGCCTGGCACGAAGCCGCTCTGCTTTGGTGGTCGCATTATCAGCGATATCGTCCACTTGTCGGCAGACATGATAAAGCTGCGCCCCAGTCTGAAACTGATATGTAGGCAAAAAGCGCCCCGCCCAATGAAAGCTTCGGCCGTGCTGACGCAGAGTGGCTTGAGACGTTGTACCCGGGGTGGTCATATGACTTTTTCACCTTGGATAGTCATCAGCCGTTTTTGACGCTTGTGGCTATCTTCCTTTACTAATCGTTCGACCACGCCTGCAGAAGACACTACACCCGGCACGCCGGCACCAGGGTGTGTACCAGCACCCACAAAATACAGGTTGTCAAAATGCGGAGAACGGTTATGAAAACGCAGCCCTGCTGATTGTGTCAGCGTGGGCGCAATCGAAAAACCGCTGCCATAAGGGCTCGAAAGCATATCGTGGAAATAGCGCGGCGTAATTGCGTGGGAGACACCCAACTGCTCAAACAAATCAGGCATCAGCCGCTGCTGCAAGGTCAGCAAAATCTTTTGTTTTAGAACGGGTTCGAGTGTCTCCCAATCTTGCGTGCCGTTAAGGTTCGGCACCGGCGCCAATACATAGAAGGCGTCACCGTTGGCAGGTGCCATCTGAGGATCGGTGGCGCTTGGGCGGTGGAGATAAAGACTTAGATCATCGAGAAGCTCATGCTTATCAAAAATGGCGTCAAGAATCTCTTTGAAGGTATCGCCAAAAATAATCGTGTGGTGTTCAAGCTCTGGATAACGCCGATGAGTTGTGAAGTAGACCACCATAAGACCCATCGACTGTTTCATACGCCGTCGCCAGCTGTTCACTAAGTGACCCCAGCGCCCCATCGGCAACCAGTGCTCATAGACATGTAGTGGGTCGACATTGCTGACCACAATGTCAGCTTCGTAGTGATCGCCCGACTCCACCTCCACGCCGGTAACGCAGTTACCCCTCGCACTGATCGCACTGACCTTTTGGCAGGTCCTAATGATCCCGCCATGGCGTTCGAACAAGGCGGCAAGCGCCTTAATCAATGCACCCGTGCCGCCTTTTGGGTACCAAACGCCGCCTCGTCGCTCAAGGGCGTGAATCAAGCCGTAGAGTGACGATGTGCGGTACGGGTGTCCGCCTACCAACAACGAAGGAACGGAAAACGCCTTACGCAAACGTTCATCCTTGAAGAACCGCGACACAAAACCGTAAAGACTGACATCAGCCCGCAGGCGCACAAGGTCAGGTAAGACTTTGAGCATGTCCGTTACACGGGTGAACGGCTGCTCCGCCAGCTCAACAAAACCGCGCTGGTACATCACTTCTGTCGCTTTCAGAAAGTCCGCATAAGCATGACCTTCTCCGGGCGATAACCGCTCGATCTCTGCAACGGTGTCATCGATACCGCTTTTGTAGTCGAAATAGCTACCGTCGGCAAAATCCATACGGTAGAAAGGTTCAACGGGCAGCAGGGTGACACGCTCCTCCATGCGCTCGCCAAAGCGCTCAAACAGTGCTTCAAAAATGAAGGGCGCGGTAATCACCGTCGGCCCGGCATCAAAAGCCACTCCATCTAAATGGAAAACCCGAGCCCGCCCGCCGATATCGGCATGACGCTCCAGCAGCTCGACGTCCCAGCCTTCGGACAACAGACGCAAGGCAACGGCAATACCGCCAAAGCCTGATCCAATGACAATCGCTTTTCCTTGGGCGGATGCTGGGGTATCCGTCAGCGCGCTCATAAGGCCTGCTCCGTCATATCCTGGATATCCTGTTTCGGCCTAGACGGTTGATCCGCATAGACCGCCATGGCCTTTTGGTGTTCATCGAGGCGACGGCGTAGCTTTGCCAACACCTCCTGTAATGCCGCGCCAAGCGCGTTGGGAAAACGCTGAATAAGAGTTTCCCCGCGGGCCAGCGCCGCGGAGGCGTGGCGGGTGGCCCGGCGCATGGCCTGGGCCGCAGGGTTCATCAGCGGCTGTGGCCGAACCGGCCAATGGCGCGGCCAAGCGTGGTAGCAATGGTAATGATCTGGCTGCAGGCGTTCCGCGCAACCAATATCAAGGTCATCTAAATCATCAATAATCTGATAAGCCAGCCCTACGGCGTTTGCAAATTGGTGGAGCTGTTGGCATTGCTGCTGAGTAATATCGCCACCTATTGCCGCCGCCTCTAGAGGGAGCGCAATCAAAGGCGCCGTTTTGGCCAGTGTGGCTTGCAGGTACTCGGCAACCGAAGGAGCTGGGCGTTGACGATAGGTGGCGTGTTTAGAGTCAGCATCGTGAGAGTCGCGCGAAGCCAATTCGATACTCTGACCGGCAATAACTTGGCCTGAACGCTCGGTGAGTAGCTGAATCAGCGCCAAACTGTGCTCGGGCTGATCACAGTAGAGGGCGGCACGGAAGGCCGCGGTCAGTAAAAGATCGCCCGTGCAGAGCGCAACTCCAGGGTTGTCACGTTTCCATACAGACGGCTGCCCACGGCGCTCACTGTCACCGTCGCACAGGTCGTCATGCACAAGCGATGCATTATGGATAAGTTCTGACGCTGCAGCGACGGCAATTCGATGGGCACTTGATGACTTAAACGCCATACCGCTGAGAAGCGCTAAACGAGCGCGCAATTGACTGCCGCCCGTTTCAAGATGATAAAGGCTGGCGGCTTGCGCTGGCCAGTGATCAATTGCATTAAGGCTCTTACGCATTAATGCATTAACCTGTTCGAGTTCGCGATCGATATCACTCGCATCGGATGGTGCTTTCATTGTCTCGTTGCCACCATCAACGTTGAAATTGGCGGTTTGATTGAGAGTTATAGTGACCATGCCAACGTCCTTTTGAACGGGGCCATCCATGGCCGAAAACAACTCCTTTTCTATGAAAGTTGGCGCTTAAGAGAGCGTGGACGTTTCGTTTTCTTCGTCAGCAGCTGGGGCTGGGTTAGAGACATTTGATGTAGTGCCTTCAATCTCCTGCGATTTACGCATGGCAATCATGAAGATAAAGACCCCAAAGACGGCCTTGGCCACGATGTCTGCTACCGTATAACCAATTTCAACGGCTGTGATGGCAGCTCCGCCTTCCAGACCGACCAACGGGAAAAGGTAGACGATCGGATAGAACAACCAGGAACCGATGACCAGGTAGACAGAGATGTTGATCAGGTTCTTCACGCTTTCCGGCTGCTGTGAAATGGACTCTTTCAGCCCCACAACAAGCTGGTAGACGATGTAAACGAACGGAATCATCGAGAGCACCCAGAATACGAAGCGCAAGCCACCTACGCTGGATACTTCACCCGGATAACCCAGCACGATCATCAAGGCGGCCGCACCGCCTAGAACCGTCGATTTCTTGATGGTTTCTTTTTTGGATAGGCGCATTACGAGTATCAGCTCGATCAGCAAGAGCGGTACCGTCAGCAGCCAGTCGACATAGCGATATGCTTGGTTGAAGGGCTTCCCTGTTGAGACGACTTCTCCAGACGTGATATCAACAGCGGCACCCCAAGACAGCATGATTTGCAGGTAGTGGTAGGCAGCAACCGCGGTTACTAACCCCGTGATAGTGACGGCTAGGCGGTAGGCTGGAGCAATTTCAGACTTCATTAACCAGAAAAATAGCGTTGCGGCGGCCATCACGGCAAAGCCGAATGAATAGCCATTCTGGACAAAGGAGTATTGCCCTACGGATAAAGCTTCAAGTTCCATGAGTATCTCCGGCGGCATTAGTTTTTGTAAGCAGACATTACTCTTGAGATTGACACTGGTGCCGTGCCCCCATGTGTAATGAGCTACCAACGCATTCCACGAAAAGTTATCCAAAACATGCGCTGTGGATAACTTCTGTACAGCGTAGTCGCGCCGCTCAAAAATAACCAACAATCTTTTACAAACTTTATGCAGTTTTTGACCTAAAGCAATTTCATGGAAGCTTCGGAGGGCTTATTTTCAATCAGACACCAGAAAACTACCTTTGTAAGTCAATCGTTTGGCTAACTCAGTAGTGTACAAAGGACCCACTTCACAGTATGCACCGATCAACCTGGCACCCAGCTCGACTCATTCCAACGCATGCGTTGCATAACCGTCGATAGCAAGATCATTAGGCGATGTAAGCGCGTCTACGGTCTCGCAGGGTTGTAACGGTGCCACGGATGCAAAGCCATTTTGCATACCCAGCAAAGGGCACATTAATTTTTGCAAGCTCATGCATGGCGCTTTTAACGGCTTCAGGTACTGAACAATGGAGCACTATTTTTCCCGTGCCAATGGAGGCGACTTCATTAGCCTTATCAGAAAGAAGTATGTCAGAGTACAAACGGGTGCGAGCCAAAACGGGCGCTCGGCTTCTACCGCCGCTATCGTCGTCACTCGCACCTCTCATATCAGCGACATCATTTGATAAAGAAAAGGTCTACTTCTTCTGTTTACTGCCTCACAAAACGCCTGTAATCACGCTGGCAAACAAAGTCGTCAAGCACCCCGTTTCCTGATAACTGGCCACCAATGACGGCAACGACAGGCAACCAACGACACGAACTTACCTGCCAATCTCATATTGCGTTTTCGGGCGCGATTAAGTGCCGCCATATCTGATTGGTGGCCATCCGGGCTTTTGCTGGACCTACATTATCGAATGCAAGTTTTTTACATAAGCACCTTACTGGCACGCACAATGGCATGAAAATTTGCCTCCTATAAGGTACCCTCAATACCAATATGCATGTTCAAAACAAGGCGCTAGACATTATTATGGTCTGGGGCTCAAGACCCAGCCGTAGCAGGCAGAGTGCCTTCCCAAGCTCTGTTCAGATTAAGGACGCCTTGAGGGCCTGCAGAGCTTTCTGCTATGTTCGATTTCTAATGACGGCGACAGAACCGACCAACGATTCTAATCGCGCAGACGTGCGTAACGTTGCTAACTCCCGCAAACCGTCTTCATGGGAAGTGCTCGAACGATGGTTAAGTCCCAATCCAGTATTTTGATTCGCTGTCCGTTGCCTGAGGTCTTTGGCTTTGTGGTGACCGATTTTGTCCGCAACTATCCGCGGTGGTCTCCCGAGGTCCAGGAACTGACCCCCCTAAGCAGCGGGCCACTGGCCGTTGGATGGATGGCACGGCAGGTGAGAATAGACCAAGGGCGACGTTCCGAGGCCGATTTCAAGGTCATTGCACTAGAACCAGATCGCCAAGTGTGTTTCAAAGGCATCAAGGATCCGTTTGTCATTCACTACATTTTCGAACCCCAACTAGACTATACGCGGCTTACCTTCAATTTCGAGCTAGCCCGCCTAAGCTTCGCTATGCGCCCATTCGAAAAACTCATTCGCGTAGCAGTCAAGGATGGCACTGATCGTGTCGTGCGTGATCTGAAAATACTGGCCGAACGAGAGCTTGGTCAAAAGTAGACGACGGACTAATATTATCAATATTGTGCCCTTTGGCTGGAGTTACCATGCTATTTATTCCCGATAAAGATACTGGCGTTATCCCGCATGTGCTGACACAAATTCTTGACACTTGCGTCAATGGAGTAACCCTTTCAGATCCGGACCAGCCGGACTCTCCGATTATTTATGCCAACGCCATTTTCGAGCAGCTAACGGGCTACAGTCAGGAAGAAATCTTGGGCCGAAACTGTCGCTTCCTGCAGGGTGAGGATCGTGATCAGCCCGAGCTAGACAAGATCCGAGCTGCCCTTGAAGTGCACGATTCTGTTGAGGTGACGCTTCGCAACTATCGTAAGGACGGCACACTGTTTCACAATCGGCTGATGATTCAGCCACTGCATGACACCTCAGGTCATTTAATCTATTACCTTGGGGTGCAATACGATGTAAGCGAGCTGGTCAATGCACGGGCAGAAATCGAACGCCTTGAAAATATTCTAAAAACCTCTTCTGCTAATTGATATTCATTCGGGTGTTTTTCCAAACCTAGATACGAAGAATCTAAAAACCCCTGAAAGTCCTTTCTACTCGGCATGGTAATATGGAGCAAGTAGCTGGGAGTTTGGCTTGGTTTTTACACTGGTTTTATTCCGCTGGATCAATTCTTCCCCTTGGCAGTGCAAAGCCAGTTGATTGGCCCAATCGGAGATTGGGCGATACGTCAGGCCTGCCGCGATATCAGGAACTGGCATGACGCTGGCATACCCCTCACCCCAGTATCCATCAATCTTTCGCGGATCCAGTTCCAGCTCGGTTCTGTGCCGAATACCGTTCAAAAGGCGATATCCAACTACAAGTTGAAAAGTCAGATAGCAATAGAACAGCAGGTTGGATGCAGCAAAGACCAAGGGTATCACTACAGCCGCCCGTTACCCGAGCCTCACTGGCGCCAATTACTGATCGAGCAAATAGCGCTTGGGTAGATGTTGGACGCTGTAATAATGACGCATACGTGAATAAGCCATGCGTTGAAAAGACCGGTAGCCAGGGCACGCCCTTTCTTATACGTTATCTATACAGCGTATAGCTTATTTGCCGCTGCCCATGTTTTTTACATCGAGAGAAAGCGCCCATGCTAACGGTTGTGGCCCAGTGGTTTACTGCGTTGTTGTTCGGGGGCATGGTGCTCTTCTCATTCGGTTTTGCGGCGTTTTTGCTATCGACATTGCCCAGCGATGTTGCCCGTACCTCAATCCGGCGCGCCTTTCCTTATTTTTATCTTTTTGTTCTGGCGGTGGCCGCGGTGGCGACCTTGCTTCTGTGGCCGCTCGACCGCGTGTCTTCACTGCTGATGGCAGCGATTGCAGTGACGGTCATTCCAACCCGCCAAAGACTTATGCCAGCCATTAACCGCGCAACGGATGAAGGCCAGAAAAACCGTTTCAAAACACTGCATAGTTTTTCCGTCATAATCGGGCTTATCCATATCGGTATTAACGCCTACGTGTTAGCACGCTTCGTATAAGGTGTAACTGGCCTAGCTATCAAAAGCCTACAGATCCAGGCATTATCAACTAGAGATGATTATGCGCACCGAACTCCCAATGCCACACAGTATTTCCGTTATCACCGGCGCGAGCAGTGGTATCGGTTGGGCACTGGCAAAACAGTTAGCGCATCGTGGCCACACCCTTTACTTGCTCGCGCGTCGTGAAGCACCACTACTGGCATGCCTAGAAACCTTGAAACAGCGTTACCCGCAAGGCAACTTTCAGGCCTTGCCGGGAGACCTTATCGATCCACAACAGCGTCGCGATATAATGACTCGGCTAAAAACCGCTCTAGGCACGTCAACGGTGGGTGCGATTATTCACTGCGCGGGTACTGGCATGCCCGCAGCACGCCTTGCCGACTGGCACCCCGATGATCTTAGCGACGCCCTTCAGCTCAACGCTGTCGCCCCTCTTGCCCTAATCAATACGTTGCTGCCTTGTATGAAACCGCTGCCAGCGCCATGCCGGATTGTGTTGGTCGGTGCGGGCATTGATAGGCACGTTCAACCAGGTACTGGCAGCTATGGCGTGAGCAAAATGGCTATGCGACGCTTGTTCGAACAGCTTCATGAAGAGTTGGCGTCACAGCCTGGCGAGATCGCACTAATGCAGCCGGGTGTGGTGGATACACCGGGACTTCGCCAGCACATTCGCACCGCTCGGGCGATGAAATTACCGCATGCTGACTACCTGCAGACACAATTAGATTCTGGTCAGGCATTTAGCGCCGATACCGTTGGCGCACGAATTGCCACCCTTCTTGGCGAGGCTTCATCCCAAACGTCCTTTAGCGGTAGGGAATGGCGCACAGCTGAGATAAACAACCAGTGAGATTAGCGCGCCCAAGCCGCAAGGCGACGCCGTCACAACGATAACCCTCCACCTCGGCTATACATCAATAGCGCTTTGAGTGGTAAAGACTCGTAGCTGGCAAAGGCTACGATAGCGATGAACTGCGGCGCTAAGCACGCACTTTGGCATGCGGCCGGTACAGCCGATGAAAGCAGTCACTGCCGTGTTACTTACTACCCAGGTGAGTGCTGAGAGCCTGGTCGCAAGCGGTGTTTTGATCGGCGTAATATTGTTGTTACTGGGCTCGACCGGTTGGATTAATTGGTTGGCACGTCTTTTACCAAGATCCGTGTTAACCGGCCTTCAATTAGGGAAACGCTGAACAATGCTGTTCTAGATAGTTGAAGAGCCAAAATGGCCC
>OFEU01000603.1_pt1 | contig 15519 bp, 12 predicted proteins | sample 1521221 | NCBI WGS metagenome assembly OFEU01 (sample SAMN03766357, study PRJEB24113) | microbial mat metagenome | isolation source: enrichment culture HLUCC-O from microbial mat sample contains cyanobacterium... | reverse complement strand
CGAGAGCCTTGAAAGCCTCAAGACGCCCCTGGCCACACACCAGATCATAAAAAGGGCCCTCGGCTTCGATCCGTCGTGTGACGGTGATCGGCTTCTTGAGGCCAATCTTGGCGATGTTGTCGACAATGTCCCGAAACGACTTCTTGTTGCGCACCCGCGGATTGACGATGTTCACGCGGTCGATCGGGATCATCTCGATCCGCTGTGCAGGCTTGGCGGCGCTCATGCCACGGCCCTCAGCGGCACGCGCGCAGTCAGCCGGTAAAAGAAATCGAGCGTGTTGAAACGATAGGCATCGAGCGACAGGCCATTATAGTCTGCAAGGCGAAGCGCTGCCTCTCGCATATCGAGGGCCGGAAGAAGGTAGTAGTCCTTTGCAACCGCGTTATCCGTGTCCATCCGGACAGCCAAAGTGAGGTCGGGACGCAGTTTTTCATCGAGCCGCAATTTCCAGCGATTGCTGCCAGCAGCGGTCTGAAAGCAGCGAGCGATGGTGAGCGAGACCGAGAACTCGCCATTAATGCGAAGCAGGTCGGTCTCTGGGTCACACATGACGCTGCCGCCCGCCTGTTGAATGCCGGCGATGATTGCGGCGACGATGTCAGGGTGCATCGACCGGAGGCGCCGGTTGATCTCGAGATAGCGGTAGTCGCGGTCGGGCGCAAAGCCGACCAGTGTGTAGGCGCGCAGCAAGCTGCCGAACCGCGAGCGAAATGCGCTGCTCGAGGGGCACTCTTCCGCTTCATCGATGATCAGACCGGATAGATAGCCGCGCTGCGCAAAAATCTGGGACAGCGCGGCGAGCATCTCGTCATCGCTGAGCGTCTCGGAGCGTCGAGCGATGATCGCTTGTGCTGCTTCGAATTGCAGAACGTCGACGATAGCTTCGAAGGCACCGTCCGCGCGGACCCAGTCCTCCGGCGCGTTCTCAACGTGCTCGCCCTTCAGTTTGCACGAGGTCCGTGCCCAAACGTTGTTGCCGATGTACTTCTCGTTGATCAAGAGCTGATGGACCGTACCGCGGGTCCATTCGCGCCCGAGGTCTGTCCGCAATCCGCGAACGTTGAGGTCGGATGCAATCGCGGCTTCGCTCTGCCCCTCCTCGACAAAGCGCTGGTAGACCTCGCGGACAATGACGATCTCCTCCTCCGGTCCCGGGACTAGGATGACGCGATCGGTGGCAATACTCTTGTGCTCGCCGCGGCCGAGCACGCTTTTCGCATCGCCATGCTGGTCCACGAGTAACCGACGAAGGCCAAATCCAGCAGGGCCACCCTGACGATAGCCACGGCGGATAAGATTAGCCTGGCCTGCGAACACCTTAACCGACAGCTCTCGGCTGTACTCGCCGGCCATCGCAAGTTTAACCGTCTTGATGATCGAAGAGCCGATGCTCCCGTCGTTCTCCCATTCCTCACCTGGGTAGAGAACCCGCACGCCTCGGCTGCGGCAGCGCAGTTCATAGCTGGCAGCTTCGTCGGGATCCTGAAATCGGCCCCAGCGGCTGACATCATAGACCAGAAGGACCTCGAATTCGGCGCTTCCGCTTTCAATGTCGTCAAGAAGAGCAAGAAGCGCCGGCCTGCCCTTAATGTTCAGCCCGCTCTTGCCCTCGTCCGCATAGGTTTTGACGATCTCGAGACCGTGCTTTTCCGCATAGATGGCAATCCTCGCCGCCTGGTTGTCGGTTGAGTACTGCTGATGCTCGGTAGACATGCGAACATATTGCGCCGCCCGGATGGTTGGGGCCAGCTTGGGATCTTCACGATTGTCGTCTGTCCATCGAATGACCATGCGAAACCTCGAGCGCAGATTGCGAAAAGCGCCTCGGCCCTCTGCGCTACACGAGAAAGGAGGGAAAAATGGTTCCTATTAGCGGAAGCAAACTTCGCGGCACGCCTACGGACCTCTCCGATGCGCTACTCGCGCATATGGTTGGCGCGGCGTTGCAAGCGGATCTCGGAGGGACGCGTCAGGCGACCAAGACGGTGATGCGATGGACTCATGTCAGCGACCATACCGCCCGATCTTGGCTCAATGGGCACACCAGTCCGAGCAGTCTGCATCTCCTCGAGCTTGCAACGCAGTCACATACCGTCATGGAGGTGATACTGCAGGCGACCGGGCATGCGGGACTGGATTTCGCTCACGATCTTGCCGCAGTCGAAAATGTGCTCGAGAACGCGTTGGCCAGAGTGCGGGCTCTGCGCGAGGTCTAGTTCAGGACATGCGCCAATGCCGCTCAGTCGTGCCCGCAGACAAAGTACAAAAAGCCGTCGGCGAGCTTGTCGACATGTGGCGGGTAACGCCCCCTGGTCGAACCAAAACCGCGGAACGATACACCGCTTCGTCGGCAGACACGCTGCCCACCGCCGTAAAAGATCCCGCTACAGCCAGGGTTACAATGTGGGCGCCTGCCGACTCCTGACTTGATCGTCGCCCCGGACCAGCATTGTGCTAGGTCAGAGGCACTTTTCCGAGTTAAGGTTTACAGACGCTCGAACCGTTTGGGGGCTCATGGCATATCGTTGGACGCGTCACCGAGTCTTCGACTCAGCGGGAAATGACAAGGTGGGGCTGTCTGCGATCAGCCTTTTAAGTGTGGCGCGGGCCGCGGCCGAGGAAACCTTGCAAGGCTCTCCCTTGGTCAGCGCATGGCTGAAGTTGTTCAGCACGCAGGTCAGTTTGAACGACAATTATTGGTTGCGGTGGCGCGGCGACTTGGCCGAAAGCGCCGAGTTGCGACGCGCATACTCAGGGCTTTACGGTCGATTCTTCGCCCGCGCCTTATTAACGCACCATCTCGGCCTGACACGCTTCCTTTCCTTAAACAGAAATGGACTTCCTATCCCAGGGTCAGTTCACGTCAAACGTCAGGTTCCCGGCGATATACCTGATTGGATAGCATGGGATAACCGTGCATCGCGGTTCGTGCTCTGCGAAGCCAAGGGTAGCCTGACTTCCAACGATTTCTTGTCCGCAGGCGGTCCGAAGTGCGCGCATGATGGCAAGTCGCAGTTCGAACGGGTCAAGACGTTCGACGGAGCAATGGAAATCCAGCCCGCAAAGTGGGTTGCCGCCACCCGCTGGGCAACCGATCACCGAAAGGTGAACCCGACCACGATATTGTGGGACCCACCCTCGGACTATCGACCATTCTCCCCCGAGGATGCCGACCGCCATCGAGATGCAATCAGCCGTGCTTGGTTGGCAAGCATTGCTCCTGGACTGGGCTGGCGTTCGGCTGACGATCTGCTTTCTAAGGAACGGGGTAGGGAAGCAGTGGTAGTAAGGGCCAAGCCGGGGCCAGTCCCGCCGGAAATGGAATGGCCTACAGCCGAGGGAACAGACGATATTGACGGTTTCAGCGATCTTAGTGCATTTTCCCAAGCTACGCGTCAGATCAATTCTTCGGGGAAAAGACCGCGCATCTCGCGAGGGCAGCAGGATAACCTGACGGAGGCCAACCTTTACGCCGATCGAACCGCGTTGGAGCCGCGCCCACGAGAGCAAGCCAGCTATGAAGGCGCCTACCTTATTTCGCTCATCACGCGGTTCGGGGTGCGCCCGATACGAACTACTGAGGATTTCGGCCTACTTCAACGTGAGCAGGAGCGCGCTCGTCTCCTCGAGGAGCCGGCTATGCTGGTAGGTCTGCCTATCGGGTTTGATCCACATGCTTCTGGCGAGGGGGTGAAGTGGATGGACGAGGCTGGAATTGCAGCGCAAAATGATCTTGCGATCTTCGACCTACGGATGATCGCGACAGAGCGTTTAGAAGCGCGGCTTTAGATCTAGACACAGTCGATCACGAAGGCCAAATTGGACGTCCGATTTCCGCCCGAAGCCCCCATAGCGCCTTCGGGAATGCTCTTCGCCCCCGTTCATGACCGGTAATGGATGTTAAGGCAGACCGCTGTCTACATACGGTCCAGCAAATCGCTTTGATATTCCAACATGATGGACTTTCAACTAGATAGACAACACCGATCACCTTATCGGAGCAGTGCCAGCTGCCGAACCGGGTCAGTCAGACTCTTTGAGTTTGCCATTCATACGTAGGTCGGAAAAACTGGGGCGGAGGAACAAATTGCTTTCAAAAGATAAATTTCCCGAAGAATGCTTCAACGATGCGGGCGCCTTCTCAATAGAGCTGTACAACTCATATATTCAGGAGTGCGCAGGAGTTGCGGAGGCCGCAATAAGGGCAAATGACGTTGAATATTCTGAACACAATATCTTAATTCTAGCTGACCTTCAGGGCTTATATTTAGCGATGATAGATTGGCTCAAACGGCATAATTTTTGTCTGGAGAGCGGCTTGATTCCGAGCCGACTAGTAATTTTCATTCTAAGATCTGTAGTAGATCAAATAACGGCGCGTGAGATGAAATCACCTGAAAACACGTCGATCACTTATGAAAATTTGCTTGATGAAATTTTTCACAAAAGAATTTGTAATCTTAAGAATATAAAAATCATAACCAAGTTTATACCAAACATCGAATTATTCTATGCCCCAGCTCCTCTCGAGGAGATAGGGTGGAATCTAAGGAAGCGCGCTCGAGAAAGCTTATCCGCCTCAAGGCAGCTTAGGGATATAGACAGAGGAATCGTGACTGTCCATAATACTGAAAGGGACTACAGTCTATATAAAGACTTCGTTGATCATTTGAAGCGCGATCCTCTTATTTCTAGGGAGGAGCTTGGCTTTTTCAATTTCTTTGTTGGACCTGATGGCCTTAAGTTCATCGATGAAAAAGAAGTCGACATAAGAATAGCGATTCGAGCAGTCGATGCTTGCAATGATTATCAAGCGGACTCATTGTGCATCGTCTCGTCTGACCAGGATTTTCTTCCTGTTCATGAGCGGTGTTCAAAATTTGGCATTCAGTCATATCATGCAGACGGCGCAAAATTTGCAGATCAGAAAAGAGTGGGGCGGAAGCTGCGCGAGCTAGGCTCCAATTACATTGAAACGCCAATTGATCAGAATTGGGCCCTGCATTCAATTACCGAAGCCTTTGCACCTTTTGCGATTTATTCGTTATCCATGAATGAGTTGGAAGGACTGTGTAACATCCACAATGGGATGAACGAGGTTCAAATTTCACCCCACGAGCTGGATGATGGACGCATGACCTTGCGAATGCATCGTCCTCCCATGCCCGGCTAGTTCAGTGGGCTCAATTACCCGCGCCCGTGCGTTGCTCAACCGGCTGGAAGTGCGCTCTTCACCATTGCCTATCGGAGTGAGCAGATGCCGGAAAAATTCCCGTCGACGACTCCGATGGCGTCCTCGCCGACCGAATCCGTACCAAGCGCCTAGTCGCGCCCAAGCCGAAGCGAAGCCTCTCGAGCACCATAAACTCTCCACATATAGCGACAGACCTACACGAGGTTTGGCGGTCTCGCTGTGCGCAAACCTACGGCGCTTGAAGGTGGCCGCCAAAAGCGCTAACTAAAGCCTGCATCCGGCGATAGCCTGCAGCTCACCTTGGCTGACCCTTGGGGTGACCTTTATGGGAACCACAGGATCCGCTTTGAGAACCCCTGATAGGGCCCTCTCTTGGTTCACAATTCCGGCGCGACTGGAGTTGTAGGTTGCCGGACTGCTAAGCAACGGAGGTAGCGAGATGGAAAATAAAAATCCTGATCCGCATACCGGCCTTGCTGAGAAGACTTTGAAGTGGCTGATGCTGGGTGTACCCCTGCTGACTGCCGTCATTGATCTGATCAGCAAGGTCGTGAACTATGCCCGTCCAATTCCAAAACTTCGACTACACATACCAGCGTAACGGCAAACCTGTATTTGCACCGAGCCCCCTTGGGCGGCAAATAGGAGAGGATATTAAGGAGCAGGTTGAGGCGAAGTACCAGTTTGATGATTTCGTATTCCACCTAAGGAAGAAGGGCGGCCACGTAGCCGCACTCCATTCGCACCGGCCGCATGGATACTTCGCCCGAGTGGATATTCGGCGCTTCTTCTACAGCGTAGCCCGTAATCGAGTTCAGCGCGCCTTGGCAACGATCGGAATCCCGCGCGCGCGGCACTACGCGAAATGGTCGTGCGTGAAGAACCCCTACGACCTCCCCACCTACTCCCTGCCATATGGCTTCGTGCAGTCGCCCATCCTGGCCAGCCTTGTACTTATGGAGTCGGCGGTGGGTTCGTTTCTGCGGGGTCTCGTTGCCGAAAACCACGTCACCGTTTCCGTGTACATGGACGACATCTCCCTCTCCTCCGACGACCTGCCGCGTCTGCAAGCAGCTTTCAATCGCCTGGTTCATGATTTGGCGGAAGCCCGTTTTCAAGTCAGCCCGGCGAAGTTGCGCCCCCCGGGGCCCGTCATGGATCTATTCAATTGCGACTTGCGCCAAGGCGAAACCGTGGTGCGGGAGGAGCGCATTGACCTTTTCGAAGCTGAGCCTCAATCTCACGCCTCTATGGAGGCATTCTCCCACTACTGCTTGAGCGTCGAAAAAGGGAACACCATGCCGACCGGAGCGGCGATCGGCGTCGGGCCTACGGCCGCATAGTACGCAGGAACGGCGGTTTGCGCCTGACTACCGCCCATCGTTCAACTCGGCCGCCCACCTCAGCAACCGGATGGCGTGGCGGTTTTGTCCAAATCCGGCCCTCAAGGCCGATCGGCACCGTTGTCTGTTTTTGAACGTTTGGTAGGTCACCCGAATGACCGAAACGAAGGCGCAAAGCTGCTGAGCCGCAACCCTGATTGCGTATACAGTTCGTCGCTAATCTTAAAGGAAAGCGGATCGCTTTGCAGCCGCTTCACAACATCGCCATCGCATCCCAGATCCCAACGTTGCCAGGCAACCAGCAGCTGCTTGAAGATTATCCAAGCTGTTCTGACCTAGGCGAAGGATTATCCAGCTTGTTCTGATTTTTGTCCAAGCTTCTTGGACACAGACCGTCTGTAACCAATTGAATCGCTTTCGCGCCAGTCCAAGCTTCTGTTGCGCCCCACAGTGGCTTTGCGAATCCGGCCCGGTGTCTTCGATGTTTTTTTGCGAAGCGCGTTCGATTTCCGCTGGTTCGGACGGGCCGTCTGCGATCTCGACCGCATCGGCCACGAGGTCGCTGCATTGCTTGCGGAACGGATTGCCGCGCTGGCCTTGGCCAGAGGTTGTGAGTGTACTCGCACGAAGCGTTTCCGCTCCCGCCGTCCGGAGCTATCGGTGCCATCTTTCGATCCGGCGCGCGCGGCGGCGGACAGGGTCAGCAACGGTCTGATATCGAACCCTGATCGCTGCTTTCCTACTCTGCGCAGGGCTGGCAGGTTGTCAGCATGAGCTGCGGCCCGGTCCGATCATGCCCCTTTTCCCGTGCGCCTTGCAGGGACGGTTTTTCAGTCTCTGGACAGTGTCACATCTGTCTCCAACAGACAGGAAAGGAGCGCGATACCTGAACGGATAGCGCGCAAGCTGAACCGGCAAGGCGCGCTTGCGATTCGCACCTACCCGGGATGGGCGGCGATCCATTGTTCGACCACGGGGGCGACCTTGTCCCGCCAGCGGCTGCCGTTGAAGATGCCGTAATGCCCGGCGCCTTCGGCCATGTAATACCGCTTCATCGTCTCGGGCAGGTTGGGGGTCAGCTTGAGCGCGGCGCGGGTCTGCCCCAGCCCCGAGATATCGTCCCGCTCGCCTTCGATCGCCAGCAGGGCGGTGTCGGTGATCTGCGTGATGTCGACCAACTCGCCTTTGTGGCGGAATTCGCCCTTGGGGATCGAATGGGTCTGGAACACTTCCTCCACGGTCTGGAGGTAGAATTCGGCGGTCATGTCGCAGACCGAACGATATTCGTCGTAGAAGGTCTTGGTCGCCTGCGCGCTGGCATCGTCGCCGATGGTGAGGTGTTTGAACATCTCGTAATGGCTCATCATGTGGCTCGACAGGTTCATGCTCATGAACGCGGAAAGCTGCATGAATCCGGGGTACACCCGGCGGCCCGCGCCGGGATACTTCATCGGCACGGTGGCGATCACCGATTGGCGGAACCATTCGATCGGGCGCTGCATCGCCATATTGTTGACCGCAGTGGGGCATTCGCGGGTGTCGATCGGCCCGCCCATCATGGTGAGGGTGGCCGGGGTGGCCGGCGATTTGTGGAGGTTCATCAGCGCGGTCGCGGCGAACGCCGGAACCGAAGGCTGGCACACTGCCATCATGTGGATGCGCTGGCCGCCTGCACCTGCATGGATGTGTTCGGCAAAGTCGATCAGATAGTCGATGTAATCGTCGAGATCGAACTTCCCCGCATCGGCAGGCACCATCTTGGCATCAGCCCAGTCGGTGATGAACACCTCATAGGATTCAACCATCCGTTCCACCGTGCCGCGCAGCAGGGTGGCGTAATGGCCGCTCATCGGGGCGACGATCAGCAGGCGCGGGCGGTCTGCGGGGGTGCCCTCGACGCGGAAGCGGAGCAGATCGCCGAACGGGCGTTCGAGCACGGTGGTTTCGATGACCTTGTGCGGCTGCCCGTCGATATCGACCGAGGCGATGCCGAATTCGGGCTTGCCATAATGCGCGGTCGCATGGGCAAACACGTCGAGCGCGCTCGCAGCCATGGGTCCCATGCCCATGTAACCGAACGGATTGGCCGGGTTTGTCAACATTCCGGCGCTGATCGAAGCCAGCGCGCTGGCGCTGTTCATCCAGCTGCGTTGCAGTTCATAGGCATGGTAAAGCATCAAGAAGCCCCTGTGCGACGAACGGTGCAGCGCCTCTCTTGCGGGCGCCTGTCGTCGGTAAATGGGCCTTTGCGTGCTGTTGTGCAATGCACAATATTGTCACGCTTCGGTGCGCCGCCATCGTTTTGTTGCTTTTTGCACGTGAAATTCGCGGCGGGCATGGCTAGAGCGGCGGCGTGATGCATGGCGATACCCCACAGCACCTGGATACGGCGCAAGCGGCTGATACCGGGACCGAGCAGCCCTTCGGCCCGGTCGAGGACGTGGCGGTGACCGCCCCGGACGAGGCCGAGGCCGCCCCGCGCGCCCGCTCGCTCGCGCCCTTGAGGATGGTTTACCGCGAGGCCGCCAAATATCCGGCACAGGTGATGTTCGCGCTGATCGCGCTCACCATCACCGCGGCCGGCACGCTGGCGATTCCGGCCGCGATGCAGCTGATCGTCGATCGCGGGTTCGGCGGTGTCAATGCCAATGGCGTCGACGGCACGGGCGATATCGGACGCTGGTTCCGCTATCTTTTCGTGATCGTGCTGGTGATCGCGTTCGGCACAGCGGCGCGGTTCTATTTCGTCAGCTGGATCGGTGAACGCGTGGTCGCCGATATCCGCCGCAAGGTGCAGCGCAACCTCTTGCGCCTCAGCCCGAGTTTCTACGAAGAAAACAGCCCCAAGGAAATATCGAGCCGGATGACATCCGATACCGCGATCATCGAAACCGTGGTCGGCACAACGGTTTCGGTGGCACTGCGCAATATGTTCCTCGGCATTGGCGGGACGATCTACCTGTTCTGGCTGCTGCCGGGCCTCACTGTCTGGCTCGCCGTGGGCATTCCCGGCGTGATCCTGCCGATCGTGTTCTTCGGCCGCAGGATCCGCTCGCTTTCGCGCGACAACCAGGACCGGGTGGCCGATGTCGGCGCGATGGTGACCGAAGTGCTGAGCGCGATGAAAGTGGTGCAGAGCTTTGGCCAGGAAAGCCGCGAGGCCGACCGTTTCGGCGGCGCGGTGGAGCGCACCTTCGAAACCGCGCGGCGGCGCATTGTGCTGCGTTCGATCATGACCGCGGTGATCATTCTGGCAATTTTCGGCTCGATCGTGCTGCTGCTGTGGCGCGGGGCCGAAGGGGTCGCAACAGGCGAGATCACGGGCGGTACGATCCTGTCCTTCATCGTCGGGGCAATGATCGTGGCCGGGGCCTTTGGCGCACTGACCGAAGTTTACGGCGAATTGCTGCGCGGTGCAGGGGCGGCCAGTCGGCTGGCCGAACTGCTGGAGGCCCGCCCCCAGATCGCCCCCCCGGCGCGGCCCGAAAAGCTGCCCGAGCCGGCGCGCGGCAGCCTGTCGTTCCGCAATGTCACCTTCCGTTATCCCGCGCGCCCCGAAACCGCGGCGCTCAAGGATTTCACGCTGGAAATCGAGCCGGGCGAGACCGTTGCCATCGTCGGGCCTTCGGGTGCAGGCAAGAGCACGATCTTCCAGCTGGTCGAACGGTTTTACGATCCGCAGGGCGGCACCATCCGGCTGGACGGGATCCCGCTGACCAAGGCCGACCCGGCCGACATCCGCGCACGGCTGGCGCTGGTGCCGCAGGACGGGGTGCTGTTCAGCGCCAATGCCCGCGACAACCTGCGCTATGGCAAGTGGGACGCGAGCGACGCGGACATCTGGGATGCGGCGCGCGCCGCCAATGCGGAAAGCTTCCTGCGGGCTTTGCCACAGGGTCTCGACACCTATCTGGGCGAAGGCGGCACGCAATTGTCGGGCGGCCAGCAGCAACGTGTCGCCATCGCCCGCGCGCTGCTGCGCGATGCGCCGATCCTGCTGCTTGACGAGGCGACCAGTGCGCTCGACGCCGAAAGCGAACAATTGGTGCAGCAGGCGCTGGAAGAACTGATGAAGAACCGCACCACGCTGGTGATCGCCCATCGGCTTGCCACCGTGCGCGCCGCTGACCGGATCGTGGTGCTGGAGGATGGCCGGATCGTCGAACAGGGCACGCACGACGCGCTGAGCAAGTCGGGCGGGCTCTATGCGCGGCTCGCACGGCTGCAATTCGCCAACGCCGCCGCCTGAACCGCGCCGCTTTTCGACGAAGCGCCGCGCTTGCCGGACAAAGGGCAACCTTTCCGCGCGCGCGGCGTTACGGACAGCGTCTCAATAATGTCGCATCAGCTTTCGGGAAAAATCAACGATGATCCGCAAAACCGCCCTTTTCGGTGCCAGCCTTGCTGCACTCGCCTTTGCCGCGCCAGCACTGGCGAACCAGGCTGAGAATGCCGATGGGATCGAATTGCTGCTGGAAGACAGCGCAGAAACCGCCGCGCCTGCCGCTCCGTCGATGAGCTTTGGCAGCTGGGGCGTCGATCCGGCGCTGCTGGCGGACGATGTGAAGCCGGGCGATGATTTCTTTGCCTATGTCAACGGCCCGTGGCTCGAAGCCAACCCGCTGCCGCCCGAATTCAGCCGCTTCGGCGCCTTTACCCTGCTGGGCGAAAAGAGCACCGCCGACGTCAAGGCGCTGATGGATGATCTGGCGGCAAAGGAACCCGCCAGCCTGTCCGCCGACGAGAAGCGTATCGTCGATGCTTATATGTCCTTCCTCGACACCGATGCGATCGAGGCTGCCGGCCTTGCCCCGGCGCGCCCCTATCTTGACCGGATCATCGGTGCGTCCACGCTCGATGCGCTGGCGATGCTGTGGGCCGAGCCGGGCTTTGCCAGCCCGATCAGCGGCTTTGTCAGCGTCGATGCCAAGCAGCCCGATCGCCATGTCGCGCTGGTCGGGTTCGGCGGGCTCGGCCTGCCTGATCGCGACTATTACCGCGACGAGAGCGAGCGGGGCCGCGCGTTGCAGGCGAAGTACAAGGAATATCTCACCTTCCTGCTGGACGAGGCAGGCTATGCCGATCCGGCCGCGGCGGCCGAGGCGGTCTATGCCTTCGAGGATCGCATCGCCCGCGAAGTGTCGTGGGACCGCACCGTCAGCCGCAACCGCGACCTGACCTATAACCGCGTCTCGGCCGAGGAAATGGCGGCGATGGCGGGCAAGGTTCCGGCGAGCGCCATGCTGGCCAAGATTGGCCTCGACAAGAGCCCGACCTATGTCGTCAGCCAGATGCCGCCGACGGACGAGGAAATCGCCGAACTCGGCCTTGACGAGGCGACCCTCGCCAAGATCGGCAGCGGTCTGCCCGGCATGTTTGCACTGCTGGGCGAAACCCCGCCCGCGACCCTTCAGGCGTGGATGATCAAGCAGTTCCTGTCGAGCAATGCTGCCGTGCTGCCCGCGCGTTTTGACGAGGCGAACTTCGCATTTTACGGCAAGACCCTGCGCGGCACCCCCGAACAGCGCCCGCGCTGGAAGCGCGCCATCGGCGAAGCCGAAGGCCTGCTCGGCGAGTTGATCGGCAAGTCCTATGTCGCGCGCTATTTCCCGCCCGAAAACAAGGCGGCGATGGACGAACTGGTCGCCAACCTTCGTCTTGCGCTGCGCGAATCCATCGCTGAAATCGACTGGATGGGCGAGGACACCAAGACCCAGGCCCGCGCCAAGCTCGACAGCTTCGATCCCAAGATCGGCTATCGTCCGAACCTCGAAACCTACGAGGGGCTGGAAGTGGTTGCGGGCGATCCGATTGCCAACCGCATGGCGGCGGCGAAGTGGGGCCTGGCCGACAATGTCGCCAAGCTCGGCCAGCCGATCGACCGCACCGAATGGTTCATGCTGCCCCAGACCGTGAACGCCTATTACAACTCGACCAAGAACGAGATCGTGTTTCCGGCCGGCATCCTGCAGCAGCCGTTCTTCGCCATGACCAATGACATCGCGGTCAATTACGGCGCGATCGGCGGGGTGATCGGGCACGAAATCGGCCACGGCTTCGACGATCAGGGCTCCAAATCGGATGCCACCGGCGCGCTCAGGAACTGGTGGACCGATGAAGACCGCGCAGCCTTCGATACGCTGGGCGATGCGCTGGTCGCGCAATATGACGCTTTCTGCCCGCTCGACGATGGCGAAACCTGCGTCAACGGGCGCCTGACTCTGGGCGAAAATATCGGCGATGTCGGGGGCCTCAGCATGGCTTACCGCGCCTACAAGATCGCTACCAGGGGCAAGGACGTGCCGGTGATCGACGGGCTGACCGGCGACCAGCGCTTTTTCCTTGCCTGGGCGCAGGTGTGGCGCTCGACCCAGCGCGAGGAAAGCTATCGCACCCGCCTGCGCACCGACAGCCACAGCCCCGAAGAATACCGGGTCAACGGCGTCGTGCGCAATCTCGATGAATGGTACGAAGCCTTCGACGTGAAGCCGGGCGATGCGCTTTACCTGCCGCCCGAAAAGCGCGTGCGCATCTGGTAGGATCATCTGCTGCCGGTGATCGGCGGCAAAGCGATTGACTTGGCCAACGTCCCTGCCATGGGGCGTTGGCCATGACCTTTATCCAGCTTGTCATCATTGCTGTCGTGCAGGGGATCACCGAATTCCTGCCGATTTCCTCGTCAGGCCATCTGATCCTGATCCCCTTCCTGACCGACTTTCCCGATCAGGGCCCGTTGATCGATGTCGCGGTTCATGTGGGATCGCTGCTGGCAATCATCATCTATTTCTGGCGTGATGTCTTCGGGCTGGCGCGCGGCGGCTTTGCTACTGTCGGGCTGGGGCAGGATCCGTTGCAGCGGCGTCTGTTCCTGTGGGTGGTGGCTGGCACCATTCCGGCAGTGGCGCTGGGCCTGTTCCTCAAGCTCGGCGGCTATCTCGATGGCTTTCGCAGCACCGATCTGGTGGCGACCAACCTGATCATCTTCGGCGTGCTGCTGGGCCTTGCCGACCGGCTGGGCCGGCAGGAAAAGCGCTTCGAGGACCTGACGCTGCGCGACGCGATCCTGGTCGGCATTGCCCAGGCGATGGCGCTGATCCCGGGAACCAGCCGCTCGGGTGCGACCATGACAGCGGCGCGCGCGCTCGGCTATGACCGGGTCGAGGCGGCGCGGTTTTCCTTCCTGCTGGCGATCCCCGCGGTGGCCGGGGCGGGGCTGCTCGCGGTGCTCGATCTGGCCGAGGCCAGCAGCCGGATGCAGCTCGATGCGCTGATTGCGGGTGCGATGACTTTTGTCGCTGCCTTTGCGACCATGGCCTTCCTGATGCGCTTCCTCCAGCGCGCATCGATGCTGGTGTTCGTGCTCTACCGGATCGCGATGGGCTGCGCGCTGCTCTACTTCTTCTGAAGCCTCCGCGCACAAGACAAGGAACCGTTCCGCACCACGCTGGTTCTCCCCACACGGCAGGTGGCAAACCGGCCGGTATCGGAGACTGAGCAGATAATGGCATTACTGGTGCTGATCGTGTTGGGGGCGACGCTGGGCTGGCTGGCCTCGATCATCGCGCGCACCGAAGCGCCGGGCGCGATACTGCGCCAGATCGCTGGCGGTGTCGCTGTATCACTGGTGACAGGCGGCATCGCCAATGACGGGACGATGCTGGGGAGCCTGTCGTTCCTAGGACTGGGTGTGGCACTGACAGTCACTGCGGTCATGCTGGTGCTTTACCACGCCGTCGTGCGGCGCAAGGTCAACGCCTAGACCGGCGCAGCCGCGCTGCCGCGCCCGCCGCGCAGGTGATATTCCTGCGTGCCGCGGTGCAGCACATTATCGACATCGATGATCGCGCTGTTGGCATAGGTGAAGCCGGCGGGCAGGCTGCGATAGAGCCGGTCGAAATCGCGCTCCACGGTCTGGCGGTAGAGGTCTTCAAAGCTTTCGATCACGAAATAGGTCGGCTGCAGGTCGCTGATCACGTAATCGGTCCGCATCACCCGGTCGACATTGAGCATGATGCGGTTGGGGCTCTGCGCCTCGACTGCAAAGCGCGCCTCGGTCGGCCCGGACAGGATCCCTGCGCCATAGGCCCGCAAATCCTTGCCGCCTTCGAGGATCAGCCCGAATTCGACCGTGTACCAGTAGAGCGCGCCCAGCGCTTTCAACCGGTTGTAACGCATCGCCTTCCACCCGGCGCGGCCGTATTCCTGCATGTAATCGGCATAGACCGGATCGGTCAGCATCGGGACGTGTCCGAACACATCGTGGAACACATCGGGTTCCTGAATATAGTCGAAAGTCTCGCGTGTGCGGATGAAATTGCCGGCCGGAAAGCGGCGGTTGGCCAAATGCCAGAAGAACACGTGATCGGGGATCAGCATCGGCACGGGCACGACGCTCCAGCCGGTCAGCGCGCCGAGTTCCTCCGACAATTGCCCGAATTCTGGCACTCCGCCGCGTCCCAGATCGAGCTTTTCCAGCCCCGCCATGAAGGCACTCGCCGCGCGGCCGGGCAGAACCTGCAGCTGGCGGGCGAACAGATCGTCCCACACCGCGTTATCTTCTGCGGTGTAGGCGGTCTGCTTCGGTTCCAGCCAGTCCGCGCCCACATGGGCAGGACGCGTCAGAGGCGCGGTGAAGACATCCTGCGCCATTTCGGGCAGGATGGCGTAATCGGGGGTGGGGTCGGACAGAGTGGCCATGTTGTTGCAAATGATACTACCATCGCCGGTCTGCAAGGACAAATGGGGAGATAATGATGGGCATAAAGCGCAAGGAATATGAAGACGCGCTGGAACCGCTGACGCTGGAACTGGTCAGCATGGCGCGCTGGGTCAAGGCCACGGGCGCACGGATAGTGGTGCTGTTCGAAGGGCGCGACACCGCGGGCAAGGGCGGCGCGATCAGCGCGGTTCGGGCAAGGCTCAACCCGCGCCAGTGCCGCACCGTGGCGCTGTGCAAGCCGAGCGAGGACGAACAGACCC
>OFEU01000575.1_pt1 | contig 16469 bp, 19 predicted proteins | sample 1521221 | NCBI WGS metagenome assembly OFEU01 (sample SAMN03766357, study PRJEB24113) | microbial mat metagenome | isolation source: enrichment culture HLUCC-O from microbial mat sample contains cyanobacterium... | reverse complement strand
GCCGCAATACGAGCGCGGCTGGCCGTCGGACTGCCCGACCGACCAGCCCGACCCCTCGCGGCGCATGACGGCGGCCATGGCCGACGTGATGGGCTCGGGGGGGCTCGCCTGGTACCAGTGGCAGAAGCACGGCCGCTGCGCCGGCCTGCATCCGGGCGACTACTTCGGCCTGTCGCGCGAGGCATACGGCTCGGTCACGCGGCCGGAGGTGTTCCGCCGGCTCGACGGCGACGTGCGGCTGCCCGCGCGGGTCGTCGAGGAGGCGTGGCTCGAGGCGAACCCGCAGCTCAGGCCCGACATGCTCACCGTCACCTGCCGCGACGGCCACGTGCAGGAGGTGCGCATCTGTCTGACCAGGGCGCTGGTGCCGCGCTACTGCGGGCCCGACGTCGTGCGTGACTGTGCGCTCGAAGACGCGCTTCTGCCCGCGATCGAGTGACGCCTCACTCCGCCGGCGCAGCGCCCCCGGGGGCGGCGGCGGCGGCAGGCTTCATCAGGCCCCAGACGACCGCACCCAGCACGCCGCCCGCCAGCGGCGCCACCCAGAACAGCCACAGTTGCGACAGCGCGGTGGGCCCCGCGAACAGGGCGACGCCGGTCGAGCGGGCCGGGTTCACCGAGGTGTTCGTCACCGGAATCGAGACGAGGTGGATCAGCGTCAGCCCCAGCCCGATGGCGATGGGGGCGAAGCCTGCCGGCACGCCCGGCGCCGTCGCGCCCAGGATGATCACGAGGAAGATCGCCGTCAGCACCACCTCGGTCACGAGCCCCGATACCATCGAGTACCCGCCGGGCGAGGCCGCGCCGTAGCCGTTGGAGGCGAAGCCGCCAACCCCGTCGAAGCCCGCCTGACCCGAGACGATCACGAACAGCACCGCCGCCGCGGTCACCGCGCCCGCGACCTGCGCCCCCCAGTAGAGCGGCAGCGAGCCCTCGAAGCGCCCCGCGATCTTGAGGCCCAGCGTCACGGCGGGGTTGAAGTGCCCGCCCGAGATGCCGCCCACCGCGTAGGCCATGCACATGACCGTCAGGCCGAAGGCGAGGCTGACGCCCAGCCAGCCGATGCCCACGTCGGGCACGCCCGCCGCCAGCACGGCGCTGCCGCAGCCGCCGAGCACGAGCACGAAGGTGCCGAGAAACTCGGCCAGAAGGGGCCTGTGCATTGTCTGATCCTCCCTCGACGGCACCTCGGCCGGCTCCACACGTCTAATGACGCAGAGTAAGAGAGGAGTGCTCAAAAGCGACGCACGATGTCGTAAACAGGCGCGATGTGGCGCTGTCAGCCGACCGACAGCACGATCTTGCCGATATGAGCCGAGCTCTCCATGCGGGCATGGGCCTCGGCGGCCCGATCCAGGGGAAACTCGCTGTCCATCACCGGGGCGACGCGGCCTGCAGCGAGAAGGGGCCAGACCTCTGCCCGCAGCGCCTCGGCGATGCGGGCCTTGGCGAGGTCGGATTGCGGGCGCAGGGTGGAGCCGGTGATGGTCAGTCGCCGCACCATGACCTGCGCGAAGTTGACCTCCACCTTCGGCCCCTGCAGGAAGGCGATCTGCACCAGCCGGCCCTCGTCGGCCAGCGCCTTGACGTTGCGGGGTATGTAGTCTGCGCCCACCATGTCGAGGATCACGTTCGCGCCCCCCTCGGCGCGCAACACGTCGACGAAATCCGACTCGCGGTAGTTGATCGCGCGCTCCGCTCCCAGCCGCTCGCACACGGCGCATTTCTCGTCGGAACCCGCGGTGGCGAAGACGCGCGCGCCGCGCGCGGAGGCGAGCTGGATCGCGGTGGTCCCGATGCCCGACGAGCCGCCATGCACCAGGAAGCGTTCTCCCGCCTGCAGACCTGCGCGCTCGAACACGTTCGACCAGACCGTGAAGAAGGTTTCGGGCAGGCACGCCGCCTCGCGCAGGCCCATCCCTTCGGGCACCGGCAGGGCGTGGGCGGCGGGGGTGACGGCGTATTCGGCATAACCGCCGCCGGGCAGCAGGGCGCAGACCGCGTCGCCCACCTGCCAGTCGTGCACCTGCGGCCCCACGGCGGCGACACGGCCCGCCGCCTCGAGGCCCGGCAGGTCGGAGGCGCCGGGCGGCGGCGCGTAGGAGCCGGCGCGCTGCAGGGCGTCGGGCCGGTTCACTCCGGCCCACGCCACGCGGATCAGGATCTCGCCAGCGCCCGGGCGGGGCAGGGCGCGCTCCGCCGGCCGCAGCACCCCGGGCCCGCCGGGCTCGGCGATCTCGACGCAGCGCATGCGGTCGGGCAGGGCGGGCGAATGGGCGGTGTCTGTCATCGGGGCGGCCTCCTTGGTCGGCCCGTTCTCGCCCGCGCGCCCCCCGGGCGCAATCAGCCGGGGGTCGAGCCCGGCCCGGCCGAGAGCCGGCCCGGCAGATCGATCTCGTGGCCCCGCGCAGGCGCGCGCACCCGCCCCGCGAGCCAGATCGGCCCGGCGAAGAGGCGGCGCAGCACCGGGTTGCCCTCGATCCGGCCCTTCACCTTCTCGACCTGCATCACGTCGTCGATGCGGCGGTCGAGGAACTCCCACGTCGCGGCACTCCCCTCGGTCTCGTCGCCCAGCCAGTAGAGCACGGTCGAGGCGTAGACGCCCGAAAGCGTGGTGCGCTTGGTATACCAGTTGATGTCGTCGGAGCTGTCGCCGAGCGCCGTCCAGATCCGGTCGGCCGTCGTCCACAGCGCGCGGGCGCCGTCGGCGGTGTATTGAGGCAGCGCGAAGAGCGATGAGGCGCGGCGCACCACCTCGCGGTCCTCGGCCGCCTCGATGCGAAAGCGGATCGCCGCGGCGATCTTGTCGCGGAAGCGCAGGCTCGCGAGGTTTTCGGAGCGCAGGCGGCGCAGCATCTCGCGGTCGCCCTGCTCATGGAAGGCGAGAGCCAGGTCGACCGGCCCGCGCGGGCAGGCGGCCTCGGCCAGCGCACGGGGAATGCCGGCGTCGCGGCGGGCGGCGCGCAGCGTGGCGTCCGACCAGCCGTCGAAGGGCACATGCATCATCGCGGCCTCCACGAGGCGGCGGCGCGCCTCGTCGATCGACAGGGTGGCGGCCGGATCGTCGGCCGGCGGGCCGGCGGAAATGTCGGTCATCTTTGGTCCCTCTCGCTGTCGTGGGGGCGTATCGCCGCGTCGGAGCGCACACACCCCGCCGGCGCTGGACAAGCTAGGATGCCGTTGATATAGGGCCACCTCCTGCAGATAGATGCAACTCGAACACGAAAGGTGGTGACCTCCACATGCAGGTTTCGGTCCGCGACAACAACGTCGATCAGGCGCTTCGCGCGCTCAAGAAGAAGCTGCAGCGCGAAGGTGTGTTTCGCGAGATGAAGCTGCGCCAGCACTTCGAGAAACCCTCGGAGAAGCGTGCGCGCGAGAAGGCCGAGGCGATTCGCCGGGCCCGCAAGCTCGCGCGGAAGAAGGCGCAGCGCGAAGGCCTCCTCTGAGGCGCCACGCGTGCCGCCCTCGCCCCCGATGGGGCAGGCCCCCGGCGATGCGACACGGCAATGCGAATCGGCACCCCGAGCCACGCGCTGGCCGGGGTGCTTTTCGTTCGATGGGCTGCCGTCGGCGAGCGACTCGCGCGAGCTTGGCCGCCGTCCTTCTCTCCCGGTCGGTCGCAGGGCGTGCTCGCCATGCCTCACCTTGCCCGCGACCTGTGCGGATCACGGTTTCCGGGGCCCGATCGGCCGCTTGGCGCTTGCTGGACCTTGCGGCAGCGTGCTAGCACTTCGTTAACTCGAAGGATGGTCCCATATGATGCGTGCTCTTTTCATTGCTGCTCTCATGGCTGCAGGTTTTGCTGCGCCGGCCGCTTTCGGTGGAACCGTCGGCAAGACGCTGGCCTACGATTTCATCGCGCCGGCCGGAAGCGAGTGCCGTGCCGAGAACTCGGAAGTCACGTCGCCGCGGGTCTGCGACGATGTCGAGGACTACCCGAGCCCGGCGGGGATCGGGCCAACCTTGGGCGTTTCCGCCTTTGAGTTCCTGTATTCCAATGGCATTCCTGATAGCCTCGAGCCGTCGCTGAACATCGACGCCAACGGTATCGGGATCGGGCCCGACAAGCCCTCGGATCCGCAATTCGGCACACCGGGGGACTCGCGGGTCGCTAGGGGCAACAACGCCGCAAATTGGGAGGCGATCAGGCTCGAGTGGGACATGCCCGTGTCGCTCACCCAGCTCACGGTGCGGTCGTCGCCGCAGTCGACCGCGATGCAGTCGATCCAGATCCTGGGCGCCAACCGGCTCCCGATCACTCTGGAACGGTCGTTCCAGAACGGCGTTACCGACACTGGCAAGCCCTCTTTCCATACGATCACCTTTGACACGCCGCTTTACGGCAGCACCTTCTACATCCGTCCGTCGGTGACCGGGCCCGACATCTACGCCGGCTACTGGCTGACCGGTGCCGAGGCCACCGTGGTTCCGGTGCCGCCGGCCCTGCCGCTGTTGGGCGGCGCCATCGCGCTGCTCGCGTGGCGCGCCCGAGCGGCGCGAAAGGCGGCGCCCTCCGCCTGATCCTGCGCCGGGTGGCCTCTCTTGTCGGGGCGGGCGATGCCCGCCCCTTTTCGATTCCGGGCCATGACAGGTGTGCGTGACTCCGCATGTCTTGTGCGGGGCAGCCGCATGGACGTTGGACGCGCCGTCTCCCATGTCGGGCCGAAAGGAGATCGCCCGTGTTCGACTCGCCCCTCGCCGACTTCCCCGTCGCCCGCCGCTGGCCGGCGACCGACCCCAGCGTGATCCAGCTCTATTCCTTCCCCACGCCCAACGGCGTGAAGGTCTCGATCGCCCTGGAGGAGCTCGGGCTGCCCTACGAGGCGCACCGCGTCACCCTCGACGACGCCGACGTGAAGAGCGACGCGTTCGTCTCGCTCAACCCCAATGGCAAGATCCCCGCCATCGTCGACCCCGACGGGCCCGGCGGGCAACCGCTCGGCCTTGCCGAGTCGGGCGCGATCCTGCTCTACCTCGCCGAAAAGACGGGGCGGCTGATCGGCGAGACGGCGGCCGACCGCCACCGCATCACGCAGTGGGTGATGTTCCAGATGGGCCATGTCGGCCCGATGTTCGGCCAGCTCGGCTTTTTCGTGAAGTTCAAGGGCGCCGAGGTGCAGGATCCAATCCCGCGCGAGCGCTACATCGGCGAGGCGAGGCGCATCCTCGGCATCCTCGAGGCCGAGCTCGAGGGCAAGGAGTGGATCGTGGGCGACTATTCCATCGCCGACATCGCCATCGCGCCCTGGCTGCGCGGCCTCGACTTCTACGGCGCGCGCGACATGGTGGGCTGGGCCGACCACCCCAACGTGGTCGCCTATCTCGACCGCTTCCTCGCCCGGCCCGCCGTGCAGACGGGGCTGACCATTCCCCCGCGCGAGGCGCCGGATGCGTGACGCCGGGGCGGATCTCGCCCTCGGCACGCGCGACGGCCTGCCCGACGCGCTGCGCGTGCTGCTGGCCGAGTTCCCGCGCGAGGAATGGGAGAAGGCGGGCCTGTCGCCGCTGATCCGCTTCTGGCTCGACCGGCACATGATGTTCCGCAAGCTGACCGAGCGGCTGGCGGCCGACGCCCGCGCCGCGATCGACGGCCGGGCCGACCCCAGGGCGCATGCCGCGGCACTGTCGCGCTTCGGGGGACTGTTCGTGGGCGAATTGCACGGGCACCATCACGTCGAGGACGCGCATTACTTCCCCGTTCTCTCTCGGCACGACGCGCGGCTGGAGACGGGGTTTGGCCTGCTCGACGCCGATCATCATGCTCTCGACGGTCATCTGCACGCCTTCGTGGAGCGCGCCAATGCCGTGCTTCAGGCCGACGCGGTGGCGCGGCACGACGCGACGGGGCGGTTCCTCGACGGGCTCGAGGGTTTCGCGCCGCTGCTCGAGCGGCACCTGACCGACGAAGAGGATCTCGTCGTGCCGGTTCTGCTCAAGTATGGCGAGCGGGGGATGGGGTAGACGCCCGTCCGGACGCGACACGAGAGTGGCGCTGCCCGCCCCGGGGACGTGTGCAGCCTGGCGCACCGACCGCGCGTTGCGAGGGGTCGCCGCCATTGACGTCGGCCCGGCACTCCGCCTCACCTGTGCCCCGACCGGAGAGAGGGCCGAGTGCGGCCCGGCTAATCCGGTCGATTCCGGATCGAGCGGGGTGACGTGAGGCCCCGCTCATGCGCCCGCGCTCATGCGACCCCGCCGGGCCGCCCCTACTCGGCCGCCTGTGCCGTGCGCTCGGGCAGCTTCCCCGTCAGCACGTAGCGCAAGATGTCGACCACCTGCTCGGGCTCTTCGGCCACGGCGAGGGCGGCGGCGTCGACCTCCTTCAGGGCGTGCTGGTGCTCGGGCGGGTGCAGCACGATCAGCGACTTGCCGAGCGCCGCGGCATAGCCTGCGTCGAACGCCGCGTTCCATTGCTTGTACTTGTCGCCGAAGCGCACCACCACGACGTCGGCCTGCTCGATGCCGCGGCGGGTGCGGATGGCGTTGACCATCGCGCCCTTGTGGTCGTGCCAGTACTTGCTCTCCTCGGTGCCGAGGATCGCCACGCCGCAATCGTCGCTCGCCGCGTGGTCGGTGACCGGCGCGTCGAACGCCACGTCGAGGCCCCTGGCGCCTTCGGTGATGCGTTCGCGCCAGTCGGTGTGGATCTCGCCGGACAGGTAGACCTTGAGGGTCATCGCTCTCTCCCTTTCCTTGATGGCGGTGCACCTAGCACGGGCGCGCCCCAGGGGCGAACCCTCAGCGCTGCCTCAGACGTGCGAGCAGCCGTGCGAAGCCACCCGGCACCAGCAGCGGCGACAGCGCGAGGCCGGTCAGGAAGCCCGCCACCTCCGCCACCCAGACGTTGCCCACCGTGAACAACAGGCCGAAGACCAGCTGGATGCCCATGAGGAAGCCGATCAGCGTGAAGGCGCGGAACTGGTTGGCCCCCACCGCGCCGTAGCCCACCCACAGGATGAAGGTGTAGCCGCCGATCAGCCCGAACGCGCCGGGAAAGCCGCCCGCCAGCGGGCGCGGATCGTTCAGCAGGATCGCGTAGACGAGCGCCCCCACGATGGATGCCGCGAAGAAGATGGTCGCCACCGCCGCGCTCGAGATCACCTCGCCCACCATCTTGCCGAGCGCCAGCACGAAGACGACGACGAAGATCATCTGCGTGAAGCTGACATGCACGAAGGGGTAGGTGACGAACCGCATCACGTGCTCCAGCGGCCAGCGCCCCGTCTCGACCATCCAGCCGAACAGTTCGCCCGAGAAGGCGAAGCGCTGCAGTGCGAAGATGCGCCAATCCTCGCCGCCGCGCGTGCCGCCGATCAGGCCCGACTTGGCCAGCATGAACAGCACCTCGACACCGAAGATCGCGACCGCGAGCGCCACCACCACGGGCGGCAGGGCGTTGAAGGGCGAGGCGTGGGGCGCGTCGGACATGGGGCCTCCGGTTGACGGGGTGCGGGGGCGGGGATAAGCGAGCGCGGCCCCGATGGCCAGAACCGGAGGCGCGCATGCCCGACACGACATCGCTGCAGGACGATCCGATCCAGCCCGATCTCTCGCGCTTCACGCAGCGGGTGTTCTCCGGCATCCAGCCCACCGGTCACCTGCACCTGGGCAACTACCTCGGCGCGATGAAGCGCTTCGTCGACATGCAGAACGCGGGCGGGTTCGAGACCGTCTACTGCATGGTCGACCTGCACGCGATCACGGTCTGGCAGGAGCCCGAGGAGTTGCGCAAGGCGACCCGCGAGCTGGCGGCAGGCTTCATCGCCAGCGGCATCGACCCCGCCCGCTCGATCCTGTTCAACCAGTCGCAGGTGCCAGAGCACGCGCAACTGGCGTGGATCTTCAACTGCGTCGCCCGGATGGGCTGGATGAAGCGGATGACGCAGTTCAAGGACAAGGCGGGCAAGCACGCCGAGCAGGCGTCGCTTGGCCTGTTCGCCTACCCGGCGCTCATGGCGGCCGACATTCTTGTATACCACGCCACCCATGTGCCGGTGGGCGAGGATCAGAAGCAGCACCTGGAGCTGACGCGCGACATCGCGGCGAAGTTCAACCACGATTACGGGGTCGACTTCTTCCCACTGACCGAGCCTGTGATCGAGGGGGCGGCGACGCGGGTGATGAGCCTGCGAGACGGCACGCGGAAGATGTCGAAATCCGAGACATCGGACATGACCCGCATCAACCTGACCGACGACGCCGACGCCATCGCGCAGAAGATCCGCAAGGCGCGGACCGACCCCGAGCCGCTCCCCGAGGCGCCCGAAGGCCTGGAGGAGCGGGCCGAGGCGAGGAACCTCGTCAACATCTACGCGGCCCTGGCCGACGTGAGCGTCGCCGAGGTGATGGCCGAGCATGGCGGCAAGCCGTTCTCCGAGTTCAAGCCGGCTCTGGCCGACCTCGCCGTGGCGCATCTCTCGCCCATCTCCTCCGAGATGTCGCGGCTGATGCAGGACCCCGCCGAGATCGACCGCATCCTCGCCGGCGGCGCCGACCGCGCCAGAGAGATCGCGGCGCCCATCCTGCGCCGCACCTACGAGATCGTCGGCATGGTCGGCAATAGCGGCGGCTGACCCATTCGTCCTACGACACGCAGCTCTACGGCGATCAGGCGGCCTTCCTCGCCTCGCAGGGCTACCACCACCACCTCGGCCTCGACACATGGGCGTCGCGCGGCGCCACGCCCGCGCCAAGGGGCCATGCGGGTCTCTACCACACGGCCTTCCTCTACCCCGACCGGCCGAGCCTCGGCGCAGCGATCCGCCGGGTGCTCGATGCCGGCGTCGAGCTGACCGGCGCGGCCGATCACGGCGTGTCAGAGGCGATGTATTTAGACGACCCCGATGGCAACGGCGTGGAGCTCTACCGCGACCGGGCGCCAGAGGACTGGCCGCGCGACGCGCAGGGCCACCTCGCCATGGGCAACGATCCTCTCGACGTCGCCGCGCTGCTGGCCGAGGCGCACGGACGGGGGCTGGACCCTCTCGGCGCTCGAGCCTAGGCTTGCGCTCCGCACAAGGGAGGCGCCGATGGCCGCGGGAACCGATATCCGAACCTATTTCGAGGGCCGCTGGCACGAGGGCGACGTGCCCGTCATGCGCGCGGGTGACCACGGCGCGTGGCTCGGCACCACCGTCTTCGACGGCGCCCGCTACGTCGACGGCATCGCCCCCGACCTCGACCTGCATTGCGCCCGCGTCAACCGCTCGGCCGAGGCGCTGATGATCGCGCCGAACGTGGGCACCGACGAGATGGTGAACATCGTCTGGGAGGGGCTGAACCTCTACCCGAAGGATGCCGCCATCTACATCCGCCCGATGTACTGGGCGCTCGATTCGGAGTATCTCGGCGTCCTGCCCAAGCAGGGGCCGACCGGCTTTGCCATCTGCCTCGAGGCGGTGCCGATGCCCGCGCCCGACGCGGCCACCACGCTGACCACCACGCAGTTCCGCCGCCCCGTGCTGGCCGACAACGTGTGCAACGCCAAGGCCGGTTGCCTCTACCCCAACAACGCGCGCATGCTGGCCGAGGCGCGCGCCCGGGGCTACGGCAACGCGCTGGTGGCCGACGCGATGGGCAACGTGGCCGAGACCGCTACCGCCAACGTCTTCATGGTGCGCGACGGGGTGGTGTTCACCCCGATTCCCAACGGCACCTTCCTCGCAGGGATCACCCGCGCCCGCCACATCGCCAATTTGCGCGCCGACGGGGTGGAGGTGGTCGAGGGCGTGCTCGCCTTCGACGATTTCCGACAGGCCGACGAGGTGTTCCTCACAGGGAACCTCTCGAAGGTGACGCCGGTGACGGAGTTCGACGGCACGACCTACCCGCTCGGCCCCGTGGCGAAGCGTGCGCGCGACCTCTACTGGGACTGGGCGCACAGCACCGCCGCGGCGGCCTGAGCTGCGGCCTTCGGAGAGGATTGCCGCGCGCGCGCCTGGCAGGGCATACTCGCGCGTCAGGGAGGGTCGCCGATGCGCAAGTTTCTCGTCGTTCTTGACGACAGCCGCGAATGCCTCAACGCGATGCGCTTCGCGGCGATGCGGGCGTCGCGCACCGGCGGCGGGGTCGAGATCCTCGCCGTCATCCCGCCCGACGAGTTCCAGCACTGGATCGGGGTGGGCGACGTGATGCGCGCCGAGGCGCGCGAGCGGATCGAGGCGCATTTCGAGGTCTTCGCCAAGTGGATGCGCGACCGGCAGGGCGTCGACCCCAACCTCGTGATCCGCGAGGGAGAGCCGGTGCCCGAGATCCTCGACCTCATCCGCGAGGATCCCCGGATCGGCGTGCTGGTGCTCGGCGCGGGATCCGGCAAGGGCGGGCCGGGGCCGCTGGTCACGCAGCTCACCAAGGCGTCGGGCACGCTGCCGGTGCCCATCACCATCGTGCCGGGCGAGATGTCGAAGGAGCGGCTGGAAGCGATCACCTGACCGCGATCTGGATTTAGAACGATTCCAGAAAACTTGACCCGGGCCGCCCGACCGGGCATATGACTGGAACACTCAGGAAAGGGATGCCCATGTTCATCCAGACCGAATCCACGCCCAATCCGGCGACGCTGAAGTTCCTGCCCGGCCAGACCGTGCTCGAGGCGGGCACGGCCGACTTTCCGACGGCCGACGCCGCCGGCAAGTCGCCCCTCGCGCAACGCATCTTCGGGGTCGAGGGGGTGACGGGCGTCTTCTTCGGCACCGATTTCGTGACCGTGACCAAGGCCGACGGAGTGGAGTGGGAGCACGTCAAGCCCGCGATCCTCGGCGCGATCATGGAGCACTACCAGTCGGGCGCTCCGGTGCTCGACGAAGGCGGCGCGCCCGCGGGCGATGGCCACGCCGTCCACGAGGGCGAGGACGGCGAGATCGTCGAGCAGATCAAGGTGCTGCTCGACAGCCGCGTGCGTCCGGCCGTCGCGCAGGACGGCGGTGACATCACGTTCCACGGCTTCGACCGCGGCGTCGTCTACCTGCACATGCAGGGGGCCTGCGCGGGCTGTCCCTCGTCGACGCTGACACTGAAGATGGGCATCGAGAACCTGCTGCGGCATTACATTCCCGAGGTGACCGAGGTGCGGCCGGTTGGGCTCTGACGCACTCTTCCTTGTCTTCGACACGTCGGCCGCGCATTGCGCGGCCGCTGTCGTTCGGGACGACGCGATCCTGGCCGAGGCGGTGGAGCCCATGGCGCGCGGCCAGGCAGAGGCGCTGGTGCCGCTGCTCCAGCGCATGATGGCCGAATCGGGGCACGACCTGACGGATCTGACCGCGCTGGGCGTCGGCATCGGCCCGGGCAACTTCACCGGCACGCGCATCGCGGTGGCCACCGCGCGCGGTCTGGCACTGGCGCTCGGCCGGCCCGCCATCGGCGTCTCGACCTTCGACCTGATGCGCGATCCGTCCGGTCTCGGGGCGGACGCGGCCGAGCTCATCAGCGTTCCCGCCCCGCGCGAGATGGCCTATGTCTGCCAGTATCGCCACGGCACGCCGCACGCGGCGCCGCGCCTGATCGACCCGGCCGAACCGCCCGAGGATCTGCGCCTGCCTGCCGACATGCACGTCATCGGCCACCGCGCCGCCGAGATCGCACGCGCCTTCGGCGCCGGCCACCGAGAGACCGCGCTCGAGGATCTTCCGCGGCGGCTGGGGAGGGTGACTGAATGGAAGCGGCGCAACCGCATCGACACCGGCCGCCGCCCCGCGCCGCTCTATGTCCGGCCGCCCGACGCCGCTCCGCCGGCCGACCCGCCGCCGGCCCTGCTGCCATGACGTGCCCGCTGCCATGACGCCCGAGGCGCGCGCCGCGATCCACGCTGCCAGCTTCGAGCGTGAGAGGGCGTGGTCGGCACGGGAATTCGCCGCGCTCCTCGGCGACCCGCACGTCTTCGCGGTCGACGCGGCGGAGGGCGGCGCCGGCTTCGCGCTCGGCCGCGCGGTCGCCGGCGAGGCGGAGCTGCTGACGCTGGCGGTCGCGCCCCCGGCCCGACGCAAGGGGCACGGCCGGGCGCTGGTCGCCGCATTCGAGGAGGGCGCGCGCGAGCGGGGGGCGTCCGAGGCGTTCCTCGAGGTTGCCGCCGACAACGCCGCCGCCGTCGCGCTCTACACCGCTGCCGGTTACGGCGAGCGCGGGCGGCGGCCCGGCTACTACGCACGCCCCGAAACGACGGTCGACGCGCTGCTGATGGGGCGTGCGCTGGCGTGAGCCGTCCCGTTCCTGCCGGGGAAGCGGGCAGACGCCTTGCGCGCAAGCGGCACGCGGTAAAAAGCGGTTGACCGGGTTAGGCGCGTGCGGCCTTATCCCTTCGCGATCCGGAAAGAGATCCTTACCTATTCCGGCAGGTGCCGCGCGCGGCGCCTCGCCACCAACGGGGAGACTGGAAATGACCTTGATGCGGACCCTTCTCGGCGCCGCCGCGGCGACGGCCCTGACCGCCGGCGCCGCGCTGGCCGAGCCGGCCCTGATCTACGACCTCGGCGGCAAGTTCGACAAGTCGTTCAACGAGGCGGCCTACAACGGCGCGGTGCGCTGGGCCGAGGAGACGGGCGGTGAGTTCCGCGACATCGAGCTGCAGTCGGAGGCCCAGCGCGAGCAGGCGCTGCGCCGCTTCGCCGAGGCCGGCTTCAACCCCGTCGTCACCACCGGCTTCTCGATGGCCACGCCCATCGCCGAGGTCGCTCCCGATTATCCCGACACCAAGTTCGTCACGATCGATGGCTTCGTCGACCCCGAAACCCACCCCAACGTGCTGTCGGTCCTCTTCTCCGAGCACGAGGGCAGCTACCTCGTGGGCATGCTCGCGGCGATGGCCACCGAGAGCGACACGGTCGGCTTCGTCGGCGGCATGGACATCCCGCTGATCCGCAAGTTCGCCTGCGGCTACGCGCAAGGCGTCAAGGCGGTGAACCCCGATGCCGAGATCATCGCCAACATGACCGGCACGACGCCGGCGGCGTGGAACGACCCCGTGAAGGGCTCGGAGCTCGCCCAGGCGCAGATCAGCCAGGGCGCCGACGTGATCTTCGCCGCCGCGGGCGGCACGGGCCTCGGCGTGCTGCAGACGGCGGCCGACCAGGGCGTGTTCTCGATCGGCGTCGACAGCAACCAGAACTACCTCCACCCGGGCTCGGTGCTGACTTCGATGCTCAAGCGTGTCGACGTCGCCGTCTACAACGCGATGGAGGCGGGCGCCGACCTCGAGACCGGCGTGCAGGTGCTGGGCCTCGCCGAAGAGGGCGTGGGCTATGCCGTCGACGAGCACAACGCCGAGCTGATCGGCGAGGACATGGCCGGCGCGGTCGAGGAGACCCGGCAGGCCATCATCGACGGCGAGATCACCGTCCACGACTATTCGACCGACGACAGCTGCCCTGCGCTGACCTTCTGAGGCCGGCACGAGCGGAGCGGCCGGGGGGCCGTCTGCCCCCCGGACCCCCCGAGGATATTTCCAGCAAGAAGAAGGGGCGGGGCCCGACTTTGCCCCCAGACCGGATGGACCCGATGCCCGAGGACGCCGCCGCCCCGCCCGCGATCGAGCTGAAGGGCATCTCGAAGGCCTTCGGGCCGGTGCAGGCGAACAAGGACATCTCGATCCGCGTGCAGCGAGGCACGATCCACGGGATCGTGGGCGAGAACGGCGCCGGCAAGTCGACGCTGATGTCGATCCTCTACGGCTTCTACAGGGCCGATGCGGGCGAGATCTTCATCGGCGGGGCGAGGACAGAGATCCCAGACAGCCAGGCGGCGATCGCGGCAGGAATCGGCATGGTTTTTCAGCATTTCAAGCTGGTCGAGACCTTTACCGTTCTCGAGAACGTGGTGCTCGGCGCCGAGGATGGGCAGCTGCTCAGGCCCTCGCTCGGCAAGGCACGGAGGATCCTGACCGAGCTTGCGCGGGACTACGAGCTGCAGGTGAACCCCGACGCCCTGATCGGCGAGATCGGGGTGGGGATGCAGCAGCGCGTGGAGATCCTCAAGGCGCTCTACCGGCAGGCCGACATCCTGATCCTCGACGAGCCTACGGGCGTGCTGACGCCGGCCGAGGCCGACCATCTGTTCCGTATTCTCAAGGGGCTGCGCGACGAGGGCAAGACGATCGTCCTGATCACCCACAAGCTGCGCGAGATCATGGAGATCACCGACGAGGTGTCGGTCATGCGGCGCGGCGAGATGGTGGCGACGCTGCCCACGGCCGACACGAACCCCGAGCGGCTGGCCGAGCTGATGGTGGGGCGCAAGGTGCTGTTGCGCGTGAACAAGACGCCGGCGCAGCCGGGGCGCACGGTGCTCGAGGTCGAGAACCTGAAGGTGGTCGACGAGCAGGGGGTGGAGCGGCTGCGCGGCGTGTCGTTCGGGGTGCGGGCGGGCGAGATCCTCGGGCTGGCGGGCGTCGCGGGCAACGGGCAGTCGGAGCTGCTCGACGTGCTGGGGGGCATAAGGGTGGCCAGCGGTACGGTCCGGCTGAACGGGCAGGAGATCGACCTGTCGGGCAAGTATTCCGACGGACGGTCGCGGCGGGAGCGCGGCATCGCCCATGTGCCCGAGGACCGGCAGCGCCTCGGCCTGATCATGGATTTCATGGCGTGGGAGAACATGGCACTCGGCTACGCGCGCGGCGGCGCGGCGGGCGAGGGCCTGTTGATGGACAACGGCGCCCTGATCGCCGAGACGGCGGCCAGGATGGAGCGGTTCGACGTGCGCCCACCCAATCCGCGCCTGACCGCCAAGAGCTTTTCGGGGGGGAACCAGCAGAAGATCGTGCTGGCCCGAGAGATCGAGCAGGACCCGGAGCTGCTGCTGGTGGGCCAGCCGACGCGGGGCGTGGACATCGGCGCCATCGAGTTCATCCACCAGCGCATCATCGACCTGCGGGACTCGGGCAAGGCGATCCTGCTGGTGTCGGTGGAGCTCGACGAGATCATGGGGATGTCCGACCGGATCGCGGTGATGTTCGACGGGCGCATCATGGGCGAGCGCCTGCCGGCCGAGACGACCGAGGCGGAGCTCGGCCTCTTGATGGCGGGGCTGGAGAGTGCGCCCGAGGACCGGCCCCTGCACGAGGCGGTCGAGGAGCAGCTGGCCGCGCAGGCCGGGGAGGTGCGCTGAGATGGAGCGGATGCCGCGCTGGGCCGACGTCTTGCTCGTGCCGCTGATCAGCGTGACGATAGCCTTCGCCATCTCTGCGGGCGTCATCTGGGCGATCGGGCAGGACCCGGTGGAGGCCGTCAAGCTGATGGTGTCGGGCGCGTTCGGGTCGACCTATGGCTGGGGCTACACGCTCTACTACGCCACGAATTTCATGTTCACGGGCCTCGCCTTCGCCGTGGCGTTCCATGCCCGTCTGTTCAACATCGGGGCCGAAGGGCAGGCGACGGTGGGGGGGCTGGGCGTGGCGCTCGTGTGCCTGTCGCTGCCCTGGCCGCACTGGACGGTGGCGCTGCCGGTGGCGATGCTGGGCGGCGCGCTCTTCGGGGCGCTCTGGGCGCTGATCCCGGCGTATCTGCAGGCGAAACGCGGCAGCCACATCGTGATCACCACGATCATGTTCAACTTCATCGCCGCGGCGCTGCTCAACTACATGCTGGTCAACGTGCTGAAGCCTGCGGGCGAGATGGAGCCGGCGTCGGCCTCCTTCCCCGAGGGCGCGCACCTGCCGACGCTGCACCAGATCCTGGCGCCGTTCGGAATCGAATTTTCCAGCGCGGCGCCGGTGAACATCACTTTGTTCCTCGCGCTCTTCGCCTGCGTCGCTGTCTGGGTGCTGATGTGGCGCACGCGGCTGGGCTACGAGATCCGCGCTCTGGGGCATTCGGAATCGGCGGCCGTCTATGCCGGCATCTCGCCGGTGAAGATCGTCGTGGTGGCGATGCTGATCTCGGGCGGTCTGTCGGGTCTGATGGCGATCAACAACGTGATGGGCGAGGCCGAGCGGTTGGTGCTGAACTCGGTCGAGGGCGCGGGCTTCATCGGCATCGCGGTGGCGCTGATGGGGCGCAACCACCCGTTCGGCGTGGCGCTCGCGGCGATCCTGTTCGGTTTCCTCTACCAGGGGGGCGCCGAGATCGCGCTGTGGATGTCGATCCCGCGCGAGCTGGTGGTGGTGATCCAGGCGCTGGTGATCCTGTTCACCGGCGCGCTCGACAACATGGTACGGATGCCGATCGAGAGCGCGTTCATGGCCGCGCGGCGGCGGCGCAAGCGGCGCGAGGCGACGCAGGCCCGCCAGCCGAGCCCGGGGGAGTGAGATGGATTTCCTGACGCTCGTCCAGATCCTCGACTCGACGCTCCGCCTCGCCACGCCGCTCCTGCTCGCCTGCCTCGCCGGGCTGTTTTCCGAGCGGTCGGGGATCTTCGACATCGGGCTCGAGGGCAAGATGCTGATCGCGGCCTTCGCCTCGGCCGCCTTCGCCTTCGTCTCGGGCTCGGTCTGGATCGGGCTGCTGGCGGGGATCGTGGCGTCGATGCTGCTGTCGGTC
>OFEU01000572.1_pt1 | contig 16544 bp, 11 predicted proteins | sample 1521221 | NCBI WGS metagenome assembly OFEU01 (sample SAMN03766357, study PRJEB24113) | microbial mat metagenome | isolation source: enrichment culture HLUCC-O from microbial mat sample contains cyanobacterium... | reverse complement strand
CCTCTTGCCTCTTGCCTCTTGCCTCTTGCCTCTTGCCTCTTGCCTCTTGCCTCTTATCTACAACGGCACAACTTGCACTTCAACTTCAGCAGTGACTTCTGGGTGAAGTTTGATGTGAGCTTTGTAGAAGCCGGTTTTGTTGATTTCGGGGAGAGTGATGCCGTGACGATCGACCTCTTGGTTGGTGGCGGCTTCGATGGCGGCGGCTAAGTCGCGATCGGTAACGGTTCCGAAAATGGCTTCTCCTTCACCCACCTGTTTCTCGACGGTAAACCGGCCAATGGTTTGTAAGGCTGTTTTGCGAGATTCGGCTTCTTGTTTGAGCTGTGCGAGACGTTCTTGTTCTTGCTGTCTACGCAGTTCCACCTGTTTGAGAACACCCGGTGTGGTCGGGATGGCCATTTTTTTGGGGATGAGATAGTTTCTGGCGTGACCGGGAGCCACTTCAACGAGATCCCCCGATTTGCCAAGTTTACGAACGTCTTGTTGCAGAAGGAGTTTAACGCGCTTCTTCATGATACTTTGATGATTAGATGATTAACGGTAGGGCAACTGAGTCGAGACTCGGTGCTGGGGGCGTTCTGGCCATCGGGTTTTGGCCATAGGACTGATGACTCGACCCCGGTGGAAATCCGATCTTCCATTCTATAGTGTTCAGGACGCTCTGGCAAATTCTCCCCGACTCGATGATAGGGGAGTGGGTCACGCTCTTGTTCAATCGCGAATGTTGATACTCAGTTCGTAGAGACGAGTGTTGGGGGCGGAGACTTCGATGAGATAGTCCCCGGATTGGCCGACACGGGAGTTCCAGAAGACAACGTTACGAGCGCCGGGAATGGTTTGACCGTCGGGACGACGAACGGTGAAGACAATGTCGTCACCGTCGGGGTTGATGGGAAAGAGTTCGACGGCAAAGATTTGGCGATCGCCAACGTTGACCAGATAGCGCACTGGAATCTCGGGGCTAACGGTTCCGCGAACTTGCACGTCGGTTTGTCCGGACGGAATTTCTAGTCGTCGGGGTGGCGGGATGGGTTTGGGGGTTGGCTCAGGAGTTGGCTCAGGAGTCGGCTCAGGAGTCGGCTCAGGAGTTGGCTCAGGAGTTGGCTCAGGAGTTGGCTCAGGAGTTGGCTCAGGAGTTGGCTCAGGAGTTGGCTCAGGAGTCGGCTCAGGAGTTGGCTCAGGAGTTGGCTCAGAAGTCGGCTCAGGAGTTGGCTCAGGAGTCGGCTCAGGAGTCGGCTCAGAAGTCGGCTCATTTAGGGCTACATCAAGGATGTAATCTCCTTCCGTTAAGCCACTGACGGTTTGCAGTTGAATAGTGTATTGACCCTGACGAGGGATTGTGCCTTCCCAGCCTGAGACTCGCTGCGATCGCCCCGGTAGGGGATTACCCATTGGATCGAAGACGGTCATGAGGACCCCTTCGCTTTCGAGAAAAGTCGCCAGTTCCGTACCTGCATCGAGGCGTAGACGGTAGTTATAGGTTTCATTATCTTGGAGGCTCCCTTCAACACGCAAACGATTGCCTGGTGAGAGGTTTAGGGTGCGATCGGTGACGGCGGGAGTGGGGTCTGGAGTGGGGTCTGGAGTGGGGGCTGGAGTGGTTAGGGGCTGTTCGGCGACGGGGCGATCGTCGGATTGGCTAAAACTGGTGATTAACGTCCAAACACTCCAACCCCCTAATAGGGCTAACACCATGGCCGTGAGAATGACAAAGATGGGATTATCCCAGATGGATGTTTGGGGTGGGCCGATTGAGGCTTGGCGGGTTGAGGGGGGGTGAGGGGTGACTTGGGTGGGGCGATCGCCTTGGGGATTCGGGGCTACGGTGTCGGGCGATCGGCTCACCACGACGGTGGGTAGGTTTGAGGGAGGATTAGAGGGGCGACTGGGGTTTTCAGCCTCTGAGGGGGCTTGGCTGTCGGGAACGCCCGAAGCCGTCGTGGTTTCGGCTGAGAGGGCAGCTTGCACCTCTTTGGCGCTGAGATAGCGTTCTTTGGTGCGATCGCTCAGCATTTTGTTGAGAACGCTCGCCAGTTGGGGACTGACGGAACAGGCCTGTTGCCAAGTCCAGTGAGATTCCTCGTCGTTGTAGAGGTGGCTGGGTTTTTCGCCGGTGAGGAGGACAATGGCTGTTACACCTAAGGCGTAAAGGTCACTATGGGGATAAGCTCGCCCATGATGCAGCTGCTCAGGGGGGGCATAGCCGGGTTTGCCGACGAGGGTAGCATTGGCGATGGGGGCTTGAGGTTGGCTATTTTCAGGCAATTCATCGGAGGATGACCACTGGGTTTGTGCGGCTTGTAGTTGGCTGGCGATATCTTTCACCACGCCAAAGTCGATGGGAACGGGGCGGCGATCGCTCTGACGCTGGATGATATTCTCGGGAGACAAGTCTCGATGGATAATGCCTTGGTTATGGATGTAGTCTAAGACCGGCAGCATATCCCGCAGGAACTGAGTCACCTCGGCTTCACTCAAGGGACCGCGCGATCGCAACAGACTCTCGTAGCTGTCTCCGGGAACGTAATCCCGCACAATGAACAGCCGCTGGTTTTCTTCAAAAATGGCTTGAAATTGAGGGATTTGGGGATGTTGTAGTTGATAGAGAACTTCGGCTTCTCGCTCGAAGAGTTCTTTGGCTTTGTCAAGGAGAGTGGTATCGAGTAGGGTTGGGGCAAACTCTTTGACGGCACAGGGGGCATTAAAGCGCCCTCGATCTTCTGCTAAGTAGGTGCGGCCAAACCCGCCCTGTCCCAGCAGCCGAACGAGGTGGTAGCGCTGTTGTAGCAGGGTGTCAGCAGGCAGCGGGGGTTGCATGGTGGCAGGTGTTAGGCGACGACGTGGAGTTGATCGAGTTGTTCGATGGTGACATCGGCTTGGCTGAGGTGACGATGGTCTTGAGAATGCCAACAAATGCCGATGGTTCCGGCAGCCCCGGCTCGTTGGGCCATGTCGATGTCTAGGGGCGAGTCTCCTACCATAATAGCTTCCTGAGGGGATACGCCGAGGGCAGCGCAGGCCTGTTGGAATAGGGCCGGATCGGGTTTACTCGGACCGTCGTCGACTCCCAGTTTCACGCCGATGAGGTGATCGAGTTGGCAACTCTGGACAAATTGGGCCACCCGTTCGCTGGTGTCAGCCGAGAGAATCCCCAGTTTGAAACCGGCGTTGGCCAGGTCATGGAGGACTTCTAAGGAGCCGACAAATAGGGGGGAGGTGTCGTCGTCTTTGAGGAGGCGATCGCTGTCATCGAAGGCTTCTCGGGCAATTTGCAGGGATTCAGCCCAGTTCCGGCCCGTTTCGGCCACATAGGCGGCGGCGGCAATGAGGTTCTCGTGGCGGCTACCGACGGCGAGGAGATAGGTGGGATCGAGGCGATCGCCTTCAATGCCAAAAGCCATCATCAGGGACTCGCCAACGCCGGGAATTTGGGCATCGAGTCGCCGGATGCGGGCTAGGCCTAATCGGCGTAAAAAGTCTTGGGTGTCTAGTAAGGTACCATCTTTGTCGAAAATGATGGCCTGGATGTTTTTAAAGGTGATGTTGTTACAGGAAAGGTTCATGGGGGAATAGGGAATAGGGGGAAGAAGGCAAAAGGCAAGAGGCAAGAGGCAAGAGGGGAAGAGTGCGTTCTTTCGAGGATTTTGCTGGTTTGTGGGGGTTGGGGCAAGAAAAAAGAGGGACTGAGACCCTCTTTTGCAGTGCTATGAGGGAGTAGAAGAATTTAGGAGATTCTTCTACTCCGGGTATTGTTGAAACAACGGTGTGAGTCTTACTCGGTGGCTGACACCATTTCCTCGTCGTCTTCCTCGATACCCATTGCATTTTGGGCTTCGAGTTCTTCAGGAGTAATTCCCTGGGCTTTGGCTTCCATTTGTAGACGGAATTTCTCGGCCATTTCTTCGGCTTTCTCGTACACCAACTCGGGGTTTTTCACCATATCACCGGGTTCGGGTTCGAGTTGCTTGGTAGATAGAGAAATCCGGCCCCGTTCGGCATCGAGGTCGATAATCATGACCTTGAGTTGGTCGTTGACATCGAAGACACTGCTGGGGGTGTCGATGTGATCGTGGGAGATTTCGGAAATGTGCAGTAAGCCGCTGACACCACCGATATCGATGAAAGCACCGTAGGGTTTGATGCCGCGCACGGTTCCGACGACGACTTCGCCAACTTCTAAGCCGTTCATCTTATGCTCAACTAAGGCACGACGATGGCTGAGAACGAGGCGGTTACGTTCTTCGTCGACTTCCAAGAATTTCAGGGGCAGATCTTCGCCCACGAGGTCTTCTTTGGGTTTACGAGTGCTGATGTGGGAACCGGGAATAAAGCCGCGCAATCCTTCAATGCGAACCAATGCCCCGCCTCGGTTTGTGGCGAAGACACCGGAGTGAACGGTGGCATCTTCTGCTTGAAGTTGGCGAACGCGCTCCCAAGCGCGCATATATTCGATGCGACGAATTGAAAGAGTTAGCTGTCCGTCTTCGTTTTCATCCATGAGGATGAAAAATTCCCGCGTCTCGTTGGCTTGCAAGACCTCGTCCGGAGATTCGACGCGGTTGATTGACATTTCCTGTAACGGGATGTAAGCGGCGGTTTTGGCACCGATGTCAATCAGAGCGCCTTTTGGCTCTATACTAAATACCGTCCCTGCTACGGTATCGCCGGGATTGAAGTGATAATCGTACTTGTCGAGTAGTGCGGCAAAATCTTCGTGTGTGAAACCGACATCTCTTTGCGTTGTATTCTGATTGACCATGCGTGTTTTCCTAGGACTGAGTCTCCATAACTGAGGTTTGCCTCCGGCTGATGGGTGTTACAGAATTGAACGGACAGGGCGATGATTGCAAGCAAGTCCTCCTTTGACGAAACACCGCATCACCTTCGTTTGAAGGCGAATTGACTAATAGCATAGCAAATTCTATCCCACTCCTACGACTTTGTGGGTGGCTTTTTTTTGGGAATCTTAAAAATCGGGATCATGTCCGGCCCGATCACAGGGATGGGGGCGATTAAAGCCGATGGCGATCGCCCTAGGTGGAAATTAGGTTGAGATGGCGCAGTTGGGGGCGGTTTCGGGGGAGAGATCTTGAGGGTCATTGTGGGGGTCGTCGGGACGACTTTCTCGTAGGCGATCGAGGGCTTCGACGAAGTCACGAACGCCCTGAAATTGCTGATAGACAGAGGCAAAGCGCACGTAGGCGACTTCACTGAGGTCTTTGAGGGAGTCGAGGACGATTTCTCCGATTTCGCTGGTGTGAATTTCCCGTTTGCTTCGCTGGTGCAGCCGCAGTTCAATGTCATCGACGATCGCCTCTAAGCGTTCGGGGGCGATCGCGGTTTTTTCGCAGGCCCGGACAATGCCTCGTAGCAGTTTGGAGCGGTCAAATGACTCCCGTTTTCCATCTCGTTTGATGGCAATCATCGGCACAAATTCGATGCGTTCATAGGTCGTGAAGCGACGTTGACAGTTCAGACACTGTCGCCGACGACGGACGCTTTGCCCAGATTCAGTTGAACGAGATTCTAAAACGCGGCTTTCTGTATGCTCGCAGAAGGGACAACGCATAACAATTGGGGTAGAAACCCAATAACGATTGACAGGTATTAGCAGAAATGATAACAGACGCACTACACGAATGTAGTACGTCCTAGCAAGACGCCACTCCTGTCGGGGACACCGCCACGACAGGAGCTGATAACCGATATCGATCTGATATCAGAAGAATGAGGGCTTATTTGCCGATTTTGGGGGTTTCGCGGAAGGCGATCGCGAAGAATAACAAGGCTAGGGTTGCCGCGAGAAGCAGAATGTAAATGACGCTTTCCATAATCTCTAAAAACTCAAGGTGTGACAGTTTTAGTTTATCAAAGGGCTTGGGGGGGGCTTGGGGAGTTGGCGATCGCCAGCTCCCCGAAGCTTCAGGCACAACTCAGACGAGCTGAATTAAGCCATTTCTTTCTCGATGCGAGTAGTTTTGTCGCCCACTTTCTGGAAAGCACCCCATTCGACTTGATCTTCATCAAGTTCAGGGTCAATCCCAGCAAACACGTCGCGGAACAGGGTCCGAGAACCATGCCAGATATGTCCAAAGAAGAACAGCAGGGCAAAGCAGACGTGACCGTAGGTGAACCAACCGCGAGGACTGGTACGGAAAACCCCGTCTGATTCGAGGGTTTCGCGATCAAACTCGAAGGGTTCGCCCAGTTGCGCTTTACGGGCATAGCGTTTGACGAGAGCGGGGTCGCTGACGGTGGTTCCGTCAAGTTGACCGCCGTAGAAGCTGGCGGTAACGCCCACTTGCTCGAAGCTATATTTGGATTCAGCCCGACGGAAGGGAATGTCTGCCCGAACGATTCCGTCTTTGTCGGTGAGGACAACGGGGAAGGTTTCAAAGAAGTTGGGCAGACGACGCACAAAGAGTTCGCGTCCTTCGGCATCGGTGAAGACTGGGTGACCGAGCCAGCCTTGGGCCAGTCCGTCACCTTTGTTCATGGGACCGGTGCGGAACAAACCACCTTTGGAGGGGTTGTTGCCCACATAGTCGTAGAAGGCCAGTTTTTCAGGAATTTGCTCCCAAGCTTCTGAGGGGCTGGCGCCGTTGGCCACGCTGGTTTGAACCCGACGTTGGATTTCCTGTTGGAAATAGCCCTGATCCCATTGATAGCGGGTGGGACCAAACAGTTCGATGGGAGTCGCCGCACTGCCGTACCACATGGTTCCGGCGACAACGAAAGCGGCAAAGAAGACAGCGGCAATACTGCTGCTGAGGACGGTTTCGATGTTCCCCATCCGTAGGGCGCGGTAGAGCCGTTCGGGGGGACGAACCGTTAGGTGGAACAGTCCGGCGATAATGCCAACAATCCCAGCGGCGATGTGGTGGGAGACAATTCCACCGGCGTTAAAGGGGTTAAATCCTTCTGGCCCCCAAGCCGGGGCCACCGGTTGAATGCTGCCGGTTAAGCCGTAGGGGTCGGACACCCACATTCCTGGTCCAAAGAGACCGGTTAGGTGGAAGGCGCCAAATCCGAAGCAGAGAAGCCCCGACAAGAACAGGTGAATGCCAAACATTTTGGGCAGGTCGAGGGCCGGTTCGCCGGTGCGGGGATCTCTGAAGAGTTCTAAGTCCCAGAAGACCCAGTGCCAACAGGCGGCGAGAAATAGTAATCCTGATAGAACGATGTGAGCGAGGGCGACGCCTTCAAAGGACCAGAAGCCGGGATCGACTCCGGTTTCTCCGGTGACGCTCCAACCACTCCAAGACCCGGTAACGCCAAGGCGCGCCATGAAGGGCATGACGAACATTCCTTGCCGCCACATGGGGTTGAGAACGGGGTCGCTCGGGTCGTAGGTGGCCAGTTCAAATAGGGTCATTGAACCCGCCCAGCCGGCGACGAGGGCAGTGTGCATTAAATGCACGGCAATCAGCCGACCCGGATCGTTCAGGACGACTGTGTGTACACGGTACCAGGGTAGTCCCATTGACTACGCTCCTCCTTATATGACGTGATATGAGTGATGGTCAACGCTTGTCTATCTTACGAATTGACCGGGCTGATCGCCGGGGTTGGGGTTACGGTTGGGCTGCCCTTGACAAACAGCCGTGTTAACTCCCTTCAAGACGATCAGGTTCGGTGCTAGTGCAGTTGTTTTTAGGGCTGCATCAATTAAAGATTATTAAAGAAGTGTATCGATTCTGAGACGCGATCGCAAGGGTATTTTACGAATTGTTGGGGATAAGTGGGTCAAACCGATCGCCTTTGGGGGACACGGCTCTTTTTTTATGACGAATTATTAATTTTTTGGCAAATCAAGTTGACAGGTCACTGAGGATGTGCATAGTCGTGACACAACTTGTTCGGCATCCATGAGGCGTTTGAGCATCACGTGAGAAATGCTGGTCTCTTGGCTATCTAGGGTCTGGGGACGGACTTCAACCATCAAAACGGCGGCTTCAACTCGATAAAGCCAAAGTCGTTCACCCCGTTCGACTAAACAGAGGTCGAGACGTTCAATATCGGGCTGTCGCCGCCAAGCGTTGACGTTCCAGAGTCCTTGGGTTCCCCAAACACGCGCAACAGTCCAGCCTTCTGATAGAAAAAAGTATTTCACCGCTCGTTATCGCAATTCTTGACAGTCAAGAGGATGCCCCATACCTTACCGCGAATTGTTGATTAGAGGGAAACTTCGGGAATCTCTTGTAGGTCGGTGAGGGGGCGATCGCCGGCTAACTTTCCGGGCGACTCTAGTTTATGACAAAAACACGATCGCCGATCACACGGGCCTGAACCCCCCTGGCGGCGGGGAAAATCTTGCCCTTGTTGATAGGCGAGCCAATACTGTTGAAATTGCTGGGCGATTTGGCTTAAGTCTCGCCGAGTCGCTTCATGTTCCTGAGAAGAATAGTTAAATTGCCAACATTGAGTCGATTGGCCCGAGTCTGGCCCGGATTGAGAGTCTGATTCAGCGGTGGCCCCTTCAACAAACCAGTAAATCAGAGAAATCGATTCAGGAGGATAAGAACTGGTTTCAGCTAAGACAAAGGGATAGAGGCGGGTTTGCCAGTTTTGTTTTAACCAGGTTGGCTGACGAGGACGGCGGTAGGTTTTCCAGTCCAGGATTTGCGCCCGCTTCGGGGACAACAGTAGTAAGTCGTAACGGACCAGCCAGAGGATATTCTGCCAGAAGAGACTGCGTTCATGTTCAGCGTCCCGTAGGCGAATGGAGTCACGATTGGGGTTGGGGGTGATGCAGGTGGGGGCGTACCGGTCAAAGTCCTCGATCCAGCGTCGCAGTTTGTCCCCTGGGGGTAACACCGACTCGATGGGAAGGCCCAACTCCCGTTGTTGCATCAGTTGGTGAAAGCGGTTCCCTTCGGCTAGTCGTTGCTGTTGTGGAGGAGACACAGGTGCGTCTCGATGCTCAATCAGGCTGATTTGGAACCAGCGCGGGCAGTCTTGCAGGCGATTGAGATGGCTTTGAGATAGGCGCAAAATTGGCTCAGGGTCAGGCGTTGAGAGGGGAGAGGTTTGGGGTTGAGAAAAGTTTTTTGCGGTCATGGCTTGCGTCAGAGAATAGATGTGTTATGATTGGATCTGCGAACGGGGCGTAGCGCAGCTTGGTAGCGCACCACTTTGGGGTAGTGGGGGTCGTGGGTTCAAATCCCGCCGCTCCGATTTCAGGATAATATCCTCTAAACAGCCTGTAACTCTTCTTTGTAAGAGATGCAGGCTGTTTTAGTTTTGGCTTAGGTTTAACCGATTTTGTTTAGACAGTTAAGATTGAGCAGCAATCAGGAGTAAAACGTCTGTTTTATGATTGTTGGCGAGAATAAATCTGTACTATTTATTATGTCTATTCTTTTAAAATAGAACCAGCCAATCCAGTTTGTGCGGATTGAGTTAAGCAAGTTAAGAAGAAGATCAGTACCTTAAAATAGAGAAAGTCTTATTTCGTTGAGGGGTGACTAAACCCTAACATCTGTGACCCGTTAGGGTTAGCGTCCGTTAACGTCATGACCCATGACTTAAGTTGAGATTGCCTTGAATGGGGCGATCGCCTTTCTTTTTGCGTTCTCATACTATGACTTTCGCTATGTCTCCCGATCCCGACGCCTATGCCGCCTTGCAGGAGGAAGTGGAACGACTGCGGCAAGCCTTAGACGATCGCGAGGCCCGGTTACGGCAACTCCAAGAAACATTGCCCGCCTGCTTTTATGAATTACATCGATCGCCCCAGGGGGACCTCTCCTGGCATCATGTTTCTGGGGGGAGTCGGGAGTTGTTACACGTCGAACCCGAGAATTTCGGGAGTTGGGTCGATCGCATCCATCCCCAAGATCAGCCCCGCTGGCACCAGGCCATCGCCACCTCAGAAGCCACAAAAACCGATTTAGCCTGGCAAGGACGGGTGAGGCGGCCCCAGTCTCATGACTTAGATAACCAGGTGATTCGCCTGTTAGCCCGACCGCAACCCCAAGCCGATGGGTCCACCCGTTGGCAGGGATTAGCCATTGCCATTGACGCACCGACCGTTCATGCAACCCCCAATCAAACGCCGGCCTTTTTCGCCTCTCTATTAGAAATTTTACCGGTGGCGGTGTTCGTGAAAGCCGCTGAGGACTTTCGCTTTTGTGCCGTCAATAGTAGCGGGGCGCAACTGTTGGGCCGTGAGGGGGAGGAGTTGTTGGGAAAAAATGATTATGAGTTATTTCCCAAAGACCAGGCCGATGAATTTCGTCGGGTTGAAGAGCAAGTTCTCACCCATCATGAGGTGGTCGAGATTCCCATCGAGTCAGTACAAGTTGGCGAGGAAAATCGCTTAATGCGGACTCGGAAATTGGCGATTTGGGATGGCGATCGCCCAACTCATGTGGTGATCGTCTGTGAGGATATCACGGAACAAGAACACACCAAAACCCAACTGGCCCAACAAGAATGTACCTTGCGGGCCATCATGGACAACGCCCCGATTTGGATTTGGACCACCGATATTTCGGGGCATATGAACTTTATTAACCGCACTTTTTGCGATGATGTGGGGGTGACGCCAGAGCAAGTGTATGAAGCTGGTCATTACCAAGAGGTGTTTGGCGAAGCGGCCGTTCGCAATTGCATTGAGTCCGATCGCATCAGTTTCGCCCAAGATGAGCCTTGTTTTGCCGATGAACGGTTCCCCTTTGTCGATGGTCAGATTCATGATCTCGAAACCATTAAAGTGCGTCTGAAAGACAGCCAGGGCAAGGTAACGGGCTTAGTGGGGCTGGCCGTCGATGCCACAGAACGCAAACAGGCTGAGGCCGCATTGGCCCAACAGCGATCGCTCCTCGATGCCTTTATTGAGACGGCCCCGGTGGGAATGGCCATTCTCGATCGTCAATTTCGCTATTTGCAGGTGAACGAGAATCTAGCCAGGATGGCTGGATATCCCGTTGAAGAGCATTTAGGGCGTTCCCTAGGTGAGATTGTGCCAGATTTAGCCCAGACGTTGCATCCCAAACTGCGGACGATGCTCGAAACCGGGGACTCACTGCTGCATCAAGAGTTCAGCGGGCAAACGGCGGCCCAGCCAGGAGTTGAGCGACATTGGCTATTTTCGGCCTTTCCCATTCGCGATCGCAACCAACAGGTGATTGCCTTTGGGGCGACGGTGTTGGATATTACGCAACGACAGCAGGCCCAAGACCAATTGCAAAGGCTGACTCGTAACCTTCAAGATGCCCAACGTATCGCTCATATTGGCAATTGGGAGATTGACGTAGCCACAGGGCGAACCACCTGTTCCGATGAGATTTTTAATATTATTGGCATCCCAGTCCGCCAAGAGCCTCTAAGCCAAGAGCAGATGTTTGCCTACTTCCATCCTGACGATCGCCCTCAGGTTCGTCAAGGGATTCGCCATTGCATTGATACGGGGCAATCCTATGACATCGACGTGCGGATTATTCGAGCCAATGGCAAATTGGGCTATGTGCGAGAGAAATGTGAGGCTCAGTATGATGAGGTGGGCAATTTAGTCAGTATCTTTGGCATTGCCATGGATATTACCGAACGCAAGATGGCGGAGTTGACCTTACGCGAGAGTGAAGAACGGTTCCGAACCCTAGTTGAGGCGACGACTCAAATTGTCTGGAATGCCAACGCCAAGGGAGCCTTTACCTCCGAACAGCCCGATTGGAGTGAGTTTAGTGGTCTGAGTTTCGAGGAATTGCGAGATTGGGGTTGGATTAATAGTATCCATCCGAGCGATCGTAATGAAACCACCGCCGTCTGGTCCCATGCCGTGCAAACTCGCAGTCTCTATCAGATTGAACATCGCCTGCGACGGGCTGATGGGCAATATCGGGATATGAGTGTGCGGGCAGTACCGATTGTCGATGAAGAGGGCAATCTGCGGGAGTGGATTGGCGTTAACACCGATATTACAGACCGCAAAGATGCCGAACGGGCCTTACAACAGTCTGAAGCCAAGTTACGACAGCAGGCCGAGAACTTGCAATCGACCCTAAATGAGTTGCAACGAACCCAGAATCAGTTAGTGCAAAGTGAGAAAATGTCGGCCCTGGGGCAGTTAGTGGCGGGAGTCGCCCATGAGATTAATAACCCAGTCAACTTTATTTATGGCAATCTCACCCATGCCGATGAGTATACCCAGGACTTGCTACGGCTGATTGCCACCTATCAACAGCAGCATCCTGAACCTGATGCCGTCGTCGAGGAGGTAATTGAGGAGATAGATTTAGAGTATCTCATCGATGACTTACCGCGCTTGCTGAACTCAATGCGAGTGGGAGCGCAACGGATTCGTGATATCGTGCGATCGCTGCGGAATTTCTCTCGCCTCGATGAATCCGAGTTCAAAGCCGTGAATCTTCATGACGGCATTGAAAGCACCCTGATGATTTTGCAAAATCGCCTCAAAGCTAAACCCGATTCACCGGGGATTGAAATTGTGCGACGCTATGGCAACCTGCCCCTCGTCGAATGCTACGCCGGGCAAATCAATCAAGTGTTGATGAATATCCTAGCCAACGCCGTCGATGCCCTTGAAGAACGAGATGCCCGTCGCAGCCCCTCAGAACTCGATGCCGCCCCAAGTCGCATTACCATCACCACCGCCGTCATTGACCAAACATCCGTACAAGTGGTCATTGCTGACAACGGTATAGGGATTCCGCCTCATGTCCAAACTCAGATTTTTGACCCCTTCTTTACCACCAAACCCGTGGGCAAGGGGACGGGGTTAGGAATGTCCATTAGTTATCAGATTATTACCGATAAGCATCAGGGGAGTTTAACCTGTCATTCCGAACCGGGGTTAGGAACCAGCTTCATCATTGAAATCCCCATTCGTCAAACTCGCTCTGCGGCCCCTGCATCTCGCTGAGATTGGACATTCGGGGAATTGGCTCTCTCTAGCAGCGCCATTCTCTCCGAGAGTGGCTATCCTGGAAGCTATGGGTGCATTCGTGTCTCACGGGGCCGAGACCCAAAAAAACATTGATAGAACCATCAATTCAGCGATTATGACAACTTTTTACGTCAATCCCAATACAGGCAATGATAACAATTCCGGTGATGCCACAGAGCCATTTAAAACCATTACCCATGCCCTCAGCCAAGCCGATGCCGGGACGTTAGTGCAATTGGCCGTGGGTCAATATACCGCTGATACCGATGAGACCTTTCCTCTGACCGTTCCCCCAGGGGTGAAGCTGGTGGGCAACGAAGGCAACAAGGGCAAGGATATCCTGATTACTGGAGGAGGGACTGTTCGTACCAGTGATGGGGAACAGTCCTTGACCCTTCGCTTAGACCCCGAAGCCGAAGTGCGGGGTGTGACTGTCTCGAATCCTGAACTTCGCGGTACTGGGATTTGGATTGAGTCCGGTAGCCCCATCGTGGCCCATAGTAGCCTCGTCAACTGCAAGCGAGAGGGTATCCGCATCATGGGAACGGCAAAACCGATTCTTGATGATAATGTCTTGACAGATAATGCCTCATATGGTATATGGGCGTTAAAAAATGCCAAGGGTGAAATTCGCAACAACACCCTACGGGACAATGGAACGGGAATTGGGATTGGGGAGAATGCGGCCCCCCTAATTGCCAATAACTTGATTCAGCAGGGTCGCTATGGACTGGTCCTCAACGGAGACTGTCGCCCAGTCTTGCGAGGCAATATCATTGAGGACAACGATGATTATGGCCTGTCGGCGATGGATTCGGCGTTGCCGGATTTAGGCAAAGCAGAAGAACCGGGAGGCAATGTTTTCCGCAACAATGGCGAGAAAGACTTGCTCAATGACACCAGTGAAACCTTTATCTCGGCCGGGAATCAACTCAATCCCGACAAGGTTCAAGGGGAGGTTGAGTTTGTGGCCGTCGATGGCGGGGTTCCAACGCCCACCCCAACACCAGAACCCACCCCAACACCAGAACCCACCCCAACACCAGAACCCACCCCAACACCAGAACCCTCACCGCCAACAGAATTGACCGATATCAAAGGTCATTGGGCCGAACCCTTTATTCAGGCTTTATTTGACCGGCAATTGGTCAGTGGTATGGGAGACGGAACCTTTAAACCCAATGCCCCCATTACTCGGGCAGGGTTTGCGGCGTTGTTGGCCCAGGCCTTTGACAAACCCTTAACGGAATCGGAGAAGACGTTTACCGATGTTCCCAATGATTTTTGGGGTCGCGATGCCATTACCAAGGTGACTCGCATGGGCTTTATTACCGGGTTCCCCAACAACACCTTCCGTCCAGGGGATAATGTAACCCGTCTGCAAGTGTTGCTGGCGTTGAATGCGGGGTTGGAACTCAGTGAAGGCAATCAAAATCATCTCAACTTCTATACCGATAAATCTCAGATTCCCTCTTGGGCAACGACGGCGGTAGGGAACGCCACGGATGCGAAGTTGGTGGTGAACTACCCCAATCTGCGACAACTACGACCGATGTTAGATGCAACTCGGGCCGATGTAGCGGTGATGGTGTATCAGGCCTTGGTTCAGGAAGACGATTTCCCGGTGATTGACTCGCCCTATCTGGTGGATGCTGAGGCCACAGATGTACCGAAGTTCTCCGACATTGAGGACCACTGGGCCAAGGACTTTATTGTGGAGTTGGCCAGTAAGGGGGTTATTAATGGTTTACCCGATGGAACTTTCCGGCCTGACAAGAAGATGACACGGGCCGAGTATGCAGCCTTGTTAGCCACAGCCTTTGACCCCCGGCCAGAACGCTCAAGTGTTAAATTCCAGGATGTCCCCAGTGGTCATTGGGCCAAGCCGGCCATTGACAAAGCCTATGAGGGGGGATTCCTCTCTGGGTTTTCCGAGACAACCTTTGGCCCGAATTTGAATGTGCAGCGGTTACAGGTGTTGTTGTCGTTGGTGAATGGGTTAGACCTCTCGGGTGGGTCAGCTGAGTTATTGAATCAATACGATGACCGAGACCAGATTCCCACCTGGGCCGAACCGGCGGTGGCGACGGCGACCGAGAAGCAATTTGTGGTCAATCATCCCGATGTCAGGAAACTTCGTCCAGACCAAGATGCAACACGGGCCGATGTTGTGGCCATGGTCTATCAGGCGTTAAAGGATGCGAACAAGTGGGAGTTATCGGGGGTTAATTCTGACTACATTGTGACCGCCTAGGTCTAGCCAAGAAACCGGGTGTCTTGGAGACACTCGGTTTCTGGTGTGCGAAAATTTTCATGAGTTGCTACGGGGACATTTAGGATTTCCCGGGACATGAGATCTTCGCGATTGGTATTAAGTTTTGTAATAACTCGTGGGCGATCGCCTTAACCACCGGAATCGTCACCGAATTTCCCAACTGACGATAGGCCTTCGTCTCATTGGGGTGAAGTTGAAACGAATCCGGGAATCCTTGCAAACGAGCCGCCTCACGGGGAGTAATTCGACGAACACGTCCCCGATGATAAACCCCCAATCGATTCGCATCACTCGCCACCAACGTCACCGATATTTTATCGGGGTCAATAAACTTATAGACTTCAAACGAGAAATTTCCCGCCACTGGCTTATATTTATTGTCAATGACTTGCAGATAGTTCTTGTTAACCAAAGATGCCAATAATTTCTTTAGGTTGGGGTTTGGATAAAAACTCGAAATTTGAGCTTCTGTAAGTAACTTTCCATCTTGATGCTGACCAAAAACCTTATTACGTCGTTTCGTAATAAAGCGATTCATCAGCTCAATTTCCTCACTTGTGCAATCCCCCCGCAACCCCAACTCCCAAGAGTGAATCGAGTTTCCGCCGCGATAGTCAATCAGTCGCACACCATGTAATTTTTCTAAATCTCCCTGAAGAAACGTTTTTAACGCCGTCGTAAAGTCCCTCGAACAATCATAATGCTGGGGAGGATTATCCTGCAAAATATCTCTGACCTTACAAGACTGTTTCGGTGCAGAAAATAAAGACAATTGACCCGACTCATAGGAATGAGAATCTTTAGCCCCCAAATCGGAAACTAAATTAAAATGAGGAGTTTTATTCAACACACCCATCATATAGGCGCGAACACGATTTTGAGGGACACCATAGTTAGAACTATTCAGTAAAAATAGGTCAAAACTATAACCCCGCTCTTGCATTTTCAAGCAAATTGTGTTAAGAGTTTTGCCTTGGTCATGAGTGACCAAACCCCGAACATTCTCAAAAATAAAAGCCTTGGGTTTTTGAGTATCAATAAGACGTAAGATTTCAAAAAACAAGGTTCCCCTTGTATCTCCAAATCCCGCTTTTTTGCCAGCATACGAGAAACTTTGACAGGGAAATCCCGCCAGCAAGACATCATGAGGGGGAAGAGAGGGAATGGTTTTGATATCACCTTTCGGGGTTTCCGAAAAGTTGGCCTCATACACCTGTCTCGCCTCCTTATCACGGAAGAGGGAGTTTGAGGGAGCGATAAAACCCTGCCTTCAAAACGAGTGAGTCGTTCAGACGAACAAGGTTTAAGGCAGGGATACATGGACTCCCTCAAGCCAATTGATGGGTTCGATGTCCC
>OFEU01000548.1_pt1 | contig 17294 bp, 16 predicted proteins | sample 1521221 | NCBI WGS metagenome assembly OFEU01 (sample SAMN03766357, study PRJEB24113) | microbial mat metagenome | isolation source: enrichment culture HLUCC-O from microbial mat sample contains cyanobacterium... | reverse complement strand
GCGGCGCTGATCCACGCTCTCAGCCCGGCTTGCATCGTCGCGGCAGAGATGCCGAGCGGGAAGAACATTCCGCCCGAACTGCCTCGGGGTGCGCGCTGCCGATCCGCGGTAAAGGCGTTCGAACACCCGCGCCCGGCCAGCCGCGGCAACGCCGGGGCTGTTATCGGCAATATTGAGCTGCGGCCCCTGCATCGACATCACGCGCATGGCACCGCGGGGCCCGGCGGCCTTTGCCGCGAAGGGTTACGCAAGAACGAAAAAGTAGGGTTTCTGGATTATCAACGCGCCCATTGCAGCTTTCGAGCGCGATGAAGGGGCCGTCAACTTGCTTGTCCAGCTGAAAGCTATCGCCAAGGGCCTGCTTGCGATCGGATGGATCCGCGCGCTGTTCGAGACGGTGCAGCGGACCGTGTTCGAGGTCGCCGGGGCCAATCGGCTTTTGGCGCATGCCTACCACGTTCTCAACCCGTTCGCCTTCAACCGCGAACAGGCCGCGGTCGCTCGCGGCGCTCGCAATTATTACCGCAACACTGGCACCGAGCGGCAGAGCCATGTCGAACTGCGCCGCAACGTCCACCGGATTGAAAAGGGCCTGATCATGATTCCGCGCCGCGACGTGTTCGCTGCGGATTTCGTCGCAGAGACGATCGGGTTTTACGAAATCGCCGTGCGGCAGTTCTTCGCAGCCCCGGACAGCCTCGACGAACTGGAAATGCAGTGGGCGCATGACGTGCTTGAGGCCTATTTTGCGGCCTGCACCGGACCGCACCCGGCCATCGACAAGGCCCGCGCACGTTTTCAAAGCCTTCCCTGGGACCGCGGAAATCAGGGGCGTGCGCCGACGCCCAAGTCGGCTCGCGGCAACAGCCTCGTGACGATGGAACAATTCGAGGAGCTTGCCTGTCAACGCCGCTCTGTACGCTTCTTCGAGCAGCGTCCCGTGCCGCGCGAACTGATCGACCGGGCGCTCGCCATCGGCGCGCAGGCTCCCACAGCGTGCAATCGCATGCCTTATGAGTTCCGTGTGTTCGACGACACGGAAATGGTCCGCAAGGTCGCAGCGCTGCCGTTCGGCGCGGCGGGTTACAACCATCAGATCCCGGCACTGGCGGTGGTGATCGGCAAGCTGGAGAGCTATTTCAGCCCGCGCGACCGTCATGCGTTCTACGTCGATTCGAGCCTTGCAGCGATGTCCTTCATCTTCGCGCTCGAGACACAGGGACTGTCGAGCAGCGTGATAAACTGGCCCGATTTCGAGCCGCTCGAAGCAAAGATGCAAAAGCTGCTCGGGCTCGATCTCAGCGAGCGCGTGGTGATGCTCATCGCGTTCGGCTATGCCGATCCAGCGACACTTTTGTTTTTTTCCCAGAAGAAGGGGCTCGATACGTTTCGCAGCTTTAACCGGCTGGCGGGATGATGGGGGCCTTCTCAAGACTTCCTCCCGGCACGCAGCGCGCTTTGCGCTGGCTGATCTTCGCACTGCTGATGGCGGGGTTTGCAATCGGATTTTCGGGCGTGTTCGAGGCCGCTTGGAACGACCTCAAAGGGCGAGATGTGCCGCTTTCGTCGAATTTCGTGATTGCCTGGCTGATCTTTGCCATCGCGGTGTTCGTATCGGGCGTGCTCTGGGGGCGGGTGCTGGGCGACATTGACCAGCGCTGGCTACCGCCGCTCTCGACCGTTGCGGCGCATTGCGTCGCGTGGTTGCTCAAATACGTTCCGGGGCAGCTCGGTGCCCTCGTCTACAAGATCGCCTGGGGCAGGAAACGCGGAATTTCGACCGCCAGCGTGACGCTGAGCTTTGTTTACGAGAACATATTCCTGCAGATCGCCTCGTTCGTGCCGGGGGTGTTGATCCTGTTGGCGCATGCAAGTCTGGCGATGGAAGCCAAGGGCGATGTCCGACATATGCTGCTCGTGGCAGGCGGAGCGGGTTTGGCCATTCTTCTGGCAGCGGTCTTGCTTGGCCCGGCGTTGCGGTTCGGTTTTGCGCGCCTTCAGAAGCGCCGCGGCACAAGTGGCGAGCCGCCGCGTCTGCTGGGCCTTGCAGCGAGCCTGCGACATGGGCTGTGGTTTATTGTGCCGCGTCTGCTGAACGGGGCCGGTTTCGTCCTGATCGTTGGCACGGTCGCGCCGGTGGCGCCGGGAGACTGGGTCGTGCTGGGCGCGATCTACGTGGTGGCGGGCGCCATCGGGATCCTCGCCGTGTTCGTGCCGAGCGGCCTTGGCGTGCGCGAAGGCGTGATCGTGGTGCTCGCCAGCCCGGTGATCGGCGCGAATGCCGCGATTCTTGCCGCAATCCTTGCCCGCTTGATCGCAACCGCCGCTGATGGGCTGGTGGCGCTGGTGGCTGCGCTTGCGCTGTGGCAACGGCAGGGCGAGATCCCTTCCTCGCAACGGGACGCAGCATGAAACGGCATATTGTGATCATCGGATCGGCGCTGTCGGGCAACAAGGGTGCCGCATCAATGCTGGAGGCCGCGCTGGCGGGGCTGACCCAACGGATGCCCGACGCAAGCTTCACCCTGCTTTCAATGTATCCCGAGGAGGATGCCGCGCTCAATACATATTCCGCGCTTGAGGTGGTCGATGCACGACCGCTGACGTTGGGGGTAACGATCAATTCCTGCGCACTTGCCTATGCGATGCTTCCACCGCTCAGGCCGCTGCTTCGCTGTCAACCGGCGATCGCAGCGCTGGCCCGGGCCGATGTGTTGCTCGACCAAGGCGGGATCACCTTTGCCGACGGGCGCGAGAAATTCCTGATCTACAATATCGCGTCGATCCTGCCGGCCCTTTTCATGGGCGTGCCGGTGTTCAAATGCGCGCAGGCGATGGGGCCGTTTGCGAGCCCGATCAATCGCGCCGCCGCGCGTGTCTTCCTCCCGCGCGTCAGGAGCATCACCACGCGCGGGGCGATCACGCATGGCTATGTCGAAGACTTCGGGTTTGCCAATGTCGAGGCCGGCGCGGACCTTGCCTTCACGCTTGACCATTCCGCTGCAGACGTTCCGCAAGGTTTGGCGCTGCCTCCGGGCGAAGGCGTGCTGGTGGGCCTTGCGCCATCGGTGGTGATGCAAAAGAAGATCGAGGCAGCGGGCCGCGATTACGTGCGTGAAACGGCTGCCTTCGCCGATTACTGCGTAGCGCAAGGCCACCGGGTCGTGCTGATCCCGCATTCGGTGCGCACCGGCACCGACAAGACGCACAACAACGACCTGCCCCTGTGCCGCGCGGTTCACGCCGCGATGGCTGATGCGACGCGCGCTGCAAGCGCCTTTCTTGATCGGGAAGTCGATGCACGTTCCCTGCGCCAATTGATCGCGGCATGCGATGTATTCGTCACCAGCCGCTTCCACGCGATGGTTTCAGGCCTTGCAACCGCGACGCCCACCCTGGTGATCGGCTGGAGCCATAAATACGAGGAGGTGCTCGCGATGTTCGGCGCGCAGCGTTGGGCGCTCGCTTATGTGGATTATTCGCCGCAGCGGCTAGAGTCGCGCTTCGAGCAATTGCTGGCCGAGCGCGCGACGGTGGCGAGACAGCTCGCGGCGAAGCTGCCGGAAGTGCGCGCGAAAGCGGCTGTGCAGCTTGATCGCATTGCGCAGATCGTGGGAAGCGCGGCCTAGAAGTCGGTCCAATATGGCCGCGGCGGCGGCGGCCCGTCCGGGAGTTGGAGGTTATCGCCGAACACCAGTCCGGCCGCATCGTCGCTCCGGTTCTCGAGACTTGCCACGCCACGCACCAGCGTCAGCGTGTCGCCGTCAGAATAGGGTATCCCGTTGACGGTGACCTCGCCTTGCGCCGTGTAGAGGCCTGGCACTCTCACCCGCCACTGGCGCGCCTGCCCGTGCTCCAATTCGACGCCCGCGACCCAGAACGGCCCCCAGACCGGACGATAGGTGTCGCGGATCGCGGCGACATCATTCTTCAGCATGGTCGGTGTTGCCGAATTGTCGTAGAGTGTTCCCGACATCCTCGGTCTCCACGCGGGTTCGATTGCCGCGACGAGGGGAACCGGCTTGGCCTCCATCACCTCTTCGAAGCCAGGAAAAACTCCGCGCGCGTAATCGCGCATTCCCCAGCTCGACATGAAGAAGTTGGCTTTCTTGTGGCCTGACAGAAAGCCCGGAAAGTCGAAATAATGGACCGGCTCGGGGAACATCGTGTCGGCGGCAGCTTGCAACTGACGCTGACGGTCAATGTAAGACTGCCCTTCGCCCTGCCAGATCAAACAGCCCCAAAGCGCAAGGATTGCAGCGATTGGTGCTGCGCCGTAGCGCTCTGCCGCGATCCTGGTCGCGACCACCGTTGCGACGCAAACTGGCGGCAGGATGAAGGCATGGAAGTAGGGAAAGATGTTGCGGTAAAAGACGAGTGCGGCAATCGGCAGCAACAACCCTACCAGCGCAACGACTTTAGCGCGCTCCGAATGCCGCTGGCGCCAGAGCGCGCCGATGCTGACCAGTATCAGGAAGAAAGTGGGCGCGGCGAGAAGCGCTCCGCGCGCTGTGAAGTGGATGTAGGGCGAGAACCCGAACATCGCGCTGCCCGCGCGAGTGACGACCCGCGCCGGAGGCTCCGTTTGGGCGAGGCCGCTCTTGTGCAGGACGAACAGGATGCCCGCGAGGAGAATCGCCAGCAGCGGCACCGCGGCGATGCGCAGCGCGCGGCCGACCGAATAGTCCCTCTCGGCCCACCGCAGCCAGGCGATCCCGGCGAAGGCGGGGAGATAGAGCACCATCTTGATGCTCGCGAGCACCGCCATCGCGAGCAGCAGTGCTGTGCCCAGCAGCCAGAACCAGCGCAGGCTGGAGCGCGCAAGGATTGCGAGCGCGCTCATGTTGAGGAACGCGACAATCGGATCGAACCGGAACGCGGTGCCGTGCTGGATCACATAACCGCCCGCAAGATATGCCAGTGCGCACAGCCAGGCCGCGGGTGCCTCGGCAAAACGGCGTGCCGTCAAATATATGGCGCCCGTTGTGCCCAGCAGGCAGGCAAACATCACCAGCCTTGCACGCAGGATCTGGTCAACGCCGAGCATATCGAGACCGGTCAGCCAGTGAAACAGCCGGACATGCAACGTCTGCAGCGGCAGGCTCAGTTCGCCGCGCGCAAAATCGTGCACGCGGGAGAGGAAGTGAAACTCGTCCCAGTTGATCGTGCGGGTCAGGGCGAGTGAAAAATGAAGTGCCAGCAGTACGACCAGGCAGGCGAGCGGAACATGACTGGAGCGCCACCATGATTGTCGGTCTTCGCGTGCCTGATAGGCGTCTGCGACAGCGGCGAATCCGGGTTGAGCGTCCATTGCGGGTTACCCCGATTTACGGATGCGCGGTGAAGGCCGACGGGAAGTGGGCTTGTCGAGAGGGGTTTGTTGCGCGCTTTCCTGCGAAGCAAGCCTTTCTTCCAGCTTGCGCAGCTTGAGCAGGGTCGCCTCGAGCAGCTTTCGATTGGTCGCGATCAGATCGGCAAGGATGCCCAGCGTCGCGATCAGAACGCCCACCGTAAGCAGCGCGCCGCCCAGAACAAGCGACTGGACATGCCCACCGCCTTCCCCGTGGAGCGCGAACCACAGAAACCGTCCGATCGGAAGCAGCCCGATCAGCGTTGCGAGCGCACCCAGGCCCACGAACACGCGCAGCGCGTTGAACGTGGTGTAGGCGCGAATGATGGTAACGCCGGTCTGCTGTATGAAACGCGGAATCGACTTGAAGAGCCGCGAAGGGCGCGTCGCTGAATGGGTGCGCACCGGAACGGAGGTGATTGCCAGGCGCTTGCGGCCAGCCTGGATCAGCATGTCGGTGGTATAGCTGAATTCAGTGGTGATGTTGATACGCTGCGCGGCTTCGCGGCTCATCGCACGAAAGCCCGAGACGGCATCGGTGATGTCCGTCGCCGAAAGCGTGCGAACCACATAGCTACCGATCCGCTGGAGAAGGCGCTTGCCGTGACCGAAATGCGCGTTGCGTGCGACAGATCGATCACCGATGCAGATATCGGCCTCGCCCGCCAGCACGGGGGCGACGATCTTGGCGATGTCGGCGCCTTCGTATTGGCCGTCGGCATCGGTGTTGACGATGATGTCGGCGCCTTCAGCCAGGCAGCGCTCGATTCCTGAACGGAACGCTTCTGCAAGACCCCGATTGCGGCGGTGGCGCACGATGTGCTGCACGCCCCAGCGGCGCGCGACCCCGGAGGTATCATCGGTGCTGCCATCGTCGATGACGCAATATTCGACGACGTCGATACCCGCCACGCTACGCGGCAACTTGGCGAGGGTATCCGGGAGGACCGCTGCCTCGTTGAGGCAGGGTATCTGGATGATCAGCTTGGTCATGATACTGTCAATCGCCCCTGTTGGGCGCTCGCACTCTCGCCCGTCAACACCGGTGCTACAGCGAGGCGTTTAAGTAATCGTAAACCCTGTTTCTTTGCGAAGGGGTAGGACGAGAAGGCGAGCTTGTTTCAGCGTTGTCAGCTTGAAAGAAATGTTCCTGCCTGCACGAATGGCGCGGGGCGGAGAGCGCAACTGCCGACATCTCGATCCTGGACGACCGACTGTATTCGGGCATTCATTGCGTTTGCCCGAATGGCCTCGACGAAGGCGGAATGTTCCGACCTCACACGCGGAGTTCTCAAGCATCCCCTAGAGAGTGCTCGAAAACACCGCTTTTCCGACATTCATGGAATATGGTGCCCAGAAGAGGACTCACAGCGATTTTCACATAGTTGAACATATTGGCATTTTTTCTCGTTATTTCACAATGCTATGCACCGAATGCCCCCAACATAGCTGAACATTGATTTTCACAATTTCGCATGTCAAAAGGTGGACTATCGGGTGGGCTCTCATGTTCGAGTCCCAAAATGCGAAAAGGTGGGCTGTGAAGCTAAATGCGCTTACTCAGATGCGGGCCAGAAACCTTGACGCAGGCAAATTTGCTGATGGCCAAGGCCTCTGGTTGATCAAGCGATCTAAGGGCGCGGGCAAGTGGATTGTCCGTCTCGTTGTTCGCGGCAAGCGGCGTGAGATGGGTTTGGGGTCCTGGCCCGACGTATCAATCGCAGAAGCGCGTGAGAGGGCTGCTGAAGCCCGAAAAGCGGTTCGCGACGGTCTGGACCCGATCGTGGAGCGCGCAAAGCAGCGCCAGGCCCCAAGGGTCGTGACTCTTGCAGAGGCGGCGCAAGGCTGTTTCGAGGCAAAGAAGGCCGAGCTCAAGAATGCCAATGCGGTCAAGCGTTGGCTCGGCCTTCTCGAGAACCATGTCCTCCCCAAGATTGGCAACATACCGGTCGAAGACATCGACCAGCATATGATCAAGAAGACACTGGAGCCGCTCTGGCACAGCAAGGCGGAGACTGCTCGAAAGTCACTCGGGCATATCGGGCAGACGCTGAGGTACGCAGCTGCTCTGGGCCTTGAAGTCGATCTCCAAGCTACAATGAAAGCCCGAGCGCTTCTTGGTAAGCAGCGGCACAAGACCGAGCACATACCCGCTATGCCATACGCCGACGCGCCAAAGTTCTATGGCTGGCTTTGCGAGCAGGATCACACAGCGGCCCTGGCCTTACGCTTCTTGATACTTACGGCTGCCAGGACGAGCGAGGTTCGCCTCGCCACCTTCAGTGAGATCGAAGATGGCGTTTGGACGCTTACTGCGGAGCGAACAAAGACTGGACGAGAGCACCGAGTTCCGCTCACTAAGGATGCGCTGGCAATTGTTGGTATCGCCAGAAAACGATCACCAAACGAGTTCCTGTTCCCGGCGCTGCGCGGTAAACCTCCGCCGTTGGCATCCCCGCTTCCTGCTCCTTCAACACAGCGATGATCTGCTCCTCACTGAACCTGCTTCGCTTCATCTCGTCCGTCTCCTTGTCAGGGCCGGACTCTACTTATCGCTGGAGGAAATCTAGGGGCTCAGACCAGGCGCTAATCAATTGCCCCCGAGCTGGAGCATCATTGCTACCGAATTTCCGAGACATTCTCTCCAGCTCCGAAATCGGCATTGAACAAAACACCTCAAAAATATCGTTAGAATTAGCCCCAGAGGTTCGAAGAGTACCCTGATAATGTCCACGAATATAAAATAGCACCCAACAGGGTGCATATTTTATTCGTGGATGTGAAAAAGTGCTGGGAGCACTTTTGTGAGATTCGAAGCTGTTTTGAGATCAATTGTGAGCGTTGCGAGACAATTAATCCAATGTTAGAATTGCTTAAGACTTTGGTTTAAATTGGAGGATTTATGACATCTGGAATTATCGATCTTAAAACGGTCAAAAGACCCTCAAAGCGTAAAGATGCGCAGTTCATTCAATCTCTCTCGAGCATTTCGCCTGAAAGGGCGATGGAAATCCGCAGGTTGCGCCGAGAGATGAGATTGAGGGAATGGCAAGAGCGGCGGTTCGGCCTAAATAAGCAAGCCTAACAAGGGTGCCTGGAAATTACAGGCACCCTCTTTTTTGATTCCACGCTCTCTTTCGACTTCCTGGTTTCCCAACCGTGTTACCCAACGAGCCGAAAGTCGAGTATCCTCGCATAGCTTGTCATAGTCTTTTGCGATGTTCATGAGAATTCGATCTCTGTCTTGAGATGGTTCACACGAAGAGACGGCAAAGCCTACCTGCTTGAGCCTAATCTTCTGCGCCACTGATTTTCTCAGCCATATTCTCCAGCACCGAAATCGGTCCCAAACAAAACACCTCGAAAATATCGTTGTAGTTAGCCCCAGAGGTTCGAAGAGTACCCCGATGTGGTCCACACATTTTTAAAAATCTAGTTGACGTAATATCTACAAACTAAATATCCCGTGAACTTTTTTCACGCGTAGGCCGTAATAAAACTACGAGCTATAGTGTAATTCTAGCGGCGTGGCCTTCACGCTGTCCTGGAAAACGATGGGTCTTTGGAAACAAGTTTCAACGACATAATTCGCTGCAGAGCTATGCCATACGACAGATATCTGCTTCTCAACTAGCTGGCTGGCGTATAGGTTGCCGCAGGGCTCTTTTTTACACCAGTCACCGCCGTTTAAAACCATTGTTGACCAATTTAGAGGGTTTTCTGGATGATCGAAAGGGCGTGTGCCCAAAACTCTCTCGAGCTCATCGTCTACATCAAATCGAGTGAGGGTGTTTTCTTCGCTCGCATTACGATTACGACCGAGCATCTTGATTGGCTGAAAGGTGATGCCGCGTAGGTTCGGATTGTTGATGTTACGCTGCACGATGTCACCTAGCGTATTATCGTTTACTCCGTAAGCTACGACACAGACCAAAAAGTAGCGTAATCCGATTGACTCGAGATTATTGATTGCCCGCTCTCTTATGGATGAGGTAAATTCGGGACTTCGCAAAAACTCTAAGTGAGCATCCACTGTCGAATCGTATTGCAGATATACGACTAAGTCGCGATTAGCTTCGGCTAATGCTCGGCAAAAGCCAACATCGTTCGCAATCCTTAATCCATTAGTGATCAGATATAACGGACCACCTATAATCTTTAGCTCTTCGATCGCAGCCAACAATTTTGGGTGAAGGGCAGGCTCACCACCACTGAGCATCAATGGTGCGTCGGGGTACACGCTACGAAAAGCACGTGCAGAAGCAACAATCTTATCCAGCGATCGAAACTGGCCAGCGCCCGGCACGGATGCAGCGATACAGGTCGCGCAATTGGCGTCACATTCATCAGTGATTTCAATTATGCCGCAGCTCGCAGAGCCCTGCGACAATCGAGCAATAGCGACAGAAGAGCCTAAAGGCGGTATCGGATACGCAGGCTTCATTGCGCTCTCAACCGTTTTACGTATACTGGGACGATCCAGTCCAAGTCGGATATCCCCTTGAATCGACTTCAAAACCGTCATCTCGTTCTCGAACGATACAGCTGCAGGGTGTATAATCCAATCCTTGCTTACCCCATGGCATTGGACGGAAAACCGATCACCTAGCGGATTCATTGCAAATCGGCCCCCAAGATACTACACTGTGCGCATGAACCAGACAGCTAAACCAGATGCAACCGCAGTCGTTTTGACAACCGCCGGGAGCAAGGAAGAAGCCAAGCGGATAACAGAAGCGCTTGTTTCGTCAAAGCTTGCAGCTTGCGTGCAGTTTGTCACCATTGACAGCTATTATTTCTGGGAAGGTGAAGTTCAAAATGACCCGGAGATCCTACTGCTGATAAAGTCGCTGAAGGAAGACTTTTCTAAGATTGAGGAAAGCATCAAAGCCACCCATAGCTACGATGTTCCCGAGATAATTCAACTGGATATCGCAGATGGATCGGCAGACTATCTTACGTGGATTGGTGACGTGACGAAGAGGGCTCGCAATTGAGCAATCTCTTGCAGCCTATCCAAGAGTGGTGGACGAACACGCACACCTTCCTAGCTGACAACCCTGTCGAGTCGATGGCAGTTTCGCTGGTGGCTGGGGCTCTATTGGCTGAGTGTATCCGAATATCCAGGGAGAGATACTCTACGTATCGAGAACTCAAGGCAAATCAGAATATCAAGCTGGGTGGCGATGATTGGGTTGCCTTGTGGCAAGCGGCCGCAGATGGAGATGAGGTTCTGAATTTCGAAGACATCATTATTTCTCAGCGGGGCTCACAAATTTCAATTGAAAACAAAGCGAAATCTCCTGAAAACCCAAAAGGTGGGTACCGCTGGAAGGGACGAATGGAATTTTCCCATGGTGAAACCCTCATGGGTAGCTACTATTCCGAGAACAGTGAGAACAATACCAATCGAGGAATGATGTACTTTACCTACGATTCCACACGGCAACTTTTCTTGGGTCGATGGGTTGGGAAGGCCATTGATGGTCCGCTTTGCAGTGGTTTTGTCGTAATATCGAAGAATAGAGAAGCTTCGGAATCAAACCTTAAGGCCCTAATGGCACGAGCAGGGAGGCACCCAGTCAATGTGATCGCAATGGATTTCCTGCGCCCGCCAGAAGCTGCCTAAACAAATCAGCAGGCTTAGATCAGACATCCTGTTTCAAGGAAAACTGCTATCTTGAAACATCTTCGGGTATAAAGATAAAAAATTAGCGGCTGCGACTCTATAGGTCACCGAAATTTGCAGACATTCTCTTCAGCTTCAAAATCGGCGCTGAACGCAACAGTTCAAAAATATCGTTGTAGTTAGCCCCACTGGTTCGACCTGCACCCCGATGTGGTCCACATATCCCCATTTTCGTGGCTATCCACCGTTTAGTGGCAACAGAAAAAAACCCCCAAGAACACAAATGCTCTTGGGGGCCGAAAGCTGCCTTCGGTGACTTACGCAGCCAATCTTTGCGAGTACGCAGGCTGCACTCGCATGAAGAACATCCCAACCTCATCGAAGCAGTCGGGCAATTCAGGGAGTAAGAATCCCTTCAGATGCGCAGGATTGTCTCGATGCCTGATGATCCAAGCCGCAGCGGTCGCAGCATATACCTTGTCTTGCGCGCGACGACGCCCCCGGGGCTTCTTGCTGACGGCCTCTGCAGGGCCAGCTGCTTGTTCGGATCGCAGGAGTTCACTTGCAAACTGCGGGTTTCTGCGTCGCGCAATCTTCGCGAGCTTCGCAAGATGCCGAACAGCCGCGTGGGGGTTAGTCGTCTCGCTCGAATTTGCGAGTCTTTGAAACGCTTCGAGATAGGAAGCTTCAAGGATGTTGTCCTTGATGTGCTCAAGCAGGGAAGGTGTCATAGAACTAAATCCTCCTTTGTTGCTGTACACCAAACAAGATGATGTTGCTCAGCATGCAAAGGACGATCATGGTAGATAGAACCATTTTTCCATCCGGAAAGCAATGGTTTAGCGCTATGAACTGGACTGATGAGCACGTCGCTATATTGACACACGGTAAGTGCTCTGCAAGCTTTCATGCGAACGAGGGGAAGTAGGGTAACAAGAGGGGTGTCAGTGATGAATATGGTTCAAGCTTTTCCAGATGTTGATTTCGAAAGAGAGGTGGAGAAGCGGATCGCAAAGCGATTAAACAAATTGGATCAAGGGCAGCGGGAAGCGTTCGAGTTGATCACAAAGAGAGTCCTGTCACATCTCGACTTCGCCAGCATGCGCGAGGATATTCAGCATAAATATCATCAGGACCTGATGCGTGGCAAAAATCCTAATGTGTTTTTCTACTTTGAGGGCGTCAACAAAGCGCTGAATAAAATCGAGAATCGAGTGGTGCGACGGAAATCAAGTCGTTGGACTGAACAGGAGGTCGCTGAGTTTAGCTACCAAGTGTCATATTCCCTCAGGTCAGTTTGCCGACGCTTCGATCCAATGGCTAGGTGCTGGACAAATATGAAGGAGCTCTTGATAGCTGCAAATGCTGGCCGACTGGTCAATGTGTGACGAGGATCTCCCCAGAGCAGCCTCACGAGATGAGGTCGAACTGGCAAAGGCGTTTGTCGAATTAGCTCGATACGCATCAACTGTAGTTTTAGCTTTGGCTGCTGTTACAGCTGCGCTGTTTAGGATATCCACTGCGGAAGTGAATCTTTTGCTTCTGGGAATTAGGGTGGATTACTTTTGGTTTGGAGCTGCCCTTATCATTTCTATGGTCCAATTGATATCTGGTTATGTTCTCCTTTCAAATGTTTTCGCTGCGATGTTCGATAAGTTGACTGTAGCTGATAGAGAAGCGAAATTCTTAGAGATTCGATCTTCACCTTATAGTACTTTCTCGGTTCTATCGGGCATCTCAGTTTTTATGTGGTTGGTCACGATTGGAGTCAAAGTAGTATTTTCGTCGATTTAATCGCGCGCAGCATTCATAATCTCTCTTGGGAAGCGCGCTCAAGCGCCGAAATCGGCGCTGAACAAAACACCTCTAAAATATCGTTGTAGTTAGCCCCAGAGGTTCGAAGAGTACCCTGGTAATGTCCACCATTCAGGACAAGGTCCACTTGTCCTAGCTTTTGAAGCCAATCTGAGGGCTCAATATAAGCGTTTTTTCCATCCACCCATCGGTTCGAAGTCGCGATTTCGACCAATTCCCTCCGATGCGCTGGAGATGCTGAAATATAGGTATCTGCAAGGTTTTTTACGAGTTCGAAGAATTTTCGGGCTCTTTTCGGATCTGGTTGCTTTGAGCTGTTGAGGAGGGCTTCGCGCTCGCGCAATCGTTGCTCCTCAAATAGCAGCGCCGCGTTGCGCTTCTCAAAGACATCTCGCGTGATCAATCGATCAATCAATGCATCGGTTAGCCTTTCGCGCTTTTCGGCCAGCTGGCTTAGCTTGAGCGGAATCGCCCCCTGCTTGATCTGCTTCTGCCGTTCCCGCATCCAGCCTCGCAGTAAAGCCATTACCCGCGCCGTGATCGAGATAACCGATCGGAGCCTTGAACGGATAGATGCCCTGCGCCAGGCGCCCATAAAGGCCTTTGATCGTCTCTTGGCGCTGATTGCGGATGAAGTCAGCAGCCACCACTGCCTGTACATCGGCGGCGACAGGCGCCTTCAGCACGGTAGCAGCAGCGGGCTACACGCAGGAGCTGATCAATCGCTATCGCCCTGATGTCGTGCTCACAGAAAAGGTTGCGCCGACGAGCCAGAAAGCGCCGAAAACGATTGGATTGGTCAAGGCTATGGCTCGCACCGCTGAGCATAATGAGGTGCTCGACGTGGTCGTGCCGCGTGTGCAGCGTTACGCGAATAAGTACGAGGAGGCTGCGGCGCTCGCCGAAACATATCCTGCGTTGGCTCCATGGGTGCCGGAAAAGCGCAAATACTACGACCACCAACCTCGTAGTCTCGTGATCTTTGAAGCCCTGGCCTTGGCGCACTCGATTCGCAGCGAGGCTCAATAAGCCAGGCAGACGAAGGGCACGAAAGCCGTGCTCCAATAGTTCTTAGTTAAGCAGCGCAATGAGGCGCTGCTTTTTCCTGCCTCCGGTATGAACCGGAGGCAGGCAGAGGCTCTCATTCGGCACAGGTCGGGGTGGGAAGGAAGGGAGGGAACCAACCCTTGTTCGAAAGGCGCTGGGTCGTCTCATCTGCGAGTTCGGCCTTCGCCAGCTTTCGGCAATTCCCGGCTGCCGCCTCGCCGCATTGCTCACTTAGCAGATCGAGCAAAGCGGCTTTGGTCATCCGGCCAAAAAATGCTGCATCGGGTCGCCATTTGGTCGCCATGTCGATGCCGAGACGTGACAGAATGTCGTTCGGTAACGTGCTGTTCGGGTCAATCAGCGTGGCGATCAGTGTGGCAAACAGTTGCTGCTTGCGGCCAGTGTCCAACACTGCAAGCTGATCGAGCAAGTGCTCGCGCTCGATATCTGCAATCGCGTTGTCAGCCGCTTCTTCGACATCAATCATCGTGGCTCCGGCCAGCAATTCTGCGTCCACCTGCACGGGCGATACATTGGTGCGCAGGGCCAAGGGCGAATTGATGCCATAGGCAAGACGATCTTCGATCAGGGCTGCCAGCATAAGATCAAAAGCAAAGTCGGGGTTGCTGGCTACCGCTTCGCGCACGGCCAACAATTTGATGCGGTGCATCGCCTCCGTCAGCTTGCGGCTGAACCGCTCAGGCGTTGCATCATCGACCTTTTTCGAGCGTTTGGCTTTACGCAGGCAGACCGGCTGAACGGCGAGTGCCCCATTGTAACCGAGGAAGACGATAACGCGGGCTTCGGCCTTCTGCTCGTCGGTGTAGTGACGGCGGACCTGCTCGATGTGGCGCAATTCATCGTCGATGTCACGCAGGTCGGCATTGTTCCAAGTTGCAGCTTCGGGATCGGTCTCGCTGATGGCTTCTGCCTTGCGTTCGAGTTCGGCAACCAGCGTGGCTTCGGCCTCGGTGAGATCGCGCAGGCCGTGTGGGCGGATATGATTGAGCGAGTAGAAATTGTCGGGCTGGTGTTCGACGATTTCCACCTCCGGCCATCCGTCTGCCAGCCAATCCTCGCGAACGGTTTCCAATCGCTGCTGCACCAGCGACCACACCAGATCGGCTCTGTCGGCAAACCCGCCCTCGTCGCCGCTAAAGAGGTCACAGGTGATCGTTCCACCTGCTTCAATGTATTCCGCGAGAGGCACCAGATCGAATAGCGCGCTGTCGGTCGCGATCTTGTCATCGGTGAGCGCCTTGCGCACTATGTGCGCACTGTTCCCGAATTCGTTGAACAGTCGAAGCTGGCGCTCCTGATCGTCCGTCAGCGTGTAAGCCTTGGCCGCGTCCAGCCCGATATCGTCCTTGGCCAGCGCGGCCCGAATGTCGGGATGCAGCTTCGCCAGCGACAGGATACGGTTCACATGGGCAGGGGACACACCAAAGCGCGCTGCTATGTCGTCACTGGCCAGCCCATCTGTTGCCAGCTTGCCATAGGCCTCGATAGCATCGGCAGGGTGCATGTCTTCGCGGGATTGGTTCTCGGCAAGCGAGAGTTCGACCGCTTCCTTCTTTGGCCTGACCGAAACCGGCACGGCAAAGTCATCGGGCAATCGCCCCTGCCTTTGCAGCAAGCGAATGGCCTCCAACCGCCGCCCTCCGGCGACCACGGCGTAGCCCTTGCCGTTCTTGTAGGCGACAAGGTTATGGATGAGGCCGTGTGCGGCGATATCGTCGGCCAGAGCCTCGATATGCTGGCGCTTCGACTTGCGGACATTGAGCGGGGACAGCTTCAAGTCGGCGGGGGCAATAGTGGTGATGGTCATGGGGCAGGTCCTTTCCTTCATGTCGGGCTGATGGCCCAAACGGCCATCGGCCCTGCCCTTCGGCGAGAACGGGATGGGGAAAGGAAAGCGTGAAATGCCTCGGGGTGGTGCGGACGCAGCCCGAGGTACTCGGGCGAGTCACGGCCCATGCATTTCATGCTTTGGAAAACGAAAGGGCAGTGCCCTTGGTGTTTTCCATCAACTAATCAAAGGCGCGGCCATGGTATCATGGCCGCACAGCTCACCTGCACGGCTCCGGCCGCAATGTCTGTTGCCGGATTTCTGCAGGAGAGCACATCATGGACAAGGAGAAGAGCGAGCGCATCCAGCGCTTGAACGATCGCTTTCGCCGCAGCGGTATTGGCGGCGATATCCTGATAACTCCCGGCATCCAGGCGTTGGGTGAATCGGGCATGCAGGCGGTCGCAGAGAAGGTCATGCACTTCGAACAATTCAGTGAGGACAATGACCCGCACGGTGAACACAACTTTGGTGCGTTTGATCATGACGGGCAGCGGATCTTCTGGAAGATCGACTATTATGGCCCGGATATGATGTCCGGCAGCGAAGACCCGTCAGACCCGGACGCAACGCGCCGCGTCCTCACAATCATGTTGGCGTCAGAATATTGAAGCCGCTGACCCGCACAAACTTTGGCCAAGCGGCATGCTTGGCCTTTTTCTTGTCGCGAACCCGCGTCTGGCACACCCTCTCGTTTGGCAGGGGCTCACTGGCGCAATTTACTCCGCAGAGCATCTGACATAGACATCTCTAAATGAGCAAACGCGATCCAAATCTCGTCACGTCCAGCCTGTCGGGTAACCAATCGCACGACGGGATTTGTGTTCAGGTGCAAATTTATCGCCTTGAAAGCGAGGATCAGTGGACGCTCGAAGTTGTCAATGAAAAGGGCACATCAATCGTTTGGGACGATCAATTCGTGGATGATGATGAGGCGTTTCGAGCTTTCGAGCAGGCGGTAAAGGAAGAAGGCATGGCGACCTTTGTTGATAGTGCCACCGTCATTCAGTTCCCCCGCAGTGAGTCATAACGGTAGTTTTTGGGCCGGTTCCAGCCTGTCCCCTTTTGTATTCGCGGGTGCGCAAAGCGGCCATTCGACTTGCGGTCCATAAGTCGTCATCTCTTAGTTAGAACGAAGGCTGGGATTCCAGTAGAGCTGGTCAATCGCGTCCCAGTACTTCTCTTGCCAGCTCACCACATCTGTTCCGGACCGATTATTGACGGTCCTGTATCGGCCGGCCGCCGCGGGATCGGCGGAATGTCCGAAGGAAGGGTCGGATAGGGAATGTCCGGGTCGTCGTGCGCAAGACCGTAGGCAAGCAGCAGCCGCGAACGGTCGCAGGCCATGGACGCGATGCTCAGCGGCGGTTCGGGTCTCGCCGCCGATTGCCCACCCAGGATGCGGTCGGGCAACTCGGCGATCATGCCGGAATGCACCGCGGTGCCACACCCACCACCTGTGATCACCAGCCGTACGTCGGGACGATCGGGGTTGTTCTTCCGGCTGAAAGATCTTGGCGCCACGTCGCATGCCACGCCGTAGGTATGCCCGAACTGGTGGTTGCACGCTCTTGAAAAGTCCGCGTCGTCTATTTCGTGGCGGG
>OFEU01000546.1_pt1 | contig 17346 bp, 12 predicted proteins | sample 1521221 | NCBI WGS metagenome assembly OFEU01 (sample SAMN03766357, study PRJEB24113) | microbial mat metagenome | isolation source: enrichment culture HLUCC-O from microbial mat sample contains cyanobacterium... | reverse complement strand
ACCAGTCGCGGCAGGTGATGCGGTTGCCGGTCCAGTTGTGGAAATACTCGTGCGCGATGATCGCCTCGATCCGTTCGAAATTGGCGTCGGTGCTGGTTTCCGGGCTGGCCAGCACGCAGGAGGAGTTGAAGATGTTGAGGCCCTTGTTCTCCATCGCGCCCATGTTGAAATCGTCCACGGCTACGATGTTGAACACGTCGAGATCGTATTCGCGGCCGTAAACCTTTTCGTCCCATGCCATGGATTTCTTGAGCGCCTCCATGCCGAAGGCGCATTTGCCCTCGTCGCCGGGGCGGACCCAGATGTTGAGATCGACCGTCTTGCCCGACATCGTGGTGAAGCTGTCGGGATGGTTGCGCAGGTCGCCCGCGACGAGGGCGAAGAGATAGGCGGGCTTGGGCCAGGGGTCGTGCCATTCGGCAAAGCCGGGGCCGGATGCGCCGGGGTTGCCGTTGGAGAGCTTCACTGGCATGTCGCCCTCGATGCGCACGCTGAAGGGCGCCATCACGTCGGGGCGGTCGGGATACCATGTGATCTTGCGGAAACCCTCGGCCTCGCACTGGGTGCAGTACATTCCCCCTGACATGTAGAGCCCTTCGAGCGCGGTGTTGGCGGCGGGGTCGATCTCGACCTCGGCTTCGAAGGTGAAGGGGGTGTCGGGGGCGTCCAGTTCGATGCCGCCTTCGACGTGGCGCGGGGTGATCTCGGCGCCGTCGATCCGGGTCGAGATCGGCTTGAGGTCTTCGCCATGCAGGAAGAACCGGCGGCCGGGCGCGTCGGGATCGGGGGCGAAGCGGATTTTCGAGTGCACGCGGGTGGCCGATGGGGCAAGGCGGAAGGTCAGATCGACCTGTTCCACCGTGAAGCCGAAGGGGGTGTAATCCTCGAGATAGACGGTTTGGGGGGCGGCGTCTTTCATGCTCTGTCTCCTTCGGCTGCGCGGTGAGGCGACGTTACGGGGCTGCGCGCGTGGCTTCAATGGGTGATCCGCGGCGCAGGCCGGGGCGTAACCCGGTGAAACGATCGGAAAGACCATGCCGCAGGCGCCTGTCATATGCTGGTTCAAGCGCGATCTGCGCATCGAGGATCACCCGGCACTGGCGCGGGCGGCGACGCTTGGGCCGGTCATTCCGCTTTATATCGTAGAGCCCGCGCTCTGGGCACAGGCGGATGCGTCTGGGCGGCAATATGGCTTCGTGCTGGATTGCCTGGAGAGCCTGCGCGCGGGGTTGGCGCGGCTGGGTCTCGGGCTTGTGGTGCGGGTGGGTGAGGCGGTCGAGGTGCTCGACCGCTTGACGGCCGAGACCGGCGCGGCGCGGATGGTGAGCCACGAGGAGACCGGCAACGCCTGGAGCTTTGCGCGTGACCGGCGGGTTGCGGCCTGGGCGCGCGGGCAGGGGGTGAGCTGGGACGAAATGGCGCAATGCGGCGTGGTGCGGCGGCTGCCGGGGCGCGACGCATGGCAGGGGCGGCGCGATACGTTCATGCGCGCGCCGGTGGTCGGTGTGCCGGGCGAGGTGCGGGGCCGGCCGGTGGAGGGCGTGGCGCCGCCCGCGCCGCGTGCGCTGGGCCTTGACGATCACTGCCCCGGGCGACAGCGAGGCGGCCGCGACCGGGCGCTGGGCGCGTTGGAGAGCTTTCTCGCCACGCGGGGCGAGACCTATCAATGGGCCATGTCACGCCCGGGCGAGGGCGCGCGCGCCTGTTCGCGGCTCAGCCCGCACCTGGCCTTCGGCACGCTCTCGGTGCGCGAGGCGGTGCAGGCGGGGCGTGCCGCGCCCGGGGGGCGGGGCAAGGCATGGGCCGGGTCGATGCGCGCGTTCCAGGCGCGGCTCGCGTGGCGCGACCACTTCATGCAGAAGCTGGAGGACGAGCCTGGGATCGAGCATCACGCGATGCACCGCGCTTGTGACGACCTGCGCCCGCACGTGCCCGATGCCGCACGGCTGGCGGCGTGGGACAAGGGCGAGACGGGCCTGCCGTTTGTCGATGCCTGCATGCGGTCGCTGCGCGCGACAGGATGGCTCAACTTCCGGATGCGCAGCATGGTGATGGCGGTGGCCTCCTATCACCTGTGGCTCGACTGGCGTGCGACGGGGCGGGTGCTGGCGCGGCTGTTCACCGATTACGAGCCGGGGATTCACTGGCCGCAGGTGCAGATGCAGTCGGGCGTGACGGGTATCAACACGATCCGCATCTACAACCCGGTGAAACAGGGGCATGACCAGGACCCGACGGGAGAGTTCACCCGCCGATGGCTGCCCGAGCTGCGCGAGGTGCCCGATGCGTTGCTGCAGGAGCCGTGGCGCTGGGAGGGGGCGGGGCGCCTCGCCTATCCCGCGCCGGTGGTTGACGTGGCCGCGGCCGCGCGCGCGGCGCGCGCGGCGGTCTGGGCGGTGCGGCGCGAAACGGGATTTGCCGAGGAAAAGCGCCGCGTGATCGCCCGCCATGCCAGCCGCAAGCGCCCCCGCCCGGCGGCGGACCGGCAAATGAAACTGGACCTGTGAGCAGGATGCGCCGCAAGGGCGACCTGCCGGTCAAGACCTGTGCGACCTGCGGGCGCCCCTTCGCGTGGCGCCGGAAATGGGCGCGGGTCTGGGACGAGCTGCGCCACTGTTCCGAGCGGTGCCGACGGTCGCGCCGGCGCAACCGTCACGTGAAAGACGCTGAAATGTGAACGCCTTGATTGACGCGGGCGTTTGGCTTTGCGGGACTTTTGTGACATCTTTATGAAATCGTGCCGAAGCGTGTCGGTTTGCCAGGTTCAAGGAATTCGCTGTGCTCAAGGTCAGTGGCACCACTTGTGATTATCGTATCCCCCTGCACAAGATCGCGCTCTCCGAGGGGGAGCGCGTGGCGCGTGGCAATGACCGGGCCGTCTATTTTCACCCCGATTATCCGGATGTCCTGTTCAAGGTGCTGCTCGACCTGTCGGAAATGAAGCTCAAGGGGTTTCGCGGGCACAGTCTCAGGATGTTTCCATCGACCCGGATGCGGGCGATTTTCAAGGAATTCGAATGTTACATCATGACGCAGACGCAGGTCGGCAAGGCGCAGGGCGATCTGCCGATTCCGCGCATGTTCGGCTTTGTCGAGACCGACATCGGCTCGGCCTCGATCGTGGAGCGCATCCATGACGGGACGGGTGTGATCGGGCCCAACCTCCTGACCATGCGCGACAACGGGACGTTCGGGTCCGAGCATGTTCCGCTGCTCAATGATTTTGCCCAAAGGCTGCTGGAGTGGAAGGTGCGCACCACGGACATGAACATGCTCAACGTGAGTTTCGGTATCCGGATGGGCCGGCCGCAATTCGTGCTGGTCGACGGGATCGGCGACAATTTCGCCATTCCGATCCGCACCTGGTCGGAACGCGCGATGAAACGGGGACACAGCAGCAGTTTTGCCAAGATCGCGCGGCAGTTCGACCTCGTCTGGGATCCGGCGGCGCACCGGTTTCTGGCGGGTGATGCGCGATGAAGGGTGATGACGGGTTGGCGCGGTGAATTCTTCGTGAAAAAGCGATAGGGTGTCAGATTATTTGGGATCGTTTGATAATCTTTCGTCCTGATTGGTAAAAAAACATAACCAATTTTGTTGCCGCGCGGGGCTGCCTCCGTTAAACATGGGGCAAATTGCCGCGAAGGAGGGCGTGATGGCCGAACGGATCGAGAAGCACGGGTTGCAGGTGGATGAGCGGCTCGCCACGTTCGTGGAGGCGCGCGCCTTGCCCGGCACCGGGGTTGACGCGGATGCGTTCTGGTCGGGCTTCTCGGCGCTGGTGCACGAGCTTGGCCCCGAGAACCGGCGGCTTCTGGAGCGGCGCGACGAGATCCAGTCACAGATCGATGCCTGGCACCAGGAACGGCGCGGACAGGCGCATGATCCGGCGGGGTACCGGGCGTTCCTGGAAGAGATCGGCTATATCGTGCCCGAGGGGCCGGATTTCAGCATCGAGACGGCGGGTGTCGATCCCGAGATCGCCGAGGTGCCGGGGCCGCAACTGGTGGTCCCGATCACCAATGCACGCTTTGCGCTCAATGCCGCCAATGCGCGCTGGGGCTCGCTTTATGATGCGCTTTACGGCACCGACGCGCTGGGCGATCTGCCGCAGGGCGGCGGCTATGATGCCGCGCGCGGGGCGCGTGTGATCGCCTGGGCCAAGGCGCATCTCGACAAGGTGGTGCCGTTGGCGCGGGGGTCGTGGGCGGATGCGCGCGCGCTCGGGGTTGCACAGGGCGCGCTCGTTCCGGCGTTGCGCGATCCCGGGCAGTTCGCGGGGCATATGGGCGAGGCGACGGCGCCGAGTGCCATCGTGTTGAAAGCCAACGGTTTGCACATCGTCGTGGATGTGGATCCCGAAGGCGAAATCGGCAAGACCGATCCGGCCGGGATCAATGACATCAGGCTGGAATCGGCGATGTCCACGATCATGGATTGCGAGGATTCGGTGGCCTGTGTCGATGCCGAGGACAAGGTTCTGGCCTATGCCAACTGGCTGGGGCTGATGGATGGCAGCCTGACCGAGGAGGTTGCCAAGGGCGGACGGACCTTTACCCGCGCGCTCAACCCCGACCTGGAGTTCACCGGGGCGGATGGGGCGGCACGGGTGCTCAAGGGGCGGTCGCTCATGCTGGTGCGCAATGTGGGGCACCTGATGACCAACCCGGCGATCCATGACCGCGACGGGAACGAGGTGCCCGAGGGTCTGATGGATGCGGCGATCGCGGTGCTGATCGCGATGCATGACAAGGGGCGCAATTCGGCGCACGGGTCGGTCTACGTGGTCAAGCCCAAGATGCACGGGCCGGAAGAGGTGGCGTTCGCCGACGAGATGTTCACCCGGGTCGAGGGGTTTCTCGGCCTGCCGCGATACACCGTGAAGCTGGGTATCATGGACGAGGAACGGCGCACTTCCGTCAACCTCAAGGAATGTATCCGGGCGGCGAAGCACCGGGTGGCCTTCATCAACACCGGGTTCCTCGACCGGACGGGCGACGAGATTCATACCAGCATGGAAGCCGGGCCGATGCTGCCCAAGGGCGAGATGAAATCGACGCCGTGGATCGCCTCCTACGAGGATCGCAATGTCGATATCGGCCTGGCCTGCGGGCTGCGCGGGCGGGCGCAGATCGGCAAGGGGATGTGGGCGATGCCCGATCTCATGGGCGACATGCTTGAGCAGAAGATCGGCCATCCCAAGGCGGGCGCCAATTGCGCCTGGGTTCCAAGCCCGACGGCGGCGACGCTGCACGCGACGCATTACCACGAGATCGACGTGCTGACCCGGCAGGACGAGATCGCCGCGGGCGGGCCGCGGGGCACGCTGGACGATCTCTTGACCATCCCGGTGATGGCGGGCCGCAACCTGAGCGGCGAGGACCTGACCCGCGAGGTCGAGAACAACGCGCAGGGCATCCTGGGCTACGTGGTGCGCTGGATCGACCAGGGGGTCGGGTGTTCCAAGGTGCCCGACATCAACGATGTGGGGCTGATGGAGGACCGCGCGACCTGTCGGATTTCAAGCCAGGCGCTGGCCAACTGGCTGCATCACGGGGTGGTGGACCAGCACGCGGTGATGGAAGCGATGAAGCGCATGGCCAAGGTGGTGGACGGGCAGAACGCGGGCGATCCAGACTACCGGCCAATGGCGCCGGGTTTTGACGGGCTCGCGTTCCAGGCGGCTTGCGACCTCGTGTTTCGCGGCCGCGTGCAACCCTCGGGCTATACCGAGCCGGTGCTGCATCGGCGGCGGCTGGAACTCAAGGCGCAGGGCTGATCCGGTGCTGATCCGGTTCAACTGTCCGCGGGCAGCAGCGCCTCGATCTGCGTGGTGATGCTGCGCGAGAGCGGGTCGGTGCGCGAGCCGTAGGTTTCGACGACCTCGCCCTCGGGGCCGATCAGCACCTTGTTGAAGTTCCAGCGCGGGGTGAACCCGGCCTCGGCCCGCAGCGAGGCGTAGAACGGGTGCGTGTCGGGGCCGCGCACGTGGGTGATGGTGGTCATGGGGATGTCGAGGCCGAATTGCACCTCGCAGAAATCCTTGACCTCGGCCTCGCTGGCCAGTTCCTGGCGGAAATCGTTCGAGGGCACGGCCAGCACGACGAGGCCACGATCACGGTAGCGGTCATAAAGCTTTTGCAGGCCGCTGTATTGCGGGGTGTAGCCGCAGCGCGAGGCGGTATTGACCACGAGGACAGGCTGCCCCGCCCATTGGTCGATGGAAAGCGTGCCGCCGTCTATGGACTCGAAAGGTGTTGCAAGGTCCACGGCATGGGCCTGGGTGCCAAGAAGCAGGGCGAGGGTGAGGGCAAGACGGCGCAGCATGGGTTGGTCTCCTTTACGATGGATACGGCGCGGGGAGGCGAGACGGATCATTTTCGGGTGCGCCCAGGCGGAACTCTGATGGTGGAAGATCTCGGCTGGCATGAATTGCGTTGCTTAAATCCGGTTCGCCACCCCGCGGGTCGGCGACCGCGCGTCTCGGGGTCAGGGAGCGCTTGCGTGGTGACCTTTCTGGGCGACCGGTCCCGCCTCAATCCTCGCTATGCGTGAGTTGCGGCACGTCCGACGCGCCGGCGGTGCCGCGGCCGGAAAGCGAAGGGTGTTCCATGAAGAAGCGGTGGCAGGAGAAGGCCAGCCCCTCTTCGGGCGGGGCGGCGCGGGTGAAGTGGCCGTCGGGGGTCATCACCCAGCTTTGTGCCACGTCGGCCATGTTGGCGGCCATGATCTGTTCGGTGATCTGGGCCTTGACGGTGGGGTTCTCGATCTCGACGAGGGTTTCCACGCGGCGGTTGAGATTGCGGCCCATCCAGTCGGCGGACGACATGAAGACCCGTGCCTTCTTGTGCGGCAGGCCCTTGCCGTTGCCGAAACACACGATGCGCGAATGTTCGAGGAACCGCCCGACGATGGATTTCACGCGGATATTCTCGGACAGGCCCTTGACCCCGGGGCGCAGCCCGCAGATGCCGCGCACCACGAGGCTGATCTTCACCCCCGCGCGCGAGGCGGCATAGAGCGCATCGATCACCTCGGAATCGATGAGCGCGTTCATCTTGGCCCAGATCTCGGCTGGGCGGCCGGCCTCGGCATGCGCAATCTCGGCCTCGATCATGTCGAGCAGCTTCTGCTTGAGCGATAGCGGCGAGATGGAGAGGTTTTCGAGGCTCTCGGGCTGGGCATAACCCGAGAGGAAGTTGAACACCTTGGTGGCGTCGCGGCCCAGCGCCGGATCGCAGGTAAAGAACGACAGGTCGGTATAGATGCGCGCGGTGATCGGGTGGTAATTGCCGGTGCCGTAATGGGTATAGGTCACAAGCCGGTCACCTTCGCGGCGCACCACGGTCGAGATCTTGGCATGGGTCTTGAGGTCGAGAAAGCCATAGACCACATGCGCGCCCGCGCGTTCGAGCCGGCGCGACTGGCGGATATTGGCGGCCTCGTCGAAACGGGCCTTGAGCTCGACCAGCGCGGTGACGGATTTGCCGTCCTCGGCGGCCTCGCAGAGCGCATCGACGATCGGGCTGTCGCGCGAGGTGCGGTAAAGCGTCTGCTTGATCGCCACCACGTCGGGATCGCGCGCGGCCTGGGCCAGAAAGCGCACCACCATGTCGAAGGTTTCATAGGGGTGATGCAGCAGCATGTCCTTTTGCCGGATCGCGGCGAACATGTCGCCGTCGAAATCCTGCACCCGTTCGGGCACGCGTGGCGTGAACGAGGGCCAGAGCAGGTCGGGGCGGGTATCGAGCACCAGTTCGTCAAGATCGGCCATGCCGATCAGCCCGTCGATCGCGACCACCTCGTCGTCGGTGACATGCAATTCGCGCTTGATCAGGTCGAGAAGCGCAGGGGGCGCGTCGGCCGAAACCTTCATGCGCACCACTTCGCCGCGCCGGCGGCGTTTGAGGGCGGTTTCGAACTCGCGCACCAGGTCTTCGGCCTCTTCCTCCAATTCGAGATCGCTGTCGCGCAGCACGCGAAAGGCGCAGTGACCCTTGAGCGCGTAGCCCGGGAAGAGCGAGCCGATATTGTCGAGCAACAGTTCCTCGAGCGGCAGGAAGCGGTGGGTTCCGTCATCGGCGGGCAGCGGCACGAAGCGGTCGATCTGGTGCGGGATCGGCAGCAGGGCCTTCAACTCGCGCTTGTCACGCTTGCGTTCGAGTTCCAGCGCGAGGGCAAAGCCGGTATTGGGAATGAAGGGAAAGGGATGCGCGGGGTCGATGGCCAGCGGCGAGAGAACCGGGAAGACGCGGGCAAGAAACACCTCGGAGAGGTGGGCGCGGTCGTCCTTGGACAGTGTTTCGCGCTTGCAGACCGAGATACCCTTGCTCTGCATTTCGCTGGCAAGCTTGTCATAGGTGGCCTGTTGATGGGCCATGAGGTTGCGTGCCTCGGCGTTGATCAGCTTGAGCTGTTCGGCCGGACTCAGCCCGTCGGCGGCAGGAGTGGTGACGCCGCCATGGGCCAGTTCGCGCAGGCCCGCCACGCGGACGGTGTAGAATTCGTCGAGATTGTTGGCCGAGATCGACAGGAAGCGCAGCCGTTCGAGCAGCGGCACGCGCGGGTTCTCGGCCTCCTCCAGGACGCGCCAGTTGAAGCCGAGCCAGCTCAGTTCACGATTGAAGAAGCGCCCGGGCCCGGCGATGTCGAGATCGGGCATGTCTGACGGGTCGATGAACGGGTTGGCGAGAAAATCTGCGTTTGGCATGTCCGGCTTATGCGACTTTCTTGTAAATGTTGGGTGACGATATGAAGGGCGAGTTTGCGCCCTGTGCGGGGGCTTGTCCAGTGACCGGCGGGCGGTCGGATCAGTAAAAGCCCACCTCGCGCAGGTCGATCTCGGCCTCGTGATCGCGCCCGAAGGCCACGATGCCCACCGATTTGATGCCCGCGATTCGCGGGGTGCCGCGCAGCAGACGGCCCGATGGCTCGAACGCGGTGAAGGGCAGGCGGATCTCGGTCCATTCCGGCGGGGCGTGGAACCCGGCCTGATAATACTGCCACGGCAACACCGTGCCGCCGGTGCGCAGATGCACGAAATAGCGTTGATCGTTGCCGCGCAGAACGAGGCGCAAGCCGGTGGCGTCGTCGGGCGGCGGCGCAGAGAGGTCGGTGCGCATCTGGATGAAGCCGCCGTTATTGGCGGTGCTGACCGTGCCGGTGAGCCGGGCATGGGTTTTGCCGCCTTCGCGCAGGAAGTCGAGTTCGCCCTGCGAGACGCCGCCCATCACGGTGTCGGTGAAAAAGCGCCAGCGGGTTTCGGGGGCTGTTTCGAAGGTTTCGAGCATTTTGGATTGGGCCATGGCTGTGAGGGGTATGCCCAGGCAGAGCAGGGCGATGAGAGCGGATTTGACGGTCGGGCGCATGGCGGGGAAACATCCTGTCGGGTCATAGGGCCTTTGAGGGATATGGGGTCGGGAGCAGACCGCGGCAAGGCCGGCGGAGGGGTGATGCGGCTCAGCCCGCGAACCGGCCCACGAGGTCCGCGGCGAGGCGGCGATTGATCTCGCGGCGCTGGTCGAGTGCGGCCTCGTCCAGCGCGGTCACGATCTGCCGGGCGCTGTCGAAGCTGCGGTCGATATGGCGCAGCAGGTAAGGGATGGTGTCGGGGGTGGGCGAAAGCTGACGGTCGGTAAAGAGTTTCATGAGCACCGCCGCAAGCAGGTCGTCATCGGGCGGCTCGATGATGACGGCCGTGGTGCCTTGCATCCGGCTTTGCAGATCGGGCAGGGCAAGGCCCCAGCGGGCGGGCGCAGTGTGCGCGGTGAACAGCAGCGTGCGCCCCTCGGCCAGCGCAAGGTTGTGCAGATGAAAGAGCGCCTCTTCGGCGCGCGTGTCACCGGCGATCTCCGGCACATCCTCGATCACGAGGTTCGTGCGGGCAAGGCCGGGGATGTCGTGGCGCACGAGGTCGCGCGCCGAGATGATCGCGGCGCCCGACAGGGTGGTCCAGACATGCGCGAGATGGGTCTTGCCCGCCCCTGCGGGCCCGATCAGCGCGAGCTTGCGCCCGGGCCAGTCGGTCCAGGTCTCGATCATGGCGACCGCGTGGGCGTTGGCGGGCGAGACGAAGAAATCCTCGCGCCCGTGCGCGGTCCGCGCCGGCAGGTCGAAACGAAGCTGGCGGGCCATCACGTTTCGTCCCGCGACTCCAGCCCGCGATAAAGGCGGCTGCCAATGTATTGATTGATGGCAAACCGGGCGATGACCCCGAAGGCGGCGGCGACGGGCACGGCGACCAGCATGCCCACGAAGCCGAAAAGCGTGCCGAAGACCGACAGCGCGAAAATGAGCCAGACCGGATGCAGCCCGACCGAGCTGCCGACGAGTTTGGGGGTGAGGACATTGCCTTCGGCCATCTGGCCGCTGACAAAGACCGCGGCCACCAGTCCAAGGGTGATCCACTCGCCCCAGAACTGGAAGAGCCCCAGGCCGATGGCCAGCGCCCCGCCGAGAATGGCGCCGACATAGGGAATGAAGGTGAGGGCCCCCGCGACGAACCCCACGACCAGCCCGAATTGCAGCCCAAGCGCCATCAGGGCGACCGCGTAATAGGTGCCCAGGATCAGGCTGACCGTGCCCATGCCACGGATGAACGAGGCCAGCACGATGTCGATCTCAGCCGCCAGCTGGCGGATGACCGGCGCGTGATCGCGCGGCAGGAGCGCGTCGATGCGGGAGATCATGCGGTCCCAATCGTAGAGCAGATAGACCGCCACCACCGGCACGATCACGAAGAGAAGCACGATATTGATGATCGAGGCGGCAGAGTTCAGCACCGCTTCGAGAAGCTCGCCACCGCGCTCCTGCACCTTTTCGCCCACCGCGAGGAGCGATTTGCGAAGGGTGCTGTCCTCGTCGACCAGCGACGGGAAGCGGTCGGTGAGAAACGCCTGAAGATCCTCAGCCAGTTGCGGCGCGGTGTTGAAAAGCGCGATCGCTTGCTGCACCAGCGTCGGGATGACCAAGAGGGCCATGAGGATGAAAATGAGCGTGGCGAAGACGGTGATGATCGCGGTTGCGACGCCGCGCGATGTGCCCAGCCGTTCGAGCCGGTCGGCCACGGGATCGAGGAAATAGGCGATGGCGCCGCCCAGCACGAAGGGCAGGATCACGTCGCCCAGCACCCAGAGGACCACCACGAAGACAAGCGCGGCAATGCCCCAGTATTTGAGCTGATCCCTGACCGGAAGCGCCATGTGTTTCCCGCTTGGTTCCTTGTGCGTTCTGCGCCTTGTGTCGCCGCTGGGGCCGGGCAAATCAAGCCTGTTTTGCCTTGGGGAGCCACAGCGGCGCCTTTCGGCGCGGATCGGCGGTGATGTCGCGCCTGACGGGCGCTTTCCCCGGGGCGCTTCGGTGCGATCAGATTTCCAGCCGCCTCGACGGGGCGAGGCTGAGTTCATGGACGGAGTTGTCGGCTGCCCAGTTGAGCCGGTCGCGCAGGCGCACCACCGAACCGATGAGGATCATGGACGGCCCGCTGATCGCTGCGGCCGTGACGCGGCCGTGAATATCGGCCAGCGTGCCGGTCACGACCTGTTGTTCGGGGCGGGTGCCGTTCTCGATCACGGCGACCGGGGTCGTCATGTCCACGCCCAGGGTGTCGAACCGCTCGATCAGGTCGCCGAGCGCGGAGAGCCCCATGTAGATCGCCGTGGTCTGGCCGGGGCGGACCAGCGCCTGCCAATCGAGCTTGGCCAGGCTGTGATGCCCGTGGGCGGTGACCATGACACAGGACTGGGCGTGGTCGCGATGGGTGAGCGGGATGCCCGCATAGGCCCCACAGCCGGCCGCGGCAGTGATGCCGGGCACCACCTGGAAGCCGATGCCCTCGCGGGCCAGGATCTCGATCTCTTCGCCGCCGCGCCCGAAGATGAAGGGATCGCCCCCCTTGAGGCGCAGCACGCGGTTGCCGTCGCGGGCGAGGCGCACCATGAGCGCGGAGATCTCTTCCTGCGACATGGTGTGGTTCGAGGGCGCCTTGCCCACATAGATGCGGGTCGCGTCGCGGCGCACGAGGGCGAGGATGTCATCCCCGATCAGCCGGTCATAAAGCACCACGTCGGCGCGCTGCATCAGGCGCAGGGCGCGGAAGGTCAGAAGATCGGGATCGCCCGGCCCGGCCCCGACCAGCCAGACCTCGCCCGTCGGCTCACTCTTGCCCGTGGCGGCGTCGGCCAGGTCCCGTTCGATCCGGGCGGTGGCGCGGGCGGCGTCACCGGCGAGGAAAAGATCGCCGGCCGGGCCTTCGATCATGTTTTCCCAGAAGTGGCGCCTTTCGCGCCCGCCCGGGAAGGTGGCGGCGATCCGGTCGCGGAACTGGCCCACGAACTGCGCCAGCCGCCCGAAACTGGCGGGCAGGGTGGATTCGATGCGCGCGCGCAGGATGCGGCCGATCACGGGGGCCACGCCGCCGGTCGAGATCGCCACGAGGATGGGCGAACGGTCGACGATCGAGGGGGTGATGAAATCGCACATCCCGGGGCGGTCGGCGATATTGGCAAGGCAACCCTCGTCGCGGGTCCATTGATAGAGCCGCGCGTCGCGCGCGTCATCCTCCGAGGCGCCCCAGACCACGAACGCGCCGCGAATGTCCTCGCGCGTGGGCAGGCGGGCGTGGTGGGTGAGCCGCGGCGCGTCGAGCAACATGGCCAGTTCCGCCGAGGGCCGTGGTGCGAAGAGCGCGACCCGGGCCCCGGCCGAGAGCGCGCGTTCGACCCGGCGGGCGGCCACCGTGTCGTCGCCATCGACCACGACCTTCTTGTCGTTGATGCGCAGGAAGAGGGGAAGCGTGTCCATGATGCTGTCGCCTTCGATTGGCCGCGGGCAGGGCGGCGCGGTACGGGCGATCAATTCCTAGCATCCCCGAGCCGGTCAATGCCAGCCGGTTCTCGAGACTGAAAAACCCCGCCCCTTGGGGAGGGCGGGGTCTCTCGCCGCGTGGGCGAGATCCGGGTTGATCAGCGCGTGATCAACACTCGGGGTTGTTGCCCGGCATGAGAACCTTGTCCACGACGTGGATCACGCCGTTGCTGGCCTCGATGTCGGCGACGATGACATTGGCCATCGCGCCCGTGCCGTCGTCGAGCATCACGCCCTCGCCGCTGGTCACGCAAAGCTCGGACCCTTCGAGCGCGGTGTCCGCACCCATGGTGCCCTCGGGGATGTCGCCCGACATGACTTCGCCCGGTACGACGTGATAGAGCAGCACGTTGGTCAGGTCGCCCTTGGCCTCGGGTTCGAGCAGCCCCTCGACGGTGCCTTCGGGCAGCGCGTCAAAGGCGTCATCGACCGGGGCGAAGACGGTGAACGGGCCTTCGCCCGAAAGCGTCTCGACCAGGTCGGCGGCGGTGACGGCGGCAACGAGCGTCGAGAAACGCTCGTCATCGGCGGCAATCTCGACGATGTTCTTTTTCATCCCGTGATTGTCGGCCAGAGCCGGCACGGCAGCGCCAAGCGCCGCAACGGCTGTTGCGGAAGCGGCGATAAGGGTAGTGAAACGGGTCATGAAGACCTCCTCGTGTCAGAGTGAATTGCTTTGTCGTCTCTCTCGTGCGGCCACACTGAACAGGTTACGCGGGCCGGGAGAAACGGATCACGGGATCACGGGAGTGTGATGGAGGCTAGGCGTTGGCGGGCTTGGGGGGCGGGGTGTAGGTGTCGGGGTTGTCCCGCCATTTGCGCCATTCGGTGTCGAAATCGTACTCGCCAGTATCTGGAAATTCCCAGTCGGGCCAATGGGCGGGGCGGGTGATCCCCTCGGGTAGGATCACGCTGGCATCGCCGAACATGGAATTGACCTGCTCCTGCGTGAAGCGCACGTTTTTACAATCGAAGAACCTGAGGGCAGCGCCGCGTAGCAAGGCAGCCCTCAGGATTTCTGCCCCCTCCATCCGCGCCCCTTCGAGGTTTGCTCCCTCCATCCGCGCCCATGTTACGTTTGCCCCCTCCATCCGCGCCCCTTCGAGGTTTGCCCTCTCCATCCGCGCCCTGAAGAGGCTTGCCCCCTCCATCCGCGCCTCTCCGAGGATTGCCCCCTCCAACCGCGCCATTTCGAGGTGTGCCCCCTCGAGCCGCGCCTCTCTGAGGTGTGCCCCCTCGAGCCGCGCGCTTCCGAGGCCTGCCCCCTCGAGCCGCGCCATTCTGAGGTGTGCCCCCTCGAGCCGCGCCTCTCTGAGGATTGCCCCCTCGAGCCGCGCCATTTCGAGGTGTGCCCCCTCGAGCCTTGTGCTACTCAGCCTTGCGCCGGAGAGGATGGCACCCGAGAGATCTGAGCCTTGCAGATTGGCCCCGCGCAGATCAAGCCGGTAGCCGCGATCGGTGGCGATGTGGTCTTTCCATTGCTGAAGCTCGGCGCGGTAAGCCTCGAGTGCCTCTGCGCTCAGGGCATCTTCTGATGGCTTGTCGGGCAGGCTTGGGCAATCGGTGTCAAAGACCCATTCGGCCTCCGGCGCGGCATCCTTGCCCCAACGGGCCTCGACAGCGCGCTGCTCTGGCGAGCGGCGGCCCAGCACCTTGAGCGCCTGCGCGATGTCCGGGCGGGGTTCGGGCAGGTCTTGCGACCATGCCCATGCTTTGGATTCGTTAAAGAAATCACCAAATCTCTCCTGCCGCTTTTCCAGATGCTTGGCGCGTTCCTCGTCGCTCGCGTCATCCTTGAGCGGTTCCCAGCCCGGCTCGGGAAAGTCCTCCGGCGGGCGCGCGTTCGAATTCACCCGCACATAGGCGCAGAGGATTTCCATGACGCGGACGTGATCGCGGCCGTTGTCATGGGTGGTGCTGTCCTGCGCGATGCGTTCGAGCGAGAGGATCGCGCCGATGCGCACCTCGATATTGGGTTCGGTTTCCGAGAATGCTTGCCATTGACCGATGTTCCCGATCTCTTCGTGATCTTGGATATCAAGTTCTTCGCCCTGCCATTGGATATTAGTCTTTTGGTGGGGCCAAATGGCCAAGTCATATAGCGTCCCTTCCCAGACTTCATCGGTTTCTTCGTTGTAGCTTTGCGACCACGCGCTCCCAGTGACCTTTGAACGAGGTTCCTGAAGGTATCTTTCTTTTAGCTTTTCGTTGCATGAGAACTTTTCTGGTTTACCTGTCCAAATCGTGACTGGTCGGCCAATCCTATCTACCGTTTTTTCCGCCCCCAGTTGTTCCACCGCCTTGTTGATCCGGTCGGTGATGTGGCCCTCTTTCTGGTAGCGGACGGTCTGGTGTTTCAGCACCGTGCCCCAGATCACGAAAGGTGCGCCGAGCAGGGCGGCGATGAGGGCGCCTGTGCCGAGGGTGGTCGTGCTGGTGAGGGTGCTTGTCCCGCCGGTCACGACAAGCCAGACCTGCCAGAGCGTCGCGGTGAAGATCAGGAGCCAGATCGGGAGCAGGGCCCAGCCGAGGGCGGTGAGCAGGGTGAGGGGGTCGCGCTCGGCCTTGCGGTCCTGCTCGTTCAAGGTCAGCCAGAGCAGGCCGGTCAGCGCCGCCAGCGCGATGGCCGACAGGATGACCCACAGGGCCTGCTCGCTGATCGGCAATGTGATTGTCGTATGCTCCATTGCGCACCTTTTCACCTGCACCATGGCAACCCTTGCGGGATCTGGGCGGGGGATCAAGGGGGGAGGGCCGGGCGCTCGGTTTGTGCCCCTTGTCTGGTCCGGGCCTCTCGGCTAGAGGGAGGCGACCCTGATGAGACGAGGCCCATGATGCGACTTTCGCGCTATTTCCTTCCCGTGCTGAAAGAAAACCCCGCCGAGGCGCAGATCGTCAGCCATCGGCTGATGCTGCGGGCGGGGATGATCAAGCAATCGGCGGCGGGGATCTATTCGTGGTTGCCGCTGGGCTTCAAGGTTCTGCGCAAGATCGAGAACATCGTGCATGAGGAACAGGCGCGGGCCGGGCATATTCCGTTCCAGATGCCGATCCTTCAATCGGCGGATCTCTGGCGCGAGAGCGGGCGCTATGACGATTACGGCGAGGAAATGCTGCGGATGAAGGACCGGCACGGGCGCGACCTTCTCTATACGCCCACCGCCGAGGAGCTGGTGACCGACATCTTCCGCGCCCATGTGGGCAGCTATCGCGACCTGCCGCTGACGCTCTACCAGATCCAGTGGAAATTCCGCGACGAGATCCGCCCGCGCTTCGGCGTGATGCGCGGGCGCGAGTTCCTGATGAAGGACGGATACAATTTCGACCTCAGCAAGGAGGACGCGCTGCACGCCTATAACCGCCACCTGGTGAGCTATCTGCGCACCTATGAGCGGATGGGCTTGCAGGCGATCCCGATGCGGGCGGATTCGGGGCCGATCGGGGGCGACAACACGCATGAGTTCCTCGTGCTGGCCGAAACCGGCGAGTCCGAGGTGTTCTATGACAGCGCGGTCACGGACATTCGCCTCGGCGCGCGCGAGATCGACTATGACAGCGTTGAAGATTGTCGCGCGGTGTTGGAGGAGTTCACCGCGCTTTATGCCCGCACCGACGAGACCCATGACGAGGCCGTTTTCGCCCAGGTGCCAGAAGAGCGCCGCCGGGTGGCGCGTGGCATCGAGGTGGGGCAGATCTTCTATTTCGGGACCAAGTATTCCGAACCGATGGGCGCCACCGTGCAGGGTCCGGACGGCAAGCCGGTGCCGGTGCACATGGGCAGCCACGGCATCGGGGTGAGCCGCCTTCTGGGGGCGATCATCGAGGCCAGCCATGACGAGCGCGGCATCATCTGGCCCGAGGGGGTGACGCCGTTCCATGCGGGCGTGGTCAACCTCAAGGTCGGGGACGCGGAGGCGGATGCGGCCAGCGAGGCGATCTGTGCCGCGATGGCGGCGGCGGGGCTTGAACCGCTCTATGACGACACCGATGAGCGGGCGGGGGCGAAGTTTGCCACGATGGACCTGATCGGCCTGCCCTGGCGGATCACCGTGGGGCCGAGGGGCCTCAAGAACGGGGTGGTGGAACTGACCAGCCGCCGCACCGGCGAGAGCGAGGAACTGCCGCCCGAGGAGGCGGTGAAGAAGCTGGCCCGCATCTACGAGGGCCACCTTGTGCGCGGGATGTGAGGGGCGGGCTCCCTTGCGTGACGCGCGTGTGTTCTTTCGCCGCGACCATGTGCGGGATATGCCGTGCGACTCCACCTGGACCGGACGGTGTCAGAATGACCGGTTTGAGCACCAACTCGACCGATGCTGCACTATTCTCAAACGTTCGCTAACGCACGAATGGCAAAAGACATTTTTAGACCCTATCGGTTTTTGAAGGAAGTCTTTGGTAGCGCGGAGGGGCTTTGTTGCACAAATCGGCTAAGGGATTCACTGCATGAATCCAGCATGATAGCTGGATGGTATGAGCAGTTGG
>OFEU01000544.1_pt1 | contig 17388 bp, 20 predicted proteins | sample 1521221 | NCBI WGS metagenome assembly OFEU01 (sample SAMN03766357, study PRJEB24113) | microbial mat metagenome | isolation source: enrichment culture HLUCC-O from microbial mat sample contains cyanobacterium... | reverse complement strand
CGCGACCCGACCGACATCCAGACGCCAAGTGTCAGACGAAGTCTAAACTTCTACACCTACGGTGCCCTTCATGCTTCTGGCGTCGTTCTGCTTCGCGCGATCGTCACCGCAACTGCACGACTGGCTGCTCTCGCACCCGGTCTTCGGGCCGCCGATCATGGACTGGCAGGAGCGGGGCGCGATCTCGCGCCGGGGCAAGATCGCGGCGACGGTGTCGATCGCGGCCGTCTTTGCCCTGTCGCTGGCACTGGGGGTGCGGCTGGCCATACTGGGCGTTCAGGCTGCGGTGCTGGTCGGCGTGCTGATCTTCATCTGGACTCGTCCGGCAAGCTAGCCGAGAGCATCTGACACAGAAGATCGAGCTGATCGAGATCACGGTAGCGGACGCGGAGCTCACCGGCGCCGTCGATGTCCTTGTGCTCGATGCTGACGCCCATGCGGAGATGCGCGGAGAGATCCTGCTCGATGGCGCGGGTGTCGGCGTCTTTCTCGGGCGTGGCGCGCGGCTTGCGTGGTTTGGCGGGTACCGCGCTTTGGCGGGCGAGTGCCTCGGCCTGGCGTACGGAGAGACCGCGGGCGACAACCTCGCGGGCGAGTGCGGCGGGATCGGTTGCGGTCACGAGGGCGCGGGCGTGTCCAGCGGTGAGGCGGCCAGCCTCGAGATGGGCCAGCACTTCGTCGGGCAGGCCGAGCAGGCGCATCAGGTTGGCGATGTGGCTACGCGACTTGCCGAGGGAGCGGGCGAGTTGTTCCTGCGTGTGGCCGAAGCGGTCGATCAGCTGGCGGTACCCGCGTGCCTCTTCGACGGGGGAAAGGTCGGCCCGCTGGATGTTTTCGACGATGGCAATCTCGAGCGCTTCCGTGTCGTCGAGGTCGGAGATAATGACCGGCACATCGTGGAGCTGCGCGCGCTGCGCAGCGCGCCACCGTCGCTCGCCGGCGACGATTTCGTGGGTCGCGTCACCGCTGGGGCGGGGTCGGACGATCAGGGGCTGCAGGATGCCTCGCTCGCGGATCGAGGCCGCGAGCTCGTCGAGCGCGGCCTCGTCGAAGCTGCGGCGAGGCTGGTCCGGATTGGGAGCGATGGCGTCCACCGGGAGCGTGCGGTCTGCCGGACGGGAGCGCTCGGGCTCTGGCTCGTCGAGGTGGACGTCAGCCATAAGCGCGGAGAGGCCGCGACCCAAACCTCTGTTTTTCATATGCTTTCTCCTCTCAGGCCGCTACGGTCAGCGCACGGTCGAGCAGCTCGGAGGCGAGCGCCCGATAGGCGGCGGCACCGCGCGAATGGGTGTCGTAGCTGAGAACCGGGGTGCCATAGCTTGGCGCCTCGCTGATCCGGACATTGCGCGGGATGCGCGTCTCGAAGACAAGATCGCCGAGGGCCTCACGGGCATCCTGCTCGACCTGTTGTGAGAGGCGATTGCGGATGTCGAACATCGTGAGCACGATGCCCTCGATCCGAAGTTTCTGGTTGGCGCTCTGGCGGACTTCGCGGACCGTCAGCATCAGCTGTGACAAACCTTCCAGCGCGAAGAACTCCGATTGCAACGGGACGAGGACCGAGTGGGCCGCCACCATCGCGTTGACGGTGAGCAGGTTGAGCGACGGCGGACAGTCGATCAGCACGAAATCGTAGCCGAGAGCGTCGACATCGGCGCGGCGCAGCGCGTTGCGAAGGCGAAAGGAGCGTCGACCGTTGGAGACGAGCTCCATGTCGGCGGAGGCGAGATCGGTGTTGGAGGCAACGATGTCGACGCCCGTCACGGCCGTGGGACGAATCGCGTCGGGTATCGGGGTCTCGGAGAGGAGTATGTCGTAGGTCGTCTTGATTCGGGTGCCCGGCTCGATGCCGAGACCCGTGGAGGCGTTGCCTTGGGGATCGAGATCGATCAGGAGAACCCGCAGCCCCCGCTCGGACAGGGCAGCACAGAGATTGATGGCGGTCGTCGTCTTGCCGACCCCGCCCTTCTGGTTGGCGATGGCGATGATCTTCACTGTTTGCGACCCTCCCGCCTCAGATCCGGCCCTGCAGGTGGCATTCAAGGATCCGGGCTGCGGGATCGGTTATACTCGCATGGGCGGTCGCGGTGAAGCGCCACGTCTCCTGCGCTTCGGCGATTTCGGTCGTGTGGCGCACGCCCTTCGGAAAGAGAAAGGTTGCAGCTGGACCCGCATGTGGCTGGGCCAGGGCGAACAGGCGTGTGAGCGGTGCGAGAGCCCGGGCGGACACGATCAATGCGCCCTGCGGAGGCAGGTCTTCGATGCGGGCCGCATGGATCGACGCATCGAGCCCGAACTCGCGTGCGCACGTCGACAGGAAGGCGCATTTGCGTCGGTCGCTCTCGACCAGTGCGAAGCGGGTGTCTGGCAGGATATCCTGCGCGACAAGAGCGCAGACGAGACCCGGCAGCCCGCCACCAGAGCCGATATCGAGCCAAAGGCCGGCCGTGCGGGGGGCAATGGCACAGACCTGTGCGGAATCGAGGATATGACGCTCCCACAGGTGATCGACGGTCGACGGCGCTACGAGATTGACACGCCGTGTCCAGTGGCCGAGCAGGTCCGCGAAGCGGAGGAGGCGGTGTTCCGTTTCACGTGAAACACCGAGCATGCGGAGACGGTCGCAAACAGCTGCCACATGACTCGGAGATGTCACGCGGAGCGCTTCTGCAGCCGTCGCACGCAGGCGAGTATGAGAGTCAGGGCCGCCGGGGTCATGCCCTCGATGCGCCCGGCCTGCGCAAGTGTCTCAGGCCGGGCGAACCGAAGCTTTTGCCGGAGCTCTGCCGACAAACCATCGATTGACAGATAATCCAGATCGTGCGGAAGGTTGATAGCCTCGTCACGCTGCAGGCGGGCAATGTCATCATCCTGCCGGCGGACGTAATGTGCATAGAGCGCGTCGTTGGCAATCTGCACAAGCGCCGAGCGATCCAATGTGGCAATGGCCGGGCAAAGGCTGGTCAGGACGTTGATATCGGCACCCGGAAGCGCAAGCGCTTCCTCCGCTGACCTCCGCCGCCCGTCGGGAGCGACCCGGACGCCGTTGGCGTGCAGGTCGGCCGCGGTGAAGCTCACACTGGACAGGGCATTCCGGGCGATGGATATCCGGTCCATCTTGGCGTCGAATGCCCGAGCGCGCGTGTCCCCCACCAGCCCGAGGCTCACGCCGAGCGGTGTCAGCCGCTGATCGGCATTGTCGGCTCGAAGCGACAGGCGGTATTCAGCACGCGACGTGAACATCCGATAAGGCTCGGCCACGCCATGCGTCGTCAGATCGTCGATCATGACGCCGATATACGAACTGCGCCGATCCAGAACGAGCGGATCCCGGCCAAGTGCTTCGGCTCCGGCGTTGAACCCTGCCACAAGCCCCTGCGCCGCGGCTTCCTCGTAGCCCGTCGTGCCATTGATCTGACCAGCCAGATAGAGGCCGGGCACATCCGGCACCGCGAGCGTCCGCGCCAACGCTCGCGGATCGACATAATCGTACTCGATGGCGTATCCAGGTTGGAGAATGGCGACATTCTCCAGGGCCGGGATCGATCGAACGTACTCCACTTGAACCTCTTCCGGGAGCGAGGTCGAGATACCGTTCGGGTAGATCGTCGGGTCGTCCAGCCCCTCCGGCTCGAGAAATATCTGGTGGCTGTCCTTGTCGGCAAATCGCACGACCTTGTCTTCGATCGACGGGCAGTAACGGGGCCCGGTGCCAGCGATCCGGCCCGAATACATGGCCGACCGTTCGAGGTTGGCCCGGATGATGTCATGGGTGCGTTCAGTCGTCCTGGTGATCCCGCACGCGACCTGGCGGGCGGACAGCCCGGTCGTGAGTGTCGAGAAGAAAGCCGGGTCCTCGTCTCCCGGTTGCATCTCGATTCCGTCCCAACAGATCGTGCGGCCATCGAGCCTCGGGGGTGTGCCGGTCTTCAGCCGTCCCATCGACAATCCGAACCCGCGGACCCTTTCGGAGAGGCAAGACACGGCAGATGCCCCCATGCGCCCACCGCGGAACGAGCGGTCGCCGACGTGAATCACCCCATTCAGGAACGTGCCGCTCGTCAGGATCACCGCACGGGCGGGCACGATCTGACCGTCAGCAAGAACGACGCCTTCAACCCGGTCGCCGCTTCCAGCAAGATCAACCACTTCCCCCGAGAGCATGTCCAACCGAGGGGTCTTGCGTAGAAGGCGCTGCATTGCCTTCCGATACAGGGCCCGATCCGCCTGGGCTCTCGGGCCGCGCACAGCGGGGCCCTTGCGACGGTTGAGAAGGCGAAACTGGATGCCCGCCGCGTCCGCGGCCCGTCCCATGACCCCATCTAGCGCGTCAATCTCGCATACGAGATGGCCTTTCCCCAGTCCTCCGATCGCGGGATTGCACGACATCACGCCGACATCGCTCATGCGAAGGGTCACCAGCGCTACCCGCGCACCCATGCGGGCGGCAGCCGCTGCCGCTTCGCAGCCCGCATGCCCCGCCCCTATCACTACGACGTCGTATGAACGGTGTTCCACGTGAAACATCCCTACTTGCCGATGCAGAAGCGGGAGAAGATCTCTCCCAACACGTCTTCCACTCCGATCCGCCCGATCAGTTCGTCGATCGCCAGGATGCCCGATCGGACGCGCTCGCTTGCCACCTCCACCCTGTCGGGCTGGTTGTCTAGCACAATCGACGCCTCCTCCAAAGCGCACGCTGCCCGCTCGAGTGCCGCTGCCTGCCGCTCGGTGGTAGCGAGACCCGCATCCGCCACACGAGCCTCGAGTTCCGACCCGATCGCAGAAAGCAAATCGTCGATACCCGCACCCGTGCGCCCCGACACTCCCAACTGCCCAGGCCGGACAACCGAAACATCGGCCTTCCCCGTCACCACGATGTCCCCCGAACGGACTTCCATGCCCTCAGGCGCAGCATCCAGAAACACCCTCAGGTCAGCCTCTCCCGACCGTCGCCGTGCCCGCTCCACGCCGAGGCGCTCGATCACATCATCCGAGCTGCGGATACCCGCGGTATCGAGAAGAGTGACCAGGTGACCCCCGATCTCCATCCGAACCTCGAGAATGTCCCGCGTGGTTCCCGCAACCTCCGAGGTGATGGCGGCGTCACGCCCCGCCAACCTGTTGAGAAGAGTGGATTTCCCGGCGTTCGGCTCTCCCACGATCGCCACCTCGAAGCCCCGTGCGATCGTCGATGCCGCAAGGGCTCCACGCGCCTCACCCCGCATGCGTTCCGCCATCGCTGCCAGCACGGAAGCCATTCCGTGCGCAGCATCCTCCGGCACCTCCTCGTCGGCAAAGTCCACACATGCCTCGAGCGACGCCAGCACATCGAGCAGCCCCGCCCGCCATTCGGCCGCCATCGCCTGAAAGTGACCGCCGACCAGCCCCATCGCCTGCCGACGCTGCGCCTCGGTCTCGGCATCGATCAGGGCACCCAGCCCTTCGACCTCGGCAAGATCCATCCGGTCATTTTCGAGCGCCCTGCGCGTGAATTCTCCCGCCGACGCATCGCGGACACCATCGAAACCTCGCAGGACGGACAAAACCGCACGCACCACTGCCTCGCTGCCATGCAGGTGAATCTCGGCACTCTCCTCGCCGGTGAAGCTGCGCCCGGGCTCAAAGATCAGCACCATCCCTTGATCGAGAAGGTCGTCTAAGCCCCATATCTTGCGCACCACCGCCTGTCTGGGCGCGGGCAGCGCACGCCCTGTCAAGCGGTGCACAACCTCCCAAGCTCGCGGCCCGCTGACGCGGATGATCGCAACCCCGGCCCTTCCAGGCGCAGTGGAGCGCGCAAAGATCGTATCCATCCGACCACTCGCCCGTGTCTCGGCAAGGTCAGGTATTCATCGAGTCGAAGAACTCGGCGTTCGACTTGGTCTGCTTCAACTTCGACAACAGGAACTCGATGGCGTCGGTCGTGCCCATCGGGTTGAGGATACGCCGCAGCACGAAGGTCTTCTGCAGGTCGCCCTTTTCGACCAGCAGCTCTTCCTTCCGCGTACCCGACTTGAGAATGTCCATCGCCGGGAAGACGCGCTTGTCGGCCACCTTGCGGTCGAGCACGATCTCCGAATTGCCGGTGCCCTTGAACTCCTCGAAGATCACCTCGTCCATCCGGCTGCCCGTGTCGATCAGGGCCGTGGCGATGATGGTCAGAGAGCCACCTTCCTCGATATTGCGCGCCGCGCCGAAAAAGCGCTTGGGCCGCTGCAGCGCGTTGGCGTCGACACCGCCGGTCAGCACCTTGCCCGACGAAGGCACGGTCGTGTTGTACGCCCGGCCGAGGCGCGTGATCGAGTCGAGCAGGATCACCACGTCGCGCTTGTGCTCGACCAGCCGCTTCGCCTTCTCGATCACCATTTCCGACACCGCCACGTGCCGCGAGGCGGGTTCGTCGAACGTCGACGAGATCACCTCGCCCTTCACCGAGCGCTCCATATCGGTGACTTCCTCGGGGCGTTCGTCGATCAGCAGCACGATCAGGTAACACTCGGGGTGGTTCATCTCGATCGAGTGCGCGATGTTCTGCAAGAGCACCGTCTTGCCCGTCCGCGGCGGCGCCACGATGAGCGAGCGCTGGCCCTTGCCGATGGGCGCCACCAGGTCGATGATGCGCGCCGAACGATCCTTCCGGGTCGGATCCTCGATCTCCATCGTCAGCCTCTCGTCGGGGTAGAGCGGCGTCAGGTTGTCGAAGGCCACCTTGTGCCGCGCGCGCTCCGGCGCCTCGAAGTTGATCTGCGTCACCTTCGTCATGGCGAAGTAGCGTTCGTTCTCGCGCGGGGCCGCCATCAGACCGTCCACCGTATCGCCGGTGCGCATGCCGAACTGGCGGATCGTGTCCGGCGAGACGTAGATGTCGTCGGGCCCGGGCAGGTAGTTGGCCTCCGGCGAGCGGAGGAAGCCGAAGCCGTCCTGCATCACCTCGAGCACGCCGTCGCCCGAGATCTCCCAGCCCTCCTCCGCGCGCTCCTTGAGGATCTGGAACATCATGTCGCCCTTCCGCATGGTCGAGGCGTTGTCGATGTCCAGGTCCTCGGCGATCGACAGGAGGTCGGCCGGGGTCTTCGCCTTCAGCTCGGCGAGCGTCACGGTCTGCGAGGTCATGGAATGTCCCTTGGGTCGCGCACGGCGGGCGCGTCTGGTCTTCGGGCGTTCGGGGCGAACGCGGATGTCTCACGGCACGGGAAATGCTTGGCCGGACGGCCAGCAGCGAGGGAAATACTGATGCCGCCCGGTGCTGTCAATCCCGCCGCATCCGCCCTCCCCTCAGAAGGGGCGCGCGATCACCGCCACCACGATGACGACCAGGAGAACCGTCGGCACCTCGTTCATCACCCGGTACTGTCGGCCGGAGCGCGTGTTGCCCTCCGCCTCGAACTCCTTCAGCCGCGCTCCGCACCACATGTGGAACCACGTCATCGCAAGCACGCCTGCCCCCTTCGCATAGGGCCACACCGCTCCCCAGTCGACGATGCCGGGCGTGAAGACCAGCGCCAGGCCGAACAGCCAGGTCGCGATCAGGGAGGGGTTCATGATCAGCTTGAAGAGCTTGCGCTCCATCATCCGGAACAGCCCGTCGGCCTCCGTGCCCGGACCGGCCTGCTCCGTGTGATGCACGAAGAGGCGCGGCAGGTAGAACAGGCCCGCCATCCACGCGACCATCGAGATCACGTGGAGCGACTTCGTCCAGGGATAGGCATAGGCCAGCCAGTCGGCGATCATGGGGTCGGGGCCTCGCGAAACCGGAACGGTCCCCCTCTAATCAAGAAAGAAGAAAGAAGGAATGGGGGTGATAGTAACCCCTGTGGGCATGTGGATTCCGGACCTCTCCCGCGCCCTCCCACGGCAGGGAGCACAATCTCCCGTCGCTCCCCGAACAAGGTATTCATAATTGTTACCAAATGGTTATGGTCGGATTCCACCGAACTTTCCTGTGTACAGACTGACAGGGATCACGTTCCTCCACATGTCTCTCCCCCGTGCCGTCCACGGGGAGAGGGCGGGTCGGAACGCGGCCCGCGTCCACAGGGCGCGGGCCCTCTGGCCAAGCCGTCCCAAAACGGCCACAAGGGAGCACAGGCTCCTCCCCCGCTTGTCCACAGATCCGCCCCCATGCCCGTCATCCTCACGCTTGCCTCGACCTCCGAGACCCGTGCCCGTCTCCTCCGCGCCGCCGAGGTGGAGTTCGAGCAAGTGGCGCCGCGCGTCGACGAGGAGGCGCTGCAGGCCGGCCTTTCGGCCGAAGGTCTCAGGCCCCGCGACATGGCCGATGCGCTGGCCGAGGCGAAGGCCGCCAAGATCGCCCGGCGCTTCCCCGACCGACTGGTGCTCGGTGCCGACCAGACGGCGGAACTCGACGGTGCGCTGCTGACCAAGCCCGGCACGCCCGACGACGCCCGCGCACAGGTCGCCGCGCTCGCGGGCCAGCGCCACAGGCTCCATGCCGCGGCGGTGCTCTACGACGAGGGCCGCCCGGTCTGGCGGCAGGTCGAGACGGTCACGATGCACATGCGTCCCCTGTCCGGGGCCTATATCGACGCCTACGTCGGGCGGAACTGGCCCGACATCGCTGGAAGCGTCGGCGGCTACCGCCTCGAGGCGGAGGGCGCGCGCTTCTTCACCCGCATCGAGGGCTGCCATTTCGCGGTGCAGGGCCTGCCGCTCCTGCCGCTTCTGTCCCACCTCGCCACCCGAGGCCTGATCGAGACATGAACGCCACCCCAACAGATCGCCGCATCCCCCTCGCGGGCGTCATCGGGCACCCCGTGGCCCATTCGCGCTCGCCGCGGTTGCACCGCCACTGGCTCCGGCGCTACGGCCTGCCGGGCCACTACGTGCCGCTCGAGGTTGCATCGGAGGATCTCGAGGAGGTGCTGCGCGCCATGCCCCGCATGGGCTTTGTTGGCGCCAACGTCACGATCCCGCACAAGGAGACGGCGTTGCGCCTGTGCGACCTCGTGACCGACCGCGCCGCGCTGGTGGGCGCCGTCAACACCCTGATCTTCCGCGACGACGGCAAGATCCATGGCGACAACACTGATGGCTACGGCTTTCTCGCCAACATCCGCCAGGCCGCGCCCGGATGGCAGCCCAAGGCCGGCCCGGCCGCCGTGTTCGGCGCGGGCGGCGCGAGCCGGGCCGTTCTCGTCGCCCTGCTCGAGGCCGGCGTGCCCGAGATACGCCTCGCCAACCGCTCGCGTCCCCGCGCCGATGCCCTGCGCTCGGAGTTCGGGGCACGGATCACGGCGATCGACTGGAACAAGGCCGCCAATATGCTCGAGGGCGCTGCGACCGTGGTCAACACGACGTCGCTCGGCATGCAGGGGCATACCGAGTTCCGTGTTCCGCTCGACCGGTTGGAGCCCGGCGCGCTGGTCAGCGATCTCGTCTACCAGCCGCTCGAGACCGAGTTCCTCGCCCAGGCCCGCGCCCGCGGCTGCCTCGCGGTCGACGGTCTGGGGATGTTGCTGCACCAGGCGGTGCCCGGCTTCGAGCGCTGGTTCGGACGCCGGCCCGAGGTCGACGACGAGGTGCGCGAGGCCGTGCTGCTGTGAGCCCGCTGAAGATCGGGCTGACCGGCTCCATCGGCATGGGCAAGACGACGGCGGCCCGTATGTTCGCCGAGGCCGGCCTGCCCGTGTGGGATGCCGACGCCGCGGTGCACCGGCTCTACGCCCCTGACGGTGCGGCCGTGCCAGAGATCGCGAGGATCCGCCCGCAGGCGGTCGGTCCCGATGGCGTCAGCCGTGACGCCCTGAAACAATGGATCGCCGAGGATCCGACCGCACTCGCGCAGATCGAGGCTGTCGTGCACCCCCTCGTCGCCGCCGACCGGGAGGCGTTCCTCGCCCGGGCCGACGCGCCCGCGGTGGTCTTCGACGTGCCGCTCCTGTTCGAGACGGGTGCTGACGCGGGCATGGACCTGACCGTGGTCGTCTCCACCGACCCCGAGACGCAGAAAGCCCGCGTGATGGTCCGGCCCGGCATGACGGAGGCGCAGTTCGCCACGATCCTCGGCAAGCAGATGCCCGATGCCGACAAGCGCGAGCGCGCCGACGTCGTCATCCACAGCGACACCCTCGACACGGCCCGCGCCGGCGTGAAGGATGTGCTGAGACGCGTGAGAGGGGGCGGCGATGCGTGAAATCGTGCTGGATACCGAGACGACCGGCCTCGACCCCAACGAGGGCCACCGCATCGTCGAGATCGGCGCGGTGGAGCTCGCCAATCACATGCCCACCGGCCGCACCTTTCACGAATACGTTAACCCGCGTCGCGACATGCCGATCGAGGCGTTCAACGTCCACGGCATCAGCGCCGAGTTTCTTGCCGACAAGCCGCCCTTCGAGGTGATCGCCGATGCCTTCCTCGACTTCGTTGGCGAAGCTAGGCTGGTGATCCACAACGCCTCGTTCGACATGGCGTTTCTGAACGCAGAGCTGGGCTGGTGCGGCCGGCGGCTGTTGGCCGATGCGCAGGCGGTCGACACCCTGGCGATCGCCCGGCGTAAGTTTCCCGGCGCGATGGTCTCGCTCGACGCGCTGTGCAAGCGATTCGAGATCGACAATTCGCGGCGCGTCTACCACGGCGCCTTGCTCGATTCCGAGATCCTGGCAGAGGTCTATCTCGAGCTTGTCGGCGGGCGGCAGCCCGGCCTCGTGCTGGCCCCATCCGGCGACGGGGGCCGGCGTGGCGCAACTGCCGCGGCCGAGACATGGCGCGCGCGACCCCGGCCGGTGCCCCTGCCGGGGCGCCTGACCGAGGCCGAGCGCGCGGCTCATGCCGAGATGGTCGAAGGGCTGGGCGAATCCGCGGTCTGGCGCCGCTACCAGGGCTAGGCGGCCGCGCCCGCGCTCAGGCGTCCGTGGTGCCGCCGGCCGCCGCTGCCTCGCTCCTTTGCTTCTGCGCTTCGGCGCGGCGGGCGAGCTCCTGCCGGTAGATCTGCAGGAAATCCACGTTGTCGAGGTTGAGCGGGGGGAAGCCGCCGTCGCGCGACACGTCCGACACGATCCGCCGCACGAAGGGGAAGAGCATCCGGGGGCACTCGATCATCAGGAACGGGTGCAACTGGTTGTCCGGCACGTTCTCGACATGGAAGATGCCGCCGTATTCGAGTTCCATCAGGAACAGCGCCGCACCGTCCGACTTGTTGCGGCTCTCGACGGTGAACTTGGTGATGACCTCGTACTGGTGGTCGGCCGTGCGCTTCTTGGCGTCGAGATTGACCTGCACCTTGATGTCGGGCTGCACCTCGCCCTGCACGCCCTTTTGCGCGACCACGTTCTCGAAGGACATGTCGCGAATGTACTGGCCGAGAACCTGCATCTTGACCTGCGGTTGCTGCGCGCCGGTCACGGCGCCGTTCGCGCCTTCGGGGGTGCCGCCCTGGGCACCGTCGGTAGGAGTGTCGGACATGAGAGACTTCCTCGCGTTTTCCGTTCAGCCGGGCGCATAGCAAACCCCGCTGGAAGGTCAAAGCCCCGGGCGGGCCGGCGCGCAGGCGACCGGCAGCGCCGCGCGCTAGTCCTGCGTCCAGCCCGAGGGGCGCCCGGTGCCCCGACGGCGCGGGGGAGGCTCCCCGCCCGCCGCGTCATCGCCCTCGTCGGGTGCAAGCTCTTCGTACTCGCCCTCGATCACGTCGGGGCGTGCGGGGGCGCGGTGCCCTTGCGGCCCGGGCGGCGGGCGGGGATGCACCCCGGCGCGGGCGCCCATGCCGGCACCCGAGGCCCGCACCACCACGCGCTTGCGCAGCCAGCGGAACGCCGCCTCGCGCACCGCGGGGACCAGCAAAAGGAAGCCGATCGTGTCGGTGAAAAAGCCCGGCGTCAGAAGCAGGGCGCCCGAGAACAGGATCATCGCACCGTGGGCGAGCGGCTCCGTCGGGTCGCGCAGCGTCTCGAGCGAGCCCTGAAGCTGCTGCAGCACCCCGCGCCCCTGCCGGCGGACCAGCCATGTGCCGAGGATGGCGGTCAGCACCACGATGAGCAGGATCCAGCCGAGATCGAGCACCGAGCCGAGCTGGATGAACAATGCGATCTCGAGCAGCGGGACGGCGATGAAGAGCAGCAGAAGGGGCATCGAGCGCTTTCTCTGGACTGTGGAACACGTCGCGGAGGGCCGGTCGGGGCCGAATGGGGCATTGCAGACGCGCAATCGGTGGACTTGATCGAGCCCCCCGCTTACATAGGTGCGTCGGGACGGGAGCGGAACCCGCACACGCGCCACGCCGCCCGCCCCGCCCACATGGCCGCCCCGGCGCCCACAGAGAGAGGACGACATGAGCTCCGCCGTCATCCAGCTGCTGGTCCTCGCCGGCATCGCAATTTTTCTCATCCTTCGGCTGCGCTCTGTTCTCGGCACGCGGGAAGGGTTCGAGAAGCCCCCGGTCTCGAGCACCGGGGGCAACGAGCGGCTGCGCGGCCCGCGCCGCGACTTCGAGGTCATCGAGGGCGGCATCGACCGCGACATCACCGACCACGTCGATGACGGCTCCGACGCCGCTAAGGCGCTCGCCGCCATGAAGGTGGCCGAGCCCGACTTCAACGTGGGCGAGTTCCTGCAGGGCGCCCGCGCGGCCTACGAGATGATCCTCATGGCCTTCGAGCAGGGCGACATGGAGCAGGTGAAGGACTTCGTGGCAGAAGATGTCTACGAAGCATTCAGCGACGTCATTCAGCAGCGCGAAGAGCAGGGGCTGACGATCGACGCCAATTTCGTGGGTCTGCGCGACGTGCAGCTGGTCGATGCCAGCTTCGACCGTGATTCGCAGACGGGCGAGGTGACCGTGCGGTTCGTGGGCGAGCTCACGTCGGTCGTGCGCAATGCCACGGGCGAGGTGGTCGAGGGCGACCCGCAGGAGATCAAGCGCCAGCGCGACGTCTGGAGCTTTGCCCGCCAGATGGGCACTGGCGACCCCAACTGGCAGCTGGTTGCCACCGGCGAGTAAGGTCTCGTGCGCCTGGCCGGCCCGATCCGCGCCGCAGCGCTGTCGTCCATGCCTTGCCCGGTTGAGCGGAGAGGCCGGCGTGAGAGCGTTGCGCACGGCGGGCGGCCCGACGGCGGCTCGCACTTTCCGCACGAGCCTGTCCGCGCGACCTGCGCTGCTTCGGATGATCCGGTCCGGCCCGCGCCCGGCGGTCCGGCGGCATGCACCGCTCCGAATCGTCCCCGCCGCGTTGCGCGTGGCAGGAGTGGCGCGACCAGGTCGGCGGGGCGCGGCAGAGCGCGTCTCGGCACCCTCATGCCGCGCCACCACGCCGCGGCGGGCGGGGCGTGAGCCGATGTCCCGCCGCCGCAAGGGCCACCTGAGCGACGACGATCTCGCCCTCTGGCGACAGGTCGCCCGCACCGCGACGCCGCTGCCGGGCGATCGCCCGCGCAAGGCTCCCGCGCAGGGCGCACCACCCCGCTCCGACGCGCCGGACCATGCGAGACCGCCCCGGCCCGAGCCTCAGATCCCGATGGAATCCTTCCGTATCGGAGCCGCGGCGCGGGGGACCGACCGCGGCCATGACCTGACCCCGACGATCCGCGGCCAGCTCGATCAGCAGCCCCTGCGGATGGACCGCAAGATGTTCACCCGCATGAAGCGTGGCAAGCTCGACCCCCAGCGCCGACTCGACCTGCACGGCATGACGCTGGCGCAGGCCCACCCGGCGCTGTGCGGCTTCATCCGGCGGGCCCATGCCGAAGGGCTGCGGCTGGTCATGGTGATCACCGGCAAGGGCAGCACCGGGCGCGACGAGGGCGGCCCGATCCCCCAGCCCCGCGGCGTGCTCCGCCGGCAGGTTCCCGGCTGGCTGCGGGGGCCCGACCTGCGCCCTTACGTGCTGCAGGTCACTGACGCGCATCACCGCCACGGCGGCGGTGGCGCCTATTACGTCTACCTCACGCGCGGGCCGGCAGCAGGGGGGCGGCGCGGCTGATCGCGAGCCCGGTGCAGGCGCAGGCCAGCAGGAACCAGCCCGCGATCCCGATCATCTGCTCGTCGAAACTCAGCCCCGCGTCGATCAGCGTGCCGGTCAGGATCGGGCCCACCGCCGTGCCGAACACCATCACCGCCGCCGCCATGGCCTTGACCGCCCCGATATGACGAGTCCCGTAGAACTCTGCCCAGAAGGCCGAGGGCAGGGTGTGGTTCGCCCCGACCGTCAGCGCCATCAGGATCATCCCCAGCGCCACGCCCCACGCTCCGGCGGCAGCCGACAGCACGAGGAAGGCGGCCACCATCGGGGCCTGCGCCAGGGGCATCAGCCGCGCCGTGCCGAACCGGTCGATCAGGAAGCCGGACAGAAGCATCGAGGCGACCGCCGCCCCCGTGAAGACAGGGAACAGCGCCACGAGGCCGAGATGGATCAGCGCCTTGGTCTCGGCGAAATGCACCTGGTGAAAGAAGAACGCGGTCGAAAAGGCCGCCGGACCCAGCAGGAACGGAACCATCGCCCAGAACAGCCAGTGGCGCAGAACCTCGGCCCGCCGCCAGTGCCGCCCGTCCATGCCGTGCGCCTGGTTCTCTTCGGCCTCGGCCTGCGGCGTGCGCTCGAGCGCCAGGAGCCGCCCCAGCACCGGCAGGGTGGACAGGATCAACACCGCCACCAGCACCCACAGCCACCGCCAGTCGACCACCGTCATCGCCGCCACGAAGGCGACCGGCAGGGTCGCCTCGCCCAGTGCGAAGCCCACCGAGGCGACCGACAGCGCCCGCCCCCGCGTCGCGACGAACCAGCGCGCCATGGCGACGGTGGCGATGTGGCTCGCCATGCCCTGACCGCAGAATCGCAGCAGGAACACCACCGGCACCAGCATCCACGCGGCCGTGGCGCCCGCCATGGCGAGGCAGGCAGCGGCGAAGAGCGGCAGCACGATCAGCGACAGCGCCCGCACCCGGAGGATGTCGGTCGCCTGCCCGGCCCAGATCATGGCGACGGCGGAGGCGAAGGTGCCCGCGGCGTAGATCGTCCCCCAGGCGCCGTGCGACAGGCCGAACTCCTCTCGGATCTCGCCCGCGAAGACCGAGATGAAGAAGGTCTGCCCCCAGGACGACGTGAAGGTCAGCAGGGCCCCGGCGGCCAGGAAGGCGGCGTTGGCGCGCAGGAAGGGCAGCATTGCGGGCAGGCGATCCGGCATGCCGCTCCCCTACGCCCGTTCCGCGGCGGGGGAAATGGGCGCCCTGAACGGCAGATTGATGATGACCAAGCCCTGCGCGGTCACCGGCTCGACGGAGCGATCTCTCATCGAGATGGCATCGAGGCTGTCGCCCGACGCCTTGTGAAGCCGTGCGAGGAATGGCGTGGCCGCAGCCGGGCGAATGCCCGGTGGACGTCGAGGATGATCCTGCGGTCATCCCCGTCTCGCCTGCCTTGGCGCTCCTGCCGCTGGCGCTGGCGGGCCTCGTCTGCCTGCGCGCTCCTGGCGGAGGGCGGGGCACAGCCGATCGACGGGGGGTGGAGCGGGGCAAGGCCGCCTGATCCGCCGACACCGGCGGTCTTGCCAACTCGGGCCGGCCCGGTCACGGCGCGCGGGCGGCGCGTCAGTCGAGCCGGCGGACGAGGAGCTGGTTCGTCGGACCGCGCTTCGTCTCGAAGATCCTGATCGACTGCACGAGGTCGGAAAGCTTCTTCTTGCCGTAGCTGCGCGTGTCGAAATCGGGGTTTGCCGCGACCACGAACTGCCCCAACGGACCAAGCGCATACCACTCGTCGTCCTGGTCGATCGAATCCATCGCCTTGAGGATGAGGTCGCGAGCCTCGTTGAGCGAGCGCGGGCCGCTCTCGGGCGCAAGCTCGGGTGCGGCAACGTCGGGTGGGGCGTCCTTCGCTTGCTGCTTCTTCGCCTCGCGGATCGGGCCGGCGTCGATGTTCTCGAGGTAGATGAACCGTTTGCAGGCGCGCACGAAGGCCTCGGGTGTCTTGCGCTGGCCGATCCCGTAGACGTCGAGGCCCTGTTCGCGGATGCGGCTGGCGAGACGGGTGAAGTCGCTGTCCGACGATACCAGCACGAACCCGTCGAAGCGGGAGGTGTGCAAAAGGTCCATCGCGTCGATCACCAGCGCGATGTCGGAGGCGTTCTTGCCGATCGTGTTGGCCGGCTGGTGATGCGGCACCAGCCCGAACTCTGCCGTCACCTTCGACCAGCCCCGCATCTGCGGGCTCGAGAAGTCGCCGTAGCAGCGGCGCACGCTCGCCTCGCCGAGGCTCGCGATCTCCTCGAAGATCGCCTTCGTGTATTGCGGCGAGGTGTTGTCGGCGTCGATCAGGATAGCGAGAAGCGGGCGGTCGTCTGGCATCAGGCGGGGCCTTCCAGGGGCTTGAACATCACGAGGGCGTCGACATGGCCCTCTCGCGGGTGGTGGAAGACGCCGGGCAGCCTTCCCACCTCAACGTAGCCCTCCGACCGCCAGATGTGGAGAGCGGCGGCGTTGGTCTCCACCACGAAGTTGAACTGCATGGCGCAAAATCCCCGCCTCCGGGCTTCAGCCTCGGCATGGCGGAGCATGGCGCGCGCGATGCCCCGGCCCCGCGCGGCGGGCGCGGTGACGAAGCCTGCGTTGGCAACGTGCGCGCCGCCGCCCCCCGCGTTGGCACGGATGTAGAAGGTGCCGAGGGCCGCGCCCCCGGTCTCGGCGAGGAAGACGGCGCCGTCGGGCCGCCTCCAGTAGGCCAGCGCCGCCGCGCGGCCGATCACGGGGTCGATGGCATAGGTGTCGCCGGCGCGGAACACCGGCTCCAGCAAGGCCCAGAGGGCATCATCGTCAGCCGGCATGGCGGAGCGGATCGTCAGGTCGGGCGGCATGGCGCGTCTGTCGCATGGGGGCGGCGCAGATGCCAGCGGCCGGGGCGGGACTCAGGCGAAATCGGCCCCCGGCGTGTCGAAGAAGACCAGCAGCTCGGTGCCGCCTTCGGGCGAGCGTGCGGCCTCGGCATAGCTGTCGATCAGGGCACGGGCCGCGGCGAGGCTCGCCTCGTGGTCGGTCGCGTCGTAGGTCGCCATCACCGTGCGGGCATGGCCGGGATCGGTCAGCCCCTGTTGCGTCGCATAGTCGAGGCCGAGCGCTGCCTTGGCCTCGATGGTGCGCACGTCGAGCGCCGCGCCGTCGTTGGCGCGCGTGCCGCCGATCAGGTCCAGCATGAACTCGGCCCGGTCGACGAGGCCCCGGTCGAGCTGGTCGATTCACCAGGCGCGGCCGCCGGGGTTGGCGTCGCGCTCGAGCAGGTTGCGGTAGGCGGCGTCGACGAGGGCCGCAGTGTCGCCCGGATCGGGGCCCCACCGGAGCCACGGTCCCCCTTCACCCTCGAGGCTGTCGGCGACGGCGCGGCACGTCAGGCGCCATTTGCGCGAGGCGACGCCTTGCGGCGGGTCTCCCCCTCGGCGGCGGTC
>OFEU01000539.1_pt1 | contig 17561 bp, 16 predicted proteins | sample 1521221 | NCBI WGS metagenome assembly OFEU01 (sample SAMN03766357, study PRJEB24113) | microbial mat metagenome | isolation source: enrichment culture HLUCC-O from microbial mat sample contains cyanobacterium... | reverse complement strand
AAGAAGGAGAGCTAATTGGTGAACAACGGGGAATCCTGGCAGGTAAACAACAAGTGGCTATCAATCTTCTCCGGCAAGGAATGACGGTAGAACAGGTTGTTAACTTGACAGAATTGCCGCTGGATGTGGTGCAAAAACTCCAGGATGAAAACGGTTAATGATTTGTTAATGATTGGGTAACGTTTCGGTCTTCAGGATTTAAGGTGATTAGCAAAATTGATTGAAAATTGAAACCTTGGACGTAGGGGCAATCCCTTGCGGTCAGCGAGCGATAGCCGAGCTGTGGTTGACCTGTCCAGATTTTGTATACACGACAACAAATTACACCAGATTTTCTGAAGACCCAAACGTCAAAAAAAGTCAAGATAACCAGACCTTCTACCTTAATGGGAAATTCCTTGTTAGGGGTGCATCTCAATGCATGCGATCACTTCAGATAACCCACCCCTGCCCCTCCCAGGAGGGGATTTTTCAAATATTTCCCCTCCTGGGAGGGGTGCGCGATAGCGCGGGGTGGGTTCAAACTTGCCTAACATCAGATGCACCCCTTGTTAGGTATTTTTGAGTTGATTTATTTTTTCTTGAATGATACGAATATTTTTGATTAAATCAGACGGGTTTTCATTTCTGAGTTCTACTATTTCCCCTAAATCCGTTGTTGGTGAATCGTAGTACAGGTCATACAATCTATCTATATCAAGTGCATTATCAATTTTATTATTTCTGTCACTTAGCCTGCGTCTAATTTCAGTTTTGGAAACCCTCAGGAGAAAGGTAGAGGCAGGAGTCAATTTCATATTGGCAATAATTTGAACTAATAAATCGTCATGGACTCGTTCTTTTTCGAGCTGCAAATGTGTTACGAACGTGGAGTAAATAAACCGATCAAGGACATAAACTTTTTCGCTATCTGCTGCGTTAGAAAAATATGAATTAGAGGCAGCAAAAAATATGAATCTATCAAATAACGGAAAATCCCAAACCTCCTTAACCAACATTCTAAAGGGTTCTAAAGGAGTTTTGACAAACTCCACTGTTTTGTCGGAATGATAAATTGATTTTAATTCTTTTAAAATTGTAGTTTTTCCGCAACCATCAATGCCTTCTATTGCGATGTATTTGTTCATACAATGCTCCCTCGATACCGTATAGAGAATTTTCCGTAATCAAAATTTACGTTTTTCAAAGCCGTCTCCATACCAATTTTTAATATCGATTCGGTATATTTGTATCCTTCTTCTGAGTTGTAAAAAAATCTTCCATGAGGATCTATCATAAGATAACTACAAATCATGTCACTATTGTCTTCAAACTGAGCAAAAGGAATGTGATTATGAGTGACCCTGAATTGTTCATATTGTTCATAATAAATTGCTTCTTTTTTGCTTTTTGGTGTGGCTGGCAATACTCTAAGAATCTTCCACTTATCAGGCTTAATTCTCATGATAAGCTCAGATAAATCTTCATTCCAGTTAAACTGATTAACAACTGTGTTTACTTTTATCCTTAAATTTGGATTGATGTCTCTACTCTCATCTAAAAATCGAATAACATTCTCGTAATTGCACGCCTTCCCATTAAGACTCCTGCCAATTTTCTGGTTTGTTTTTTGAGAAGCACTATCTATGCTGATGCCGAGCATAGATAACTTAGAAACACTGTCCAAGCTTAAGTTTTTGGAAATAAGGGAGCCATTTGTTATAATTGAGTTTTTGATGCCTAAGTTATAAGAAAATCCTATCTTGTGGGAAATGTCTTTATCTAATAAGGGTTCTCCACCTGCAAATGACAGTCGAATATAAGGACTCTTTTTTTGTAGTGAAGCGATTTGGCTAATGAGTTTTTCAGATAAATGTCTCTCTTTGAAGACCAGTGGTAGTTGAGACTTGTTCCATTGGGCATAGCAATATCTACAACCAAAGTTACATGGCTCTAAAAGGTGCCAGTTAATAACAAGAGGGGTTGTCTTCTTTTGGAAATCAACCATATTTTATGCCCAACTCGGTATTCAAGGGGAAATTTCTGCCTAAGATTCCGTATTACCGGCATCGTTCATGGCTGAACAGACTGGGGTACGGTGCGACACTCAACATTGGCATGGGGTGTTATGCCACCAGGTCGCAGCACTGATCTTCGAGACTTCCGTCATTCTAGCGCTAGAATCAATGAGTGAATAGGGTGCTAAGAGTTACAATTTGTAAAGCTATGTGCTCTGGGAAAGTCTATCAGTTCGTATCAGTGATGAGGTGCATGTCAATTTGGCAACCCGAAGCCACCCCCCCCTACCGCCGCCTCACGGGAGGGTAAATCTTCCCAAAATTCACTCTTGCAAGGGGTTCAGTGATTTTTCAAGACATTCTCCAAGACAATGCTCCGAACAGTTTTTCGGGCATCACCGAAGTGAGTCGGCAAGGCAAAAGCCTGTCACCTTTATCCTTCAAGGGATGACAAGGATGTGCCGTCTCGTGCGACAAGTTGAGTTGGGAAAAGAAAGCGAGTGAGAGGGTGGGAGCTGACGTCGTTGGGAAAGACGCCATAGAGCGGCGGTGTTGACTTGCCGATTTGGAGATCAAGCTATCCATCGTCTAAAGTGTAGCTGGTAACTCTAACAAAGCCGCACAGATGGATAGCCTAAGGAACCCGATTTGACCTATTTATCGATGGGTTTGACTTGGATCCCACTTGAATTAAATCCCATCCCAACTACTCGTAACTCTTATCCTATCTCATTCAATAACTCAAAAAACTCTGTTTTCTCCAATCCAATCTCCTTAATTATTCCCAAAAGGGTTCCAGGCTTGAGATCCTTACCAGCATGAATTGGAACAACAACTCGTTAACCGTGGGAGTTTTTATAAATTGCATGACTTCCTTTTTGTCGGTGTAACGGATATCCTAAATTAGTGATTACGCGAACAAAATCTTTGGCTTTAACCGTTGGGAGATTGCTCATACCGCAATGCGAACCGGTTTTATGATGAGATTTTATTCAGGTATCGGTTCTTCATCAGCTAAGAGACTGTCAAGATACAATTCCATTGCTTCGGTGATATTAGCTAACGCCTCTTCAAAGCTATCTCCTTGGCTATGACAGCCTTGTAACATGGGACAGAAGACGTGATACCCACCATCTAATTCTGGCTCAAAAATAACGGTGTAGTTGAATAGGGTCGTTTGGAGACTGGACATTGTAGCCTCGGTAGAAGATGGCACATCATGATTGGGCTAGGAGCAATCCTACTCATAGCGGATTCCGGCGGCTTCTAGGCGATCTAACGCCGTCTGGAGGCGATCGCACTCCGCAATCAAACTAACCCGCACATAGCCTTCGCCCCCCTTCCCAAACGCATTCCCCGGCGTCACCACCACCCCAGTCTGCTGCAACACCGTCAGGGCAAAATCCGTCGATCCCATCCCTGGGGGACATTCGACCCACAAATACATTGTTGCTAAGGGTTTACGGACCGTCCAGCCCAAACGCCCCAAGCCCTCAATCAAGAAATCACGGCGGCTGCTGTAGCGTTGCTGCACCTGTTCCAAATAGACTTCCGGCAACTGTAACGCCGTCTCCGCCGCACATTGCAACGCCGAGAAAATCCCATAATCCAAATTCGTCTTTAGGGTTCGCAAGCCCTGAATCACATGGCGGTTTCCCACCACAAAGCCCACGCGCCAGCCAGCCATATTATAGGTCTTGGAGAGGGTATGAAACTCCACGCCAATCTCTTTCGCCCCTTCAATCTCCAACAAACTCGTCGGCTGGTAGCCATCAAAAGCTAACTCGGCGTAACACAAGTCATGGACCAACAAAATCGAGTGACGGCGGGCAAAGGCCACAATCTCCTCGAAAAACTCCCTCGGTGCCGTTGCGCCCGTGGGATTATTAGGATAGTTGAAATAGAGCATCTTGGCTGAGTCCGCCACCTCATCGGGAATCTGACTCAAATCAATCAGCCAGTCATTCTCCGCCGAGAGGGGAATTGAATGCACCTTAGCCCCCGCAATCAACGGGCCGCGAAAATGGGCCGGATAGGCGGGACTGGGAACTAAGACTAAATCGCCGGGATTGAGATAGGCCAACGCCAAATGGGACAATCCCTCTTTCGATCCCAATAGGGGTAACGCTTCCCCATCGGGATCGAGTTTTACGCGATAGCGGCGGTAATACCAGTCAGTGATGGTTTGCCGAAAGCTGCCGGTTCCCTCAAAAGGAGGATAGCCGTGATTGGCGGGATTTTGCAGGGCCGTGATGGCTGAGTCAATCACCGGTTGGGGGGTGGAACCGTCGGGATTGCCCATCCCCAAATCAATCAAATCCAAACCCTGTTCCCGCGCACGGGCTTTCAATTCATCCAGACGCGCAAAAACATAGGGGGGTAATGCTTGCACCCGCTCCGCAGGGCTAATCCAATCCAGTACCATTGAGTTTGAGGGAGGAAGACACAGACCTTTTACTCTATCAGGTTTTAGGAGTTATGGTTGACCACGGAAGGGTCAGTGGTGACAGCCAGAGAATAGCCGACGGTGGTTGACACCATCGCCGCCATGACTTGGGCGGGTTCGACGGGGAAGGGCAGATGATGAATGTCGGAGTTGGGGCTACAGGCAAATTCGGCGGCTTGCTGGAGTTGGCCCAGGGAAATCTCTCCTAAGCCTAAATCAGCCAGGGTTTGGGGCAAACCAATCTCTCGGTAAAAGGTCAACAATTGCTGACGGGCGGTGGCGGCGAGTTGGTTATGTTGGACAATCTCTTCGAGTCGTAGTTGGACGAGAATGCCATAGGCGACTTTTTCGCCGTGAATGGTATGGTGACAGTCGCTCAGATGGGTGAGGGCGTTATGGACGGCATGGGCGGCCACAGTCCGGCATTGAGCGCCCCCTAAGCCGCCAATAACCCCCGCTAGGAGGACGGTGGCATCGACCACTTCCCGCCAGACGGGGCTACCGGGTTCGGCTAGGGCGGCGGCGGATTTTTGTAGGAGTAAGTCTCGCAAGACGCGGGCCTGTTGGACGGCGGCGACAATGAGGGTTTGGTCGGAACTGCCGCTACTGACGGAGGCTTCGTACCATTTGGCGAGGGCATCGCCAATGCCGGCGACGAGGGTGCGGCGGGGGGCGGTGCGGATGAGGGCGTAGTCGAGAACGAGGAGGTTTGGGCAGACGGGGAGGGGAACGTCGTAGCGAAAGGCGCCTTCGGGGGTGTAGACGTTGGAAAGGGCAGTCCAGGCGGCACAGGTGGCGGCTGAGGTGGGAATGGTGACGACGGGAACTTGACAGCGGTAGGCGAGGAGTTTGGCGGTGTCGAGGGCTTTGCCGCCACCAATGCCAATCACGACATCGGCTTGATGTTGGTGGAGGGCGCTTTTGAGGCGATCGAGGTCGGCTTCATCGCAGTCGTGACCGTAGGAGTGGGTCGATGGGGTAAGCTGGTTTTGGTCGAGCTGGGGTTGGATCTGTTGTGTGGCCAGGTCGAGGGTGCGATCGCCGGCCACGAGAAAGGGCCGCTGTCCCAGTTGGGCGATGCGTTGGGCGGCTTCGGGCAAGATATTCTCGCCCCGCAAGGTTTGGGCAGGGGCAACGTTGAGGGTGATGGAAGGGCTGGCGGTTTGGGTGAGTGAGTCCGACATTCGGTTAGGGGGTGCGGGTAAACTGGGTTGGGTCGATGTCTTAGATTAAGTCTTCGATTAAATTGTATCTAGGGATTGGGGGAATTTGTAAGGGTTTTGGGGAAATTACACCAAGTTCAAGAGTTTGTCAAGGGATTACCGTACCAAATTTTAGTATTCTGTTTCTATGAGTTTAGATCTGCAAATTCAAACCCTGATTGATAATGCGCCCCAGGATGGTTCAACACCGGGTGCGATCGCCGCGATCGCGCCGGTTCTCAAAGCCTTCGGCGATCGCCTCCGTCATCGGGAATACTATATTCTACAAACTGATGATGGCAATTGGTTGATGACGACGTTGAGTAATCGTCTTAATGCTGATTTAGAAAAGTCTGTCATTTACGGTTTTCCCAGTTTCGAGGATGCGAAAGCCAGTGAACCTGAAAGTAACGCCCCGCAATTGCTGGCGGTTGCGCTTCCGGTTACTCATATTTTGTTCCAATTACTGGCGTTGGAAAGGGTGGAAAGTTTGATTGTTTTTGAAACTCCAGGACAGCGGGAGACTGGGATGGAGGTGAAACGTTCGGATCTTCAAAAAGCTGTGGCTTTGCAATTGCAGCAGTATCGATCTGCCCCACCGTCTAATTTAGCTTAAGTTATAGGCTACATTGGCTATAACCTTGTCAGGAATTTGGCATCAGTTGGGTTTTGAGGACATTCGGTGTTATGGGTTGCATTAGGTACAACATTGTGGGGAACCCACCCCTAACCCCTCCCAGGAGGGGATTTTTTCGCCCCTACGCTAATCATTGTTATGGGTTGCATTAGGTACAACATTGTGGGGAACCCACCCCTAACCCCTCCCAGGAGGGGATTTTTTCGCCCCTACGCTAATCATTGTTATGGGTTGCATTAGGTACAACATTGTGGGGAACCCACCCCTAACCCCTCCTAGGAGGGGATTTTTTCGCCCCTACGGTAATCATTTAATCTGGCATCAATTTGACTGATTTTCTCTCAAAATCCGATTCACTCATGTCAATTTCTAAATCAGTTCGTACTCCTCTGCGCTATCCTGGGGGAAAATCCAAAGCCCTACGGCAAATTTTTGCCCAATTTCCCATCTCATTTCAAACCTATCGAGAACCATTTGTTGGCGGTGGTTCGGTGTTTATAAAACTGAAAACGTTAAACCCAGATTTACCGATTTGGATTAACGACCTCAATCCTGATGTCTATTATTTCTGGAAATGCGCCCAATCTCAGCTAACAGAGTTCACGCAAAGGGTTCGAGACATTAAACGGACGTGTCATGATGGACGGGGATTATTTCAAGAGTTAGTAACGGTTGACGTTAATGACCTCTCAGATTTAGAACGGGCGGTTCGTTTTTTTATTCTCAATCGGATTACCTTCTCGGGAACCATTGAAGCCGGAGGCTATTCGCAAAATGCCTTTGAACAGCGTTTTACAGACTCCTCAATCGACCGTTTAAGTGCCTTAAGTCCGGTATTAGATGGAGTCAAAATTACCAATCTTGATTATAGTGAACTGCTGCAAGATGACGGAGACAGTAAGGGCGATCGCGAAGCGTGCGAGAACCGCGATCGCAGCTTCATTTTTCTCGATCCACCCTACCTCAGTGCCACAAAATCTAAACTCTATGGTAAACGAGGTCATTACCATAGCAGTTTTGACCATGATCGCTTTGCCCAACTCCTGCAACGCTGTCCTCATCTGTGGTTGATCACCTATGATGACTGTGCCGAGGTGCGAGAAAACTTCCAATTTGCCCAGATTTATGAATGGGAATTGCAATATGGTATGAATAATTATAAGCAAGACAAAGCCAACAAAGGCTCAGAATTGTTTATTAGCAATTACTCCCTGGGGGCGGTTTCTCAGGAATTGGGAGATCGCCACCCCGAACAACTCTCCCTCGGTGTTTAACAAATTGCTAAATCTCCCCTAGCGTCGCCGCAACCTCACCATAAAAAAGCCATCCCCCTCGTGGCGATGAGGCCATAAACGCAACCCCAGAGGAGACTCCACCTCCGGTAAACCCAACCCCGCTGGAGGTGTTTCAACCTGCCAATCTGGGTGAGTTTGCAAAAAGGGGCCAATCACCCCTTCATTTTCCGGCGGACTCACGGTACAAGTGGCATAGACTAACACCCCACCGGGTTTCACCCAAGTCGCCGCCGCCGCCAAGAGTTCCCCCTGGAGTTGCGCTAACTCAACAATTCCCTGGGGTGTCTGTCGCCAACGCAAATCAGCGCGACGGTGGAGAGTTCCTAACCCCGAACAGGGAACATCTAATAAGACGCGATCGCAACTCCCCTCAAACTGGCGCAACTCCCGACTATCCCCCTGTAACAGTTGTACCGATCGCAGCTGCAAGCGTTGGCAATTTTGCCCCACTTTCTTCAAACGAGACGCCGTGCGATCGCAGGCCCAAATCTGCCCGCGATCGCCCATTAACTCGGCAATATGCGTCGTTTTCCCCCCTGGGGCGGCACAAGCATCCACAATCACCTCCCCCGGCTGAGGATTCAACAGATGCGTCACCCATTGGGCGCTGGCATCCTGAACCGTCCACCAGCCCTCCTCATAGCCCGGTAACGCCTCGATACGACCGGCGGAGGGCAATTTTAACCCTTGAGGCAATTTGGGGAGCCTCTCGACGGCAATACCCGCCTCTAAGAAGTTGTTTTCCACCTCCTCAAGGGACGTTCTCAGAGGATTGATGCGTAAATAGAGTTGGGGCGGTTGATTAAAGCAACGACAGAGCTGTTCGGCTTCTTCGAGGCCTAACTGATCACACCACTGTTGTACAATCCAGTCAGGGTAACTGTAGCGCACCCCTAAGCGAGAGACCGGATTTTCAGGAAAAGAGATTCCCAGGGGATTGGCGGCGGTTCGTTGACGCAAATACTGTCGTAGCATCCCGTTGGCGACGTTGGATAATCCTCCCAAGCGATTGGCTTTCGCCAATTCCACCGTACTGTCAACCGCTAACGCCGCCGCCACGCGATCGAGATAGATCAGTTGATAGAAACCGAGACGCAACAATACTCGTAAATCGGGGGCTTGTTGAGCGGCCGGTTTTTTGCCAAACTGGTCGATAACCGCATCGAGCGATCGCCGCCGCCGCACTACCCCATAGACTAACTCGGTCGCCAAGGCGCGATCGCCTCCCGTCAAATCAGACTTAGCCAACTGTCGCTGCAAGGCCACCTCTGCATAAGTATCCTTGCGTTCGATCTCTTTCAACGCCCAAAACGCAACCTGACGGGGATGACTCACAGACACAACTCCAAACCTCGGGACTTAAATTTCGCCAATCCCTCAGACTCCTACAGATTGCCCACACCGTCAAGCCAAGCCCACATCTTGCAACAGTTGCCAAGTTTGCTGAGGACTGACTAAACTGTTCGCGCAGAGAATCCCCGACGCGGCCACCGCTGGCACACCAATTCCGGGCATTGTCGTATCACCGACACGATACAATCCCGATACCGGCGTTTGATTGAGGGGAAAAATGCCTTGAATCGGGGGGATTCCGGGGCCATAGGTTCCCTGATAGCGACGCAAAAAACGCTCATGGGTAATGGGAGTTCCCACCATCTCGAACTCGATGCGATCGCGGATACCGGGGATAATCTTATCTAAGGCACGATAGAGAGATTGCGATCGCCGTTGTTTGCGTTCCTCATACTGGGCATCAAGTTTCCAAGACTTATAAGGTTCGAGGGTATAACAGTGAATGCCATGATAGCCCTCGGGCGCTAAACTCGGGTCCCAAACTGTGGGAATTGACACCATACAAGTATTCCCCGGCACATTGATATCCATCGTATTATCCAACACCACCACATGATGACCCCTTAAATCCTCCAATCCCTGGGCGCGAATCCCCAGATAGAGGTGCATAAAGCTATTTAAACGGGGCAATTCCAGGGCTTCCTTGCGATAGGCGGGGGGTAAATGATGGCTACTGAGTAACTTGCGGTATGTATCCCAAATCGTGGCGTTGGAGATGACAATCGACGCCTTGAGGGTTTCACCATTGCGTAGACGCACCCCCGTCACCTGGCCCGATTCCACTAAAATCTTCTCAACATGGGTTCGTAAACGTAACTCGCCGCCCCATTTCTCTAACCCCTTCACCAACGCCTGCACAATAGCCGCACTGCCGCCTCGGGGATAGTCTACCTTGGCATGATGACGTTCACCATACATAAAAGCCATTTCTGGGGCAATGGTTCCGTAGGCTTTCAACCCCGAGAGGAGGAAACATTCTAAATTTACCGTGCGCCGTACCCAACTGTTGCGGACACAGGTATCCATGATTTCACCGACGGTTTTTTGCGTTAACCCGGCAATGGGTAGCAGTTTCAGGAGGCTGGCGGGGTAATGTTGGGCGAGGAAGGGAATCGCCTGCCAGTCGCTGCGTAGGGCGAGGGTGGGAATTTGGCGCATTCCCTTGTAGAGTTTCCCGAGACGGCGTTCAAGTTGGCGATATTCTGCGGCGCCGTTGGGGGTGACGCGGGCGATTTCGTCGTGGTAGCGATCGCGATCGCAGTATACGGGAAAAGTCCCATCGGGGAAATGATACTCTCCTAAAGGATCGTAGGCGATGGTCTCTAGGGACATCTCCAAGGCATCGAGAACCTGGCGCAAGGGATTGAGACTTGGCCCTTCCCCTAAGCCGCAAAAAAACGAGGGTCCCGCGTCGAAATGAAAGCCTCGGCGAGAAAATCCATGGGCCGCCCCACCGGGTAGGACATGACTTTCACAGACAACCACCGATTTTCCATAACGGGCCAACAGGGAGGCCGCTACTAAGCCGCCAATACCACTGCCAATTACAATAACTTCTGCGTCAGCCATTCTCTATCGGGGTGTATTCCATAGATGAGTCACCTGATAGCCGAGTTCTACGATCATGCGTCGAAACAGGGGTAAACTCAGGCCGATCACATTACTATGACAGCCTTCTATCTTCTCGACAAACAGGCTACCTCGACCGTCGATGGCAAAACAACCGGCGCACTTGAGGGGTTCTCCTGTGGCGACATAGGCTTCGATGTCGGCGTCGCTGATGTTGGCAAAATGAACCCGAGTCACCTCGCAGTTGACGAGGGTGATATTTTGGGCGATATCCACAATGGCGTGGCCCGTATAGAGTTCGCCCACTTGGCCGCCCATGAGTTGCCAACGGGCGATCGCCTCGGCGGCATTGGCCGGTTTACCATAGACGCGATCGCCCAACACTAACACTGAATCGCAGGCTAACACTAACACCGACTCGGGCTGTTGGCTATGAAGTCCGTGGGGGGCAATATCCTCACAACGAATCCCCGCCGCAATCCGTTCCCCCTTGAGTTGGGCTAGGGTTTGCACTAAGGCCACGGGGTTACTCAGTTGAACTTGGGATTCGTCTAAATCACTTGGACAGACAATCGGTTCAATTCCCGCACTACGCAACAGTTGGCGACGGGCGGGGGAGGCGGAGGCAAGAATCAGAATTGGCGAACTCATGGAACACTCCTGCGGGACTCAAAAAACAAACAGTCGTCCAAGGATTCCTAACGCAAATTAGCAAATTAGTAAACAAAGAAGGAACGGGCGACAATCCGCAGTTTATCCTGAATTTCTTGCCAACGGCGTTCGGTGGTGGAAACATTCAGGGTAAAGAGTTTATCGCGAGAAATCGAGATACTGGCGATATTGTGACGCAGCTGATCGGGTAGGGTGACGGCATATTCGAGGATATAGTAGGTTTTGCCATCTTCATCCTGTCGCGATTGGGCATCGATTAACTCGGCCACGCGATCGCTTCCCTCGGGGGCGATGGCCCGTTTGGAGAGTTCGTAACCCACTTCCGTGGGGGTTCCCAAATCCGCTAGGGTTTGTCCGGCTTCGGCGGGATTGATAATGACGCTGAGGTTTTCACTGCGTTCGATGAGATCATGTAGTACCACATCCGGCGCTAGGTTGGACGCATCCATCTCAATCCACTCGTTGGGATAGAGGAAGCGATAGCCATCGTAACTATCGGTAAAGGAGGTTAAGCCGCTGCTTGGGGAGGTACTGCATCCCGTCAGCGTCAGGGCGATCACTAGCGAAAGCATCGCCACCAGTCGTTTAAACCCGGTCATGACGTTTTTCAAAGCTTGTTTGTTATGATTGCTAATTTTGGCAGTTGTGACCGGGCTAACCCGGCCCAACCCACCGTCTCACTCAACCATCGGACGAAACAACCACCCCCGTCAAGAGGCGATTAGGAGACGGCTGGGGCGAGATGCTGTTGGATGCGATCGCAGCAGTCTTGGACGCTTAACCCTTCTGACATAGCCTCGACTAAAGCCTCATAGGCATCCCGATGGCGATCGATGAGGGTGCGGGCCTGTAAGATAGCCCAACGTTCTCGGGCTTCGCTGTCGCCCACAACGGGACGCAACTGACGCAAGACTAAACGCAGTTGCTGGCGATCGTCAATGCCACCTCGGGCCGAGTCATCCTCAAGTTCTTCGGCGGCGATTCCCGCCATCCAAACCATGGCATAGCGGTTTAACTGCTGAGACGAGAGTTGTCCTTGACTGAGTTGGGATAGCAACTGGCCATCATCGAACTGTACACCACCGCGCCCCGTTTGTCCCTGTCGCAGCGCTTCCCAGGCGCTGAGGCTGTAGTTAGCGATGGGAACCTCTAATAGATAGGCCACGAGGAAATGGCCCGCTTCATGGCGAATAACGCGCTGACGGCGATCGCCGGTATTGGCCCCCAACCAATCGAGAAACACCAGTCCTCCCTGGCCTTGGAAGCCTAACTGATCGACGGTGGCTAACCCCAACAGGGCAAACACCGTGGCCGCCGGGTACAGGGGCGACAGATGCAGCATCGGCCCCAAGAGGGAAAACATGGTTAGGCTAAAAATGCCGATCGCCAAGGTATTTAAGGCAATTTGACTCATAACGTTAGATAAAAAGCAGTTTGTTTGAGTCTATTGTACCGAGTTGTCAAGTCCTTGTTACAAATTGATACTTTCAAGGGTTGCGTTCAAGAGAGGGCAACCGCCGAGGATTGCCCCCATGACGGCGATTAGCCGACGAGGGCTGTTTGGAAGGCTTCTTGTTCCCGCAGCTTGGCGAAGGCCTCATTATTTTGGGCCTGTTCCTTGAAGCTGGGGTTGAGATGAATGGCTTTTTTGAGATTGTCAATCGCCGGTTCTTGATGGCCAACGAGGGCGTAACAGCGGGCAATCCCGTACCAGGCTTCAGCACAATCGGGGGCCACCTTCACCGCTTGGGCATAGGTGGCTAGGGCTTCTTCGAGGCGTTCGAGGGTGACGAGAAGACTGCCTTTAGCGCAATAGGCTTCCCGATGGCGTTCATCGACTTCAATAGCGCGATCGAAGGCGGCGATCGCCTCAGTATACTGTCCATTCGCTTCGAGTTGTCGCCCTTGCATCATCTGAAGTTCCAAGACATCGTGCAACCGTCCATCAAGTCGATCTTGCAGTTGCATGGAGTTCTCAATGGTATGGCGGGCATTGGACATGACGTTTTGCACCGACAAAGCCATTGATACCATATCTTTCAGTTGGGCCGGTTCGGCTGTTGACGCAGCTGTTGACGCGGCTGCTGGGGCGCTGGCTGGGGCTAAATCGGCTTTTAACTCCCGGCTAACTTCGGCTTTCAACTCATCCGAAAGACGGCCTTCGACGTCATCCACCACCTGCGACACCATATCTTGGCGCATCCACCACAACAGGGCCAGCCCAGCGATGGGGAATAAAATCAACAGCAATAAAAGGATATTTAATAAGCCAAAGGTCCAGGAAAAATTGCGATCGACGGCATCATTGATCGCATCCTGAACCACTGGACTATTACGCAAGCGATTCTCAATTTGCCAGTCTAAATTGGGATCTGGTTCCGCTGGAACTGGGGCAATAAAGGAGGGTTCGCCGGGGCCTTCGGGCGGCATTGGCGCGGCGGCATCGGGGGGAGTCTGTTGGGGGGCGGCAGGTTCCTGGGCGATCGCCCCTTTAGGAGACACCAACAGAAGAGATAAAACGGCTAGGATGTAGGATTTTTGCATCATGGTAGATCGTTAACGGTTAAATTGTGAACGGTTAAATTGTGAACGGTTAAATTGTGAATGTTGAATGATCCGAGAAGGCAAGCCACCTGCCATCCCCTCCTGGGAGGGGCCAGGGGTGGGTTTTCCCTGTTCCCTGTTCCCTGTTCCCTGTTCCCTGTTCCCTATTCCCCCCCTCATACCAACAATTGTTTGAACCGTTCATCTTGGCGAATCTCATCGAAACGCGGATCAACTTGGGCTCGTTCACGATAGGGATGGGGGGCGAGACGAATGGCCTCTTGCAGGCTTTCCAAGCAGGGGGCAACAAAGCCTTGCGCACTATAGCAACCAGCCCTGTTATACCAAATCTCGGGGATAGCCGGTTGCAGGGCGATCGCCTCATCATAGGCCGCGATCGCCTCATCATACCGTTGCAGTTGGGTGAACAGTTGTCCCAAATAGTACCAAGTGGGAATATCTTGGGGTTGAATCTCAGTCCCCCGTTGATAGGCGCGAATGGCCTCGGGATAGCGTTCTAAGGCGGCTAAGGATATACCCTGATTACGATAACTATCGAGATAATCGGGGTTGAGACTCTGGGCTTTCTCAAAACAGCGTAGGGCATGATCGTGCAGATCGGCGGCGGCGAAGGCTAAACCGCGATTGTTCCAGGCTTCAACGTAATCGGGTTTGAGTTTCACGGCCCGGTTATAGGAGGCGACGGACTCTTTATAGCGTTTCAGTTCCATCAGGGCTAAACCGCGATTGTTCCAGGCTTCGACGTAATCGGGTTTGAGTTCTACGGCGCGATCGTAGGCCGCCAAGGCCTCCTCATATTGCCCCAATTTCGAGAGGGCGCCTCCCTTGTTGTTCCAGGCTTCAGGATAGTCAGGATGGATGCCTAGAGCGCGGTTATAGGCGGCGATCGCCTCGGGATAGCGTTGCAGATGAAACAGGGCGCTTCCCTGGTTACTCCAGGCCTGATGATAGTCGGGTTTGAGTTGCACCGCTTGCTGATAGGCGGCGATCGCTTCTGGGTAGCGGCCACTAAAGAACAAGGCGTTGGCTTGACGGCAAAACTCCGCTGCGCCAACCTGGGCCGACTGGGGCTGAGTTTGATAGACTGACTCCTGGCTTTGGGCGTTATCCAGGCCAGAATTGCCATTGAGACGGTTCTCTGGTGCGGTTGCGATGGCCTCGTCACCACCGCGATAGGTGATTGGCGGGGGAACCCTGGCCCCGTTGCTGGTTGAGTTCGTTGAGGACTGATCGGGTTCAGCGTCGTTATTGTCGTTATCTAGGATAGAGTTGACAGATTGGGGTTGAGAGGGGTCTAGTTCTTCGTCGTCTTCCTCGTCTGACTCTAGAATTGAGTTGAATGAAGCTGGGGGAGTCTCCTCATCCTCATACTCATCCTCATCCTCATACTCATCCTCGTCTGAGTCCAAAATTGAGTTCAACGATGGCGGCGGGATGTCCTCGTCTTCCCCGTCTTCCTCAGCGGCGCTGGAGTTGTCCTCAACATCCTCCGCGAGATTGTCTTGAGAGACATCTTGAGAGACATCTTGAGAGACATCCAGCGGCGGCGGGGCTGACTGAGAGGGGAACGTCTCCTCGTGGGAGTCATCATCGAGGGAATCTTGCCGAGATTGAGAATGCTTACCGAGCTGTCGTTGCTCGGCTAGAGGGACTTCAGGTAATGGCTCATGGATAGTCGTTTGAATCTGATGTAAAACCGATTGGGCCTCATTCATCATCCCCAGTAACTCAGCCATGGCATCATTTTTGATGCTATTCATTTCCTGGGCGTAGGCGTTGGCGCGATCTTCGAGGCGATTGAGAATCAGCCAAACGGCGATCGCCCCCAACAAGGGAAGCAGGGCCAACACCACAAAAACAGCCGTAATTGCCGGCCGTTGCGCGGCTAGGGCGCTTTCAATTTGAGCATCGATGCGATCGCGCAGACTGACACTATTGGCGATGGCCTGTTCGAGATTGTCCTGAAAACTCTCCTGCGCCCGAAACTGTTGTAATTCCTGGGCTTCGCGATCGCTCAACGGCGCTGACTCTTGTGCCTGAGTCACGCTAGCAGAACTCGATAATAGGACAACCGCCATGGCCGTCACTAACTGAGTTGCAAACTCGATAGGATACCGTCCGAGCCTCATAAGTCGTTGTCCCCCTCTCGAACCGTTTTCGCGGGTCACTGTCCATGTTCTGTAGTTTAACCTCTTATCCTCCCCAGCGCGGGCGATCGCGAGGAAACTTACCACCCCGAGCGGCCCGACCACTCTTTGATACAATAAAAGATTGTGTTTTCTATCTAACGCTGAATCCTCAACGATTCACCACAGCGACAGCATTCCTGAGATAGTCAGCCGATTACCGAATTTTTCAAGGAGACTTGTATATGGCTCGCATGTACTATGACCAAGATGCGAATCTCGACAGACTCGCCGATAAAACCGTTGCCATTATCGGCTATGGTTCCCAAGGACACGCCCATGCTCTTAACTTAAAAGATAGTGGCGTCAATGTCATCGTTGGCCTCTATCCCGGCAGTAAATCCGCCCCCAAAGCCAAGGATGCTGGACTAACAGTGTATCCTGTCGCCGAAGCCGCTGAAAAAGCCGATTTAATCATGATTCTGCTCCCCGACGAGGTGCAGAAAACCGTTTACAAACAAGAAATTGAACCGAATCTAAAAGAGGGAGATGTTCTCGCCTTTGCCCATGGATTTAACATCCATTTTGGTCAAGTGGTTCCCCCCGAAAACGTGGATGTGGTCATGATTGCCCCCAAAGGCCCCGGTCATTTGGTGCGCCGAACTTACGAACAAGGGGAGGGGGTTCCCTGTCTGTTTGCGGTGTATCAAGATGCCTCGGGCCAGGCCCGCGATCGGGCTATGGCCTATGCTAAAGGTATCGGCGGAACCCGCGCCGGCATCTTAGAAACCAGTTTCCGGGAAGAAACGGAAACCGATTTGTTTGGCGAACAAGCGGTGTTATGTGGTGGCTTAAGTGCGCTCATAAAAGCTGGGTTTGAAACCCTCATTGAAGCGGGTTATCAACCGGAACTCGCCTATTTTGAATGTCTCCACGAAGTGAAACTGATTGTAGATTTAGTGGTTGAAGGTGGTTTGGCCACTATGCGCGACAGCATCTCCAACACAGCCGAGTATGGCGACTATACTCGTGGCCCTCGGGTGGTGACTCCCGAAACTAAAGCCGCCATGAAAGAGATTCTCAGCGAAATCCAATCGGGGCAATTTGCGCGGGAATTTGTCTTAGAAAATCAATCGGGTAAACCCGGCTTCACGGCCATGCGTCGTCAAGAAGCCGAACATCCCATTGAGGAAGTTGGGAAAGACTTGCGGGCGATGTTCTCCTGGTTGAAGAAAAACTAGGAACTCTGTTGGGTGCATCTCATTATTAGAGGCGGTTTATCCGAGATAGTTCTGATTGAGATGCATCCATGAGTTTCCCTTATCGACGCTGAGATTGAAACGGCGATAAACTTGCTCAATCGGAAAGCGAAGGTCAATGCTTTTAAGTTCAATCGTATCTCCCGCTTTTTGACATACTCCCAGCGCTGAATCAAAGATTACAGCGCGGGATTCTCACAGATAGTGATTCTTGATTCAGCGAGACAACGTATTGAATCTGATTTCTCATCATCAACAGAGGTTGGACTCTCCTCAAGCGTTCCCGGTTTCCCGGCAGTTTCCTTATGCCCTAAGGTACTGTTGTTATTCCACTCAACACCTAGAAGGTTCATGCCCCTTTTTAAAATATTTAATGCCGCATTCGTATCTCGACAAACTTCGAGCTGACATTGAGGACACTGATGAGTTCTAGTACTGAG
>OFEU01000533.1_pt1 | contig 18005 bp, 16 predicted proteins | sample 1521221 | NCBI WGS metagenome assembly OFEU01 (sample SAMN03766357, study PRJEB24113) | microbial mat metagenome | isolation source: enrichment culture HLUCC-O from microbial mat sample contains cyanobacterium... | reverse complement strand
GTCCGAATGGCTTCATCTAGCCGTTCGTACTGCTCTTGGGTTCCTCTTAGTTTGGCCTCAAATACCAGCATGACACCATTCAGTCACTTGACGTGATTGTGCCACATTATACTACAGTTGTTGCCGCGATTCATCTCAACGTTGAATCAAAGATTACAACGTGAGCCTTCTCGCGGATTAAGGTAAGCCATGTAACAGTTTACGGGTCACTCGGGTCATACTTTGACCGGGGGACAAAATCTCAATCAGCCAAGGGGGAGCCTGCATCAGTCCCATTGAAGCAATCTCTCCCGTCTCCGTCAGCGGAATCGCCTCAGAGAGGATAATGGCAATATCGGGAACAAGGGAGCGATCGCCGAAACTACACCGCAGTTCAGGAAACGCCTCAAACTTTCCCTCCACGCCATTAATCCAGGACAACAATCGCCCCTGTAACCGACTATGTTGCAGTCCTGGCATAGCTTTTTGCACAGACATTCCATCGAACAACTCCCAAGCCGGAGACTCATCAATCTGGGGCTGTTGTAAAAATTCAGCCAGGGTTAATCTGTCGCGAACCTCTACCGCCATAGCACTCACCTCTAACCCAACCCTCCCAGGCCAGCCTAACCCATCCCTGAGACCTAATCCCTCACCAACTCCTCGATCGCCGCCGCCTGAGTCGGTAACGCCGCCGTCAACACCTCCGGGCCATCCGCCGTCACTAACACATCATCCTCAATACGAATCCCGCGCACATCCGCAAAGTCCCCCAGACGCTGCCAATTAACCATCTCCCGGTACCGTTGCCGATTACTCGAATCATTGAGAATCCCCGGAACCTGATAAAACCCCGGTTCAATGGTGACTAACATCGAGGGCTTCAGCGGACGATGCAGACGCAAAAATCCCAGTCCAAAGCGACTACTGCGCGCTCGTCCCTTCTCATAACCGGCATAATCCCCTAAATCTTCCATATCATGGACATCTAACCCCAGCAGATGACCAATCCCATGGGGGAAAAATAGGGCATGGGCATCGGCAGCCACTAAATCCTCGGGCCGTCCGCGCAAAATCCCCAAATCCACTAAGCCCTCAGCGATAACCTGGGCCGCCAACAGATGAATGTTGCGATATTCCACCCCCGGCTTCACCGCCTCGATACAGCGGTCATGAGCGGCTAACACCACGTCGTAAATGGCTCGTTGACTGGGGGAAAACGTCCCCTTCGCCGGCCAGGTTCGGGTGACATCGGCGGCCCAGCCCGATGGAGATTCTGCCCCCACATCGGCCAAAATCAAATCTTCGGCGTTGATGGCATGATGATACTGCTCGTTATGGAGAACTTCCCCATGAACGGTGACAATACTGTTGTAGGCGCAACTCATGTTGTGGGACAAAATCACCCCCTCCATAGCGCCGCGCACTTGGGCTTCTAAGTTGGCCGTTGGCGTGGCTTGCATTCCTGCTTTGTGGGCTTCGACTGTCACCGCCGCCGCGTGACGCAGTTCCACCAAGGCCCCCGCGTCATGAGTCAGGCGCACCTGGACGATCGCCCGCACCAGTTGCCGATCAATGCCCTGTAGGTTATCTAGGGGAGAGAGCGATCGCCCCAACACCCCCGCCTGAAGACTGCGCACCTCGTCGTGTTGCACGGGAATCGTTGCCGCACCCTCAGCCTGGGCCGGCAATTCCGAGAGGGGAAAGGCCGCATCAGCCCCGATGGTACTGGCGATTTGGTGGCGTTTGGGCTGTTCCCCATGCCAGAGGGCGGCACTGGGGTCTGGGTCATCGTAGAAGAGGTGCAAGCGCCCGGATTCGAGGCGAATGGCGGCATTTTCTAGGGGCAACCCGGCGAAATAGAGAAAATGACTACTGGGGCGAAAGGGGTATTTGTTGGCCGGGAAATTGCGGGATTTGCTGCGCCCGGACCAGAGAATTACCGGAAAATCCACTAACTCGGCCAGTCGTTGTCGCCGTTCGTGGAGGATGGTTTCGAGGGTGCGATCGCGGAGGATGGAGGAGGGATAATTACTACCGAGGAGCATAGGTTTAGTTCGTTAGGTCTTAACCATTGGCATATCTGTATCCTAGCGATTTTTCCGCCATCGTTCACGGGAGCGTTCACGGGAGTTTAGGCTGTGGGAATCAGGGTTAAGAGAACCCGAGCTACGGTAAAGTAAATCAGAACCCCCAACACATCAACGCAGGTGGTAATAAAGGGCGCTGACATCAAGGCCGGATCGAAGCCTTGAGACTTAAAGAGAATCGGTAAAGCTGCCCCAGAGGTGGATGCTAACACCGCAATAGCGATGAGACTGACGCCAGCAGACAGGGAGATAATAATATCCCCTTGCAACAGATAAGCCCCCACCGTCACTAATGCCCCTAGCATACTGCCAAGCATCAGTCCGGCGATCGCCTCACGACGAATTAAGCGCCAGGCTCCCCCAGTCTGGATCTTATCCATATTCAGCCCGCGAATAATCACCGTCGAGGACTGGGTTCCCACATTGCCACCGGTCCCAATCAGCAGCGGAATAAACATGGCTAATCCCACCAATTGTTTCAGGGTTCCCTCATTAGCACGAATCACTGCACTTGTCAAGACATTCGTCACCAACAAAATTAACAGCCAGGAGGCCCGTTGTCGGGAGACCCGAAACAGGTTCATCTGAAAGTAATCTTCACCATCGGATTGCAAACCGCCGAGAGCATAAATATCTTCAGTGGTTTCCCGTTCAATCACATCAATGATGTCGTCAACGGTGACAATCCCCACCAGTCGCTGTTCACTATCGACGACGGGAACCGCCAGGAAGTCGTAACGTTGGATGGTGCGGGCCACTTCCTCTTGGTCGGTACTGGTATGGACAAACACCGCATCTCGGTTCATAATCTCACCGACGGTTTGCTCCGGTTGCGCCACCACCAAATCCCGCAGCGAGAGGATTCCCGTCAGATGTCGAGCCGCATCGGTCACATAGAGAGCATACACCGTCTCAGTGGTGTCCGCGAGGCGACGAATCCGCTCCAGGGCCGCATTAACCGTCAGATGCTCCTTGAGGGAGATATATTCCGGGGTCATGATGCGCCCGGCGGTGTCCGGTTGGTAGCCGAGGAGGAGGGAGGTGGCCTCCCGTTCGTTGGCGCTGAGATGAGTTAGGAGTTGGCGCACCACTTTGGCGGGGAGTTCGTCAAACAGCCGCGCGCGATCGTCCGGGGACATCTGTTCGACTAAGTCTCGGACTTCCTGATTTTTAAATTCTTCTAATAGGGCCTGTTGTACCGAGCGATCGAGATGTTCATACACCTCCGTCGCTTCGTCTTTGGGGAGGAGACGGAAGGCGATCGCATGGAGGTTTTCCGGTAAGTCGCCAATCACCTCGGCCACATCCACCGCTTGCACGGGAACTAGCAGCAGTTTGGCATCATTGAGGTTGCCCTGTTCGAGAAAAATCTGGAGTTGCGATCGCACCAAATCACGCAACTCCTCACGAGATGAAATCGGTTGTGCGACGTCTTGACTTTGTACCAAGGTGATCCCTCCCTAACTCTGGTAAACCTACATTTCTCCATCAACGGCGTTGATCCCTTGTCTAAACCTGCCTCAATCAGAAAATATGGCCAATTCGGGGATTAGACATTAATCAACAATCGTGCCACATAAAAGTAAATCAGAACTCCTAACACATCCACACAGGTGGCGATAAAGGGTGCAGACATCAAGGCTGGGTCAAAACCACGAGACTTAAAGAGCATCGGTAAGGCGGCCCCTGATGTCGCCGCCAAGGTCGTAATCCCCCATAAACTTAAGCCAACGGTGACCGCCACGGCCCAGTCTCGTTGAACCAGGTAAGCACCAACGACCACCAACGCCCCCATCATGAGTCCTAGAACAATCCCCACCAAGGCTTCACGACGAATAATCGGCCAAGAGATGGTATCTCGGATTTTATCAGTACTCAGACCCCGAATCACCACAGTTGAGGATTGAGTGCCAACATTTCCCCCCGTACCAATCAGCAGAGGAATAAACATCGCTAAACTTACCACTCGTTCGAGAATTGCCTCATTAGCGTTAATAATCCCTCCGGTGAGGATGTTGGTTAACAACAAGATCAACAGCCAGGAGACGCGCCGTTTGGAGATACGGAACAAGCTCATCTGAAAGTAGTTTTCGCGATCGGCTTGCACCGCACCCAGGGCGTAAATATCCTCGGTGGTTTCTCGTTCGAGAACATCAATAATGTCATCCACGGTGACAATTCCCACCAGTCGCTGTTCACTATCGACAACAGGAACCGCTAGGAAATCATAACGTTGAATGGTACGAGCCACTTCCTCTTGGTCGGTACTGGTATGGACAAAGACCACATCCTCGGTCATAATCTCGCCAATGGTCTGTTCGGGTTCAGCGGTGACGAGATCTCGCAGGGAGAGGATACCCGTTAGATGGCGAGCGCTATCGGTGACGTAGAGGGCGTAAATGGTTTCGGTGATGTTGGCCAGGCTACGAATCCGCTCAAAGGCTCGGTTGATGGTGAAATGCTCCTTGAGGGAGACATATTCTGGGGTCATGATGCGCCCGGCGGTGTTGGGTTCGTAGCCGAGAAGCAGTGAGGTGGCTTGACGTTCGCTCGAACTGAGTTCTTTGAGCAATCGCCGCACTAGGTTGACGGGGAGTTCGTCGAGGAGTCGCACCCGGTCATCGGGGGACATTTTATCGATGAGATCTCGCAGTTCCTGGTTTTTAAATTCTTCAATCAGCGTCTGCTGTACTTTGGAGTCGAGATGTTCGTAAATCTCGCTGGATTTGTCTTTGGGGAGTAGGCGAAAAGCAATAGCATGAAGGGTTTGGGGCAATCCTTCGATCGCCTCGGCCGCGTCGGCTGGCTGTACGGGAACCAACAAGGTTTTGGCCCCCTGGAAGTGGCCCTGTTCGAGAAACATCTGGAGTTGCGATCGCACTAACTCTCGCAACTCTTGACGGGATGACCGTTCTTCAACGGACGTGGTGTTCTGATTGTCAACCATAGCGGCCCCCCTCGCCTTCTACAAAACATACGGATGCTGAGATCTGAGCAATCCTAATTTAGTGTAAAGGCTGTTGGTCCAAAGAGGATGCGATCGCCGCCCAAAATCCATCTCCTGAACCCAGAGGAGGGGGGAACCGACTTCATATCCCGTTCACGGGAATCGGAGAATCGGGCAACAACACGGATGGGTGGGTCATTGCCACATGAGATAATCTCGGTAGAGTCGAATGGGCTAAATCCTGCATTGAGGGCAACTGCAATACACCAATATGCACAGCAGCATAAATCACAATCACAAAACTGAGGACAATGCGATGCCAGGTGAGCATGATGTCCTCAACAGGGGGTTGGCTGAAGTTTTGGGGGGTTTTCATGAGTCTAACCTCTACTTGATTTTTTAGTCGTTATTAATCAGTAGATGGTTCCACCCTGAGGAACACGTCATACCCACTGGTCAACTTAGACCGTGAAACTTCCCTATAAGTTCCACGGCAAATCTCTCAGTGCATTCACGGATTACCCTAGCCATTCTCCAGTTTGAATTGATTGATTTGCGAGTCATTCACAGGTCGCAATGAGTTTCTCTTAACCATGAACCGAGCCATCAGGAAGTGTCACTCCATCCAGACGCGCCTCTTGTAAATCTGCGCCAATTAAACCCGCACCTCGTAAACTCGCGCCGCGCAAATCCGCACCTCGCAAAATTGCCCCATCTAAATCGGCACCCCAGAGATAGGCTCCCCGTAAATCAGCACCACTTAAATCTGCCCCATTCAGTTGGGCCAAGTTAAGATTACTATGGCTTAAATCCGCATTGCGTAAATCCGCTTCCCGCAAATCCGTTTTCATCAAATTGGCATGAATCATCTGACTGCCGCGCAAATTCGCCTCGTTGAGTTTACTCTGCTGCAAGTTGGCATCATTGAGGTGACTATTGCGTAATTGACCTTGACGAAGATTACTGCCAGTAAAATTGGCACCAACGAGCTTCGCTCCACTCAATTTAACCTCTTGCAATTCCATGCCAACAAACTCAATTCCATTGAGTTCTAAACCATTCATCCAAGCCGCTTTAAGCTTAACCCCATTGAGTTGAGCGCCTCGCAGGTTTGCACCGCTTAAACGAGCGCCATTGAGATTCGTCCAGTTGAGATTGGCGTTCGCTAGATTCGCTGAACGCAAGTTAATCCCATCGAGATTCGCTCCACAGAGGTTAACTCCCGGAAGATTGGCTCGATACAAACTCACCCCTCGCAAACTCGCACCGCTGAGTTTGGCACCGTTTAAATCCGCTTGAATTAACTGAGCACCCTGTAGGTTTGCTTTGGTTAAATCCGCTTCAATTAGAGACCCTTGTTTGAGCTTAACAAAACTCAGGTTAGCACTATACAAAAATGCTCCATTGAGCTTGCTGGCAATCAGAAAACAGCGTTCTAAGTGAGCGCGGGCTAAGGACGCTTCCATTAAATTCGAGTCAGAGAAATCACAGCGAACAAACTCAGCTCCAATAAGATTGGCAGACCGTAAATCTGCACGACGAAAGTTACGTTCTCCGGCAAGATAGCGTTGAACAATATCATCACAATTCATAATAAAACTCCTTCTCTCAATTTAGAGCTGCAAGTCAGCTTGGACTCTCTAAATGATGGTTAATGGGTTTGAGATCAGAGTTTAGGAATTAGAAGCTCTCAGTATTTTTACTGCTTTTGAAGTTATATTAACAATGGATTACGTCGAGGTCGATGACGGATATTTCTGATCTCTTAAGTATTATAAAGGCTTGTTTAAGATTTGGCGATCGCCCGTTAATAATGTTAACAAATTGCGACAAAGTTAGGCGAACTCTTGGCAAAATGACTCAATTTCCCCGAACGTTTAGGCATTTGTACTGAAGTCATCCTTGTTGGCTGAGGATTGTTTTTTTAATCAACCTCAATCCCAAGCTAAATGAGGGGCGATCCGCTAAAAACTAGCACACTATATATGGTGAATCAAGTCTGTTTTATTTTTCAAAAAACACTATATACTGGATCGAGTCCGTGGAGATTAGCCTCGGGAGTGACGCGAGTCCTCCCCGATCCCCTGAGACGATTCAACCCACTGCGAGTAGAGCTAATACAGCACTTATGACGACAGTCCCTATGCACTCAACCTTAGAACTCAACGCCATGGCCACCCAAGCTGCCAAGATTTCCGTCATTCGCCGGGATGGCTCGTCCACCCCGCTTGATGTCACGAAAATCCGGCGTGTGGTTAACTGGGCTTGTGAAGGACTTGAGGCCAGTCCCATTGCCCTAGAAGCCGGACTCACCGCTCGACTGCGGACTGGGGTGACAACACGGGACATTCAAAACAACCTCATTGGCTGTGCCTTGGAAATGTGTTCTCCAGGGGAGCCGGATTGGCGCTATGTGGCGGGACGACTCCATATCTGGAGTCTGTGGAAAGACACCCTCGTCAGTCGCGGCTATCAGTATGGTGACTACGCTCGTACAGTGTTCGCCAAGGTACAATCCCAGAGTTATGACTCTCGTATTCTGACGTACACCCTCGATGAACTGCAAGCGGCCTCAGAGTGGATTAACCCAGACTGGGACATGGACTACGACTATGCCGGGGCAGTCTTGCTGACGAAACGCTATCTGTTGCCCGACGAACTGCCTCAGGAAGCCCTGCTCACCTGTGCCTTGCTGTTGGCTCACCGTGAGGCTCCCGATGAACGCCTCAAATGGGCCAAACGCTTCTATGAAGCCATTGCTACTCGCAAAGTGTCCCTGGCCACCCCAATTTTAGCGAATCTTCGGGTTCCCGGCGGCTCCCTCTCCTCCTGTTTCATCGCCGCCATGGATGACAACCTCGAAAGCATTTTTGAAACCATCACCGACACGGCCCGCATTTCCAAAAATGGCGGTGGCGTTGGAGTCAACGTCAGCCGTATCCGCGCCACCGGAAGCTGGGTGATGGGGAAACCCAACGCTTCTGGTGGGGTGATTCCTTGGATTAAACTGCTCAACGATACGGCGATCGCAGTCAATCAGGGTAAATAAATCTGCCCCTTCCGTCAGCAATGGCGGTAGCAAACTCCTCTAATTGCTGGAAACCCTCACATCTATCCGTGAGGCAATCAGCAGCCAAGCCCTACACAGTACACAATATAGAAAAAATAGGGAAGGTTCAACGACCAGAGCGTGATTGCTCGTAGCCTCAAGTGAGGCGAAATGGGGAGGCTCCTTCAGGGAGTATGATATGGTCTGATCTACCTGGTGACAGGTAGCGGCTACTCTAAGTAGGCCTAGGAGTAGCGGGTTGAGGTTAACGCCCTCAACTGAACATAAATGGGACGACGAGCCGGCGCAGTTACGGTAAGCCTAGATAGTTGGCACTTAGACATTCCTGAATTTCTCGAATGTCAAACCGAAAATGGTTAATGTTTAGCCCGTTATGTCAGTAATGGCATAATTGCACCCCCTGAATTGCTGGGAACCCCTAAAGCTGCCCTAACCACAACATAGCTAGAAATAGCAAGTGTGACGGTCGAAAATAGAGTAGATGTAACAATGGGCAATCAGCAGCCGAGGTTCTTTAATATGAATCAGGTTCAACGACTATTCCGTTAGGAAGTACATTCAAGCGAATGGAAGTAGGGGGAATCCTAGAACTAGGATTAAGATATAGTCTGGTCTTACGCGAAAGTGTGAGTCGTCCAAAATGGACAGTCTTGATGTAGCGAATCAAGATGAACACAAACGGATCAACGACGGAAAGCTTACGATATTTTCCCCCAATTTGTCATCAGTGATGAGTTTATGCGCCGGGTTGTCAATGCTGAAACCTGGACTTTGGTTGACCCCTATGAAGTGCGGGATAAACTCGGCATTGAACTGGCCGAATTGTGGGGTGAAGCGTTTGAAGCAGCCTACCGGGAGATTGAAGACAACTTGGGAGAGACCATTACGCTCTACAAACAGATTCAAGCCCGAGACTTGTTTAAGCATATTATGCGCACTCAAGTCGAAACCGGGATGCCCTATCTCTGGTTCAAAGACACCGCCAACCGCGCCAATCCTAATAAACATGAGGGCTATATTCCGGGAGGGAATTTGTGTCAAGAATCCTGGTCGAATGTGAAACCAGGGACAGAGGCGCATACCTGTAATTTAGATAGTCTTAATCTCGCCAACATTGACGCCAAGGAACTCCCCGAGATTTGCGAAATTGCTGTTCGCATTCTCGATAACACCATTGAGATTACACAAACTCCCTTCGCCGCCAGCGAAACTCACAATGATAAATATCGCACCATTGGGGTTGGGGCCATGGGATTGGCGGACTGGCTAGCCAAACGGAAACTCTCCTATAACCATATTGAGGAGATTGACCATCTCTTTGAAGATATCGGTTATTATTGCACCGAGGCATCCATGAAACTGGCACGGGAACGGGGCGCGTATGCCGCCTTTTCTGGGAGTGAATGGAGTCGGGGACATCTGATTGGGGCCAAACCCGTCTCCTGGTTTGATGAGCATTCTCGCCAACCCGAGCGTTGGCGACAGCTTTCCCAGGATATTCAACGCGATGGGATTCGTAACTCTCATATTACGGCGATCGCCCCCAACACCTCCTCATCCTTAGTTCAAGGCTGCACCGCCAGCATTCTCCCCACCTACAGCCGCTTTTTCTACGACAAATGGGCCAAAGGAACCGTTCCCATTGCCCCACCTTATATTAAGGATCGCTTCTGGTACTACACGGAAAACAAATCCATCCCTCAAACCCAAGTCGTAAAAGCCGTGGCCACCATGCAGCAATGGATTGATACGGGAATTTCCATGGAGTTGATGTTTAACCTCAATGCTGGGGTCTATTTCCCCGATGAGCCGGAACGCAGCATTAAGGCGAAGGATATTTTTGACACGTTAGTCTTAGCGTGGGAGTCCGGTTGTAAGGCGATTTACTACATTCGCACCGTTCAAAAGGACAACTTCAAAGAATCCGGTGATGGCTGTGTTTCTTGTGCGAACTAACTCGCGAGTCTAGTTTTTTATAAGGCGTACTTCGGTACGTCTTTTTTTGTCAATACGTCCCAAATAAATAAATTATCAAGGGGTTTATTTTTGTAAAACATTTGTTATAATTTAGAGAGTAAAACGCACGAGCTGTCGTATTTTTATGACCTACAGTCCAAGCAAAACTCATCCCTCTCGGATGCCAGTTAACCCAATCTTCAATCCCCTGGGAAATGATGATCCAGAACATCGTAGTATTTGGTTTGGGGATACCACCAACCTGATGCAACTCAACGATGTTCGCTACAACTGGGCCGTTGGCTTATATCGCCAAATGCGGGAAAATTTCTGGGTTGCAGAAAAACTCGATATTACCCAGGATGTCACCGACTACGTGAATCTAACTCTCGACGAACGGCGAGCCTTTGATGGGATTTTGTCCTATCTCACCTTTTTAGATTCTGTGCAAACGGTGAATTTACCTCAATTAAAGGTGAGTATCACCGCACCGGAAGTCTCCATGTGTATGGCAGAGCAAATCAGTCAAGAAGCTCTCCATAACCAGAGTTAATCAATAGCTCCTTCCGTCAGCAATGGCGGTTGCAAACCCCTCTAATTGCTGGGAAGTCTCTAAGATATTATTTTCTGGGTTTACACAATATAGTAGAGACAATCAGCAGCCAAGTAACAAATCCATAACGAAACAATTTCAAGCTAGCTCAACTTTGACGATAATTAAAGCTTGTTCCCCACTAAATCTGATGATTTATTAGCCTAAAAGTTGCATGAAAATCTCCTAGAATCATGGATTTGTTAAAGGTTCAACGACTATCCTGAAAGGGAGTACAGCGCAAGCCTATGGCGCTGGAAACGGGGGGAGTCCTACTCATTTAAACAATGAGGGACTGTGATATAGTCTGACCTACCTGGCGACAGGTAGCAGTGGTAAAACGGTCATTACCACGGGTTAAGGGGTTGCGTCCTTAATTGAACAACGTGTATCAGTACATGATTGAGACCATTATTCCCAGCGATCGCCGTTCAGCGGTTTACGACTTTTGGCGCACTGATAAAGTGTTAAAAGACCGTTGTCAGTTCATTGCTGGACAATATCAACGCTATGTTGATAACCCCACCGTCGAAAACTACTTCATGTCCCTGGTGACAGACTACATCCTTGAAGGATTATACTTTTATAATGGCTTCATCACCTTCTACAATTTCGCCTCCCGGATGTTAATGCCGGGAAGTGCCGACATCTTTAAGATGATCAACCGTTAATTTTGGCGGCTTCTATCGGAAACGGTAGTCGAAAACCCCTTGAACTCAGGGAACCTCTCACTTGTGAGAAAACCCTGATCCAAGTTGTTAGACAAGCTTCAACATGGTATAAAAGAACTATCAAAAGTTTTTGCCTTTACCGTGGAAAAGAAGCATCCTAAGCTACCTTGCTTTGTAACAGATAACGGACGGGTTAAACGGATAGACTCAAACGTTTATTCGCCTTGCCCTAGATACAAGCACGGATATCATCAGATCACGTTTCACATTGAACAGACCGGGACGCAAAAAGCCTGTTTAGTTCATAGGCTAGTTTGGGAGTGTTTTGTTGGGGAAATCCCTCAAGGAATGCAAATTAACCACAAGGACGGCAACAAATCGAATAATTGTTTGTCTAACCTTGAGTTAGTCACCCCAAAACAGAACATGAGCCACGCGGTAGAAACCGGACTTAAGAAAGGTTTGCCTGGACAAGATAACTCTATGTCCAAGCTTACCGATCACGAGTATTATCAAGTGATTGATCGGCTGGTTAAGGGGGCGAGTAATGATGAAGTCTCAAAAGAGTATGGACTTCATCCACGTTATGTCTCTTTAATCCGACACAAGAAACGACTCATCAGAATCTGGGAAAAGTATGCCGATGCTACAGGTGTATCTGAAGCTCCTAAAAGCGGAGGACTATCTAGCAAAATACCACTGGATATTCGTGTCGATATCATCCGTCAGCTACCATCAAAGACCAACAAAGAGTTGGCTCGTATGATTGATGTAGATTGTTCTGTTATTAGCAATGTCCGATACCGGAAAACCTGGAAAGATGCTTGGGATTTGTTTGACAAAAGGAGCAACGACCATCCCGAAAGGGAGTAGATACCAAGCGGTATCGAAGCGGGGGGGATCCTGAAAAGGATTATGATATGGTCTGTTCTACTCGGTGACGGGTAGCAGTGGTTAAGCGCACGTACACCACGGGTTAGGGTTAGCGCCTCTAGCCGAACACAAAGGACGAACTCAGCCATGTACGGCTGTTCCAAAAACTTCTTCCCGAAGCCATGGCCATCTTTCCCCATTCCAAAGATGCCGTCTATGAGATGATGGACACCGCCGTTCGACATGAATGCAAATGGACGAATCACATTGTGGGGAATAATATCCTCGGGATTACCGAACACAGCACCGAACAATACACCAAATACCTGGCTAACATCCGTCTCAAAGCCATTGGCTTAGAGCCTCTCTATCCCGAACCCCGCTATCAAAAGAGTCCTTACACTCACCTAGAGCGGTTCTCGGATACTAAAGCCGAAGGCCATACCAAGGCCAACTTCTTTGAAGCGCAAGTCACCAGTTACGTGATGTCTTCTGGCGTTGGAGGTTGGGACGAAATTTAAGCCACTCCGCCGGGGTAAACCACATGGGTTTACCCCTTTTTTTATTCTCCTAGATTTTCCCTCAAACTTAATGCTCAAGGTGTCTTTGCCAGCCTAAAATCGCCTCTTTAAACTCATGTAAGGAAATTGTTTCGATGGGTTCATCATCTATAATTAAATTTTCGATAGTAACCGTTTCAGGCAATAAGCTCACATAATACGCATTTCCAGAACAGACACAATCTGAAATCTTACCAGCTTCTAAGGCGTTAATTTGATGACATAGATGCGTAATATAGTCCTGGTTATCTTGAACATCGAGCGTTAAAAATTCCAAAACTCGACGGTGGGCATTACTCTTTTGTCCCCACTCTGACCCGTCCCAATTGTCTGAAATACTCATCGTGAAGTCCTTAGGGGAAATGCTGTGTTAATTCTACCCTCTGAACGATTCGCCCCAGCAATGATATATGGGCTACCATCATGTCCATGACAAAACCGCTCATCTGCTGCATTACCGGGGCTATTAGACCCACACCAAGCCCAATGAGGGGCATTGGCAGGGCATGATACGGGATTTGCGGCTGCATGACCGATAGAGTTAATCACCTGAGATGCGGTACAGGAGTCGGGAAACATGGTCGAAAATTTTGTTTCTCGGGAACCTCCCTGATAGGTCCATTCCCCGGCATAAATACCTTGACTATTAGGAGATTGGGTGATCCTAAATTGAGCAACCGTTGAGGGATTTCTGCCACCAGGACGGGAATGAAATCCGACCAGCCGTCCCCGTCGATTCAACTCTCCACAAAAAATATGTGCATGATTAACTTGCTGATTGTTATAGGCTGTGACCCAAGCTGAAGAATTTAAACAGTTATTGGCACTACTGGGGTTATAGCCAATCGACCACAGCACGGCTCCTGTCGTTATACAGACTCCTAATAGACTGCCAAGTTTACTAGATTTTGGCTTTTTTGATTTTGATGTCATGATTAAGGTCAGTTAAACAGATATAGTTACTGTTAAATGGCTTTTTCGTACACCCGATAGGTTTTCGCAATCACTCCGCCGGAGGCTTCTGTAATCCGGCGAGAGGGGTGGTTGTCTTCCCAAATCCAGGACAATTCCGCCCGCTGATAGCCTCGTTTTCCCCCGCCTTTCATGGTTAGATAGACTAAGGCTAGGGGAACCATTTTGCGGCGGTATTCGGGCAAAGCACAGAGGGTAATCATCCGCGCTTGACGAATTTGGCGGCGATACCAGAGAAATTTGAGCAATCCCCAAACATTCAGGGTTCCGTTGACCTGTTTTAAGGCGATGTTGTAATCCGGGAGTCCCATAAAAAAGCCCACCATCTGCCCATTATCTTCGGCAATGGGGAAAATATCGGGGTCAACGAGGCTTTTAAGCTGTTGGGCTTCCTCCAAGAAATCGGCTTCTGTTCGGGGGGTGGAACTCCAATTGTTGGCGAAGGCTTGGGTAAATAGGCGGTAAAGACTACGAACATCCTCGTCAAACCCTTCCCCTTTGGTGCGAATGGGGCGAAAGGTGACTCCCGATTTAAGGGCGATGCGATAGGCTTTCTCAAATTTGTCTGATAATGGCTCCATGGGGAAGTCATAGGCGTAAGCCTCTTTAGCCTTTACCCATCCCATCTCCTCTAGCCATTGGGGATAGTAGGGGGGGTTATAGGGCATCATCATCATCGGGGGGCTGTCGAAGCCATCGACGAGGAAGAGACAGTTATTGTGAGTTGAGAGGTTGATGGGGCCGCGAACGACCTCAATTTGCCGATCGCCCAGCCAAGACAACGCCGCCTCGAACAGTTGTTCAGCGGCGGCAAACTCCTCAATACATTCAAAATAGCCAAATAGCCCGACGGCCCGCCCCTCTCGCTCAATCAAGTGTTGATTGACAGTGGCCACAATGCGTCCGATCGCCTGTCCCTGGTCATTCAACGCCAAAAACCCTTGAAACTCCCCATGACTGAGGAAGGGGTTATCTTGGGGAGATAACTGGGCAGCGATCGACGCTCTCAGAGGTGCAACCCAGTTGGGATCATCGCGATAGACCAACTGGGGAACCTCTAAAAACGCTTGGCGATCGCCCTCACTAGCAACTGGACGAACCGTGATCTGACCCATCTTGGTTGAGTTATGCGCTAACCGTTGCCGTCGAGGATAGCATAGCGGCTCGGGTTTCTACCATCGCTTCGACGAGGCGATCCATCTCCTCCTTCGTATGCAGGGCATTGGCCGTAATCCGCATCCGAGGCTTGGCGATAAACCAAATCGGCGAAATCCAAATCCCATAGCGGTCCATGAGATGGCGGGCAAAGTATTTCGGATTGATTTCAGGAGAGAGAATCACCGGAATCACATTCGTTTCACCAATGACCTGAAACTCATGTTCAACCAGGCGCGATCGCAGATAGCGAGTGTTCGCCTGAAGCGTCTGCACTAACTCCGGATTTTGACGAACCTGACGAATGCTTTCCAGGGCCGCCGCCGTAATTGGCGGTGGTAGAGAAATCGTCCCAATCGACGTCGGCGACACCGTCAGCAGGTCATTGAGTTCCGGACTGGGGCTACTCAACGCCGCCCCGGCCGAGGCGGCAAACTTCGAGAAGGTGGTCATAATAATCGGCACCATCCCCCGCCGGATCACATCCTGCGGTGAAATCCCGAAATGATCATAAATTCCCCGTCCCGAGGGGCCAACAGAACCGCTCGCGTGAGCCTCATCCATGACGATGACACTGCCAGGATACTGTTCCATCACATCGAGGAACTCCGGTAATGGGGCGATGTCCCCATCCATCGAGAACACCGCATCAGAAATCAACATAATGCGATCGCCGGGTTTCGCATAGCGTCGCAGCTTGCGGGCCAAATCATTGACATCATTGTGGCGATAAGCCTTCACCCGGACTGTGGGGCTTTGGCTAAACACCTTGCCAGAGCGATTATTCGCATTGGCGATGGCCGAAATAATGCAACCGTGATTGAGGACATCACTGAGAATCAGGGTTTCGCGCGTATGTTGAAACCCAGGAATCGGGATAGCCAAATGACAGAACGCATCCATTAGGGCTTGTAACGCCATCCAGGCATTGACAAACAAATGGGTATGGGCAAGATCCTTGAACTCGGAAATTTCCTGTTCGAGTTGGCGGTGCAGATCAATGCGGCCACTCAAAGCCTCACAGGAACTATTCGAGGTTCCATATTGAACAATGGCATCAATCGCCGCCTGTTTGACTTGAGGATGCTGAACCAGTCCGAGGACATCATTGGTACAGAACGTTAACACCTTCAGTCGTCTTTGACTAACCGGCTCCTCAATATCAATCAAATTGCCCTGTTTCCCGTGACAGATGTACTCATCGGGGTAAAACCCGTGTGCGTGTAACTTCTGCACATACTCTTGAATAACTTGCACTAGCTTTCTCCCCTCACCGTTGGTCTTGATAGCCGATGGGCTGCCGTTTCTAACATCTCAGTTTAATTTCCTAGATAAGATACCTGTTATCCTCACTGACAGGCAAGACCACTGGCACGTCGTCGCGATCGCAACGGCCAACTCCCCGCTAAAATGAGGGGTTTAATCGGCCGCGACCGACCTAGAACTGCTCCAGAGCCAGGCAAAATGACATAACCCATAGATTTTCTAAGCAATCGTCCCACTACAGGATCGTTTAAGGTACAGCGATGATAGCAGGATTTGCTCCGCTTAGGTCTCATGATCCGGTCTATTGTCATGAGGACAGTGTCATGAGGACAGTGTCATGAGGACAGTTAAGATTTTGCCAGAGTGCAATTGTGAATTACCGGACCTATCCTCCAAAATAGGAGTCTCGGACGCGATGTGCAATGATATATCACTTTCCTTTTAATCTGTGGAGGCAGTATGACAGATTGGGGTCAACCCTTTAGCCGCGAAACTCTAAGGCTACCCGTAGTCTTATCTGCCGGTTCCCTGACGACCATGGCCGGCGGAGCGATCGCCCCCGTCTTGCCGGATCTGATGCAAGACCTGAATATCGACTTAGCCTGGGGAGGAACCCTAGCCAGCTTTCACTGTCTGACCCTAGCCCTGTTCAGCCCCCTCCTCGGCCTCCTGGCCGACAAAATCGGACCTTCCCGCGTCCTCTTCCCCGCCATGACCTTCTACGGGATTTTCGGCGTTATTGGGGCTTGGATGCCCAACTTTTGGTCCTTACTCCTCGTACGGGGACTCTTAGGCATCGCCTGTGGAGGTCTCGCCGCCTCCTGTCTAGGCGTCCTAGGACGACTCTACGAAGGAGAAGCCCGAACCCGGATGCTCGGCTTTGCCACCGCCGTTTTGACCCTAACCGGCATTATCTACCCCCTCCTCGGCGGCTTAGTCGGCAATAGCCACTGGCAATATGCCTTTTATCTCAACGGTCTGGCCTTTCCCCTAGCCTTCCTCGGGATCTACGCCTTTGACTCCCAATCCCCAGCGGCAAAATCCAGCCAATCTCAAGGCTTAGGAGGCAAACTCACTCAGGAGCTCTCTCGTCTCCCCACCGCCCGACTTCTCCTCACCATGGGGTTATCCTCCATCGCCATGTATGCAGTCGTCATTTATGCCCCAATCTACCTCGACCAAGCCCTCGGCCTAACCCCTAAACTCAACGGTCTAGTTTTAGCCGCCCGGGCCATTGGCGCGGCCTTAATTTCCGCCTTTGGGGCTAAGCCTCTGGCCAAACTCATGGGCTTAAATCGCTCAACCGCCCTAGGATTCGGCGTGATGGCCGCCACCCTGGCCCCCATTCCTTGGATTACCAACTTAGGGGGAGTGCTGATCGCCGCCGCCATTTTTGGTTTAGGCTTCGGCCTGGTTTTACCCAACCTCTACAACGCCCTCGCCAACATCTCCCCCTTTGAACTGCGAGCCAGTATTCTCGCCGTGGGGACAGGGATTAGCTTTCTGGGGCAATTTGCCTCTCCCGTTGTACTGGGGGTGGTTTTGAACATCTGGGGCCTGGCCAGTGTCTTCTATGCCGCCTCTATCCTAACCATCGCCGCCGGACTGCTCCTGTTCGCCCCCCTACCCCAACCTGACTCTTAAACCCGATCTAGAACCTCTAGGCCGGCAAAATTGCCCCTTGAGTTCGCAAGCGCGCTTGTAACTCCGGTGTTAAGCCGATCGCATGAGCGAACTGGGCCGATTGCACCTGAGTCTCACTCAGTTGAGCATCATTGAGATTGGCCCATTTCAAATCCGCACCATTGACATACTCCCAGCGCTGAATCAAAGATTACAGCGCGGGATTCTCACAGATCGTGATTCTTGATTCA
>OFEU01000528.1_pt1 | contig 18139 bp, 17 predicted proteins | sample 1521221 | NCBI WGS metagenome assembly OFEU01 (sample SAMN03766357, study PRJEB24113) | microbial mat metagenome | isolation source: enrichment culture HLUCC-O from microbial mat sample contains cyanobacterium... | reverse complement strand
GCGGCTGCGGCAGTATCCGCACGAGTTCTCGGGCGGTATGCGCCAGCGCATCATGATCGCCATCGCCCTCGCCTCGCGCCCCAAGCTCCTGATCGCCGACGAGCCCACGACGGCGCTCGACGTGACGATCCAGGCGCAGGTGCTGGAACTGATCTCCGACATCCGCGCCGAGCTCGGCATGAGCGTGGTGCTGATCACCCACGACCTTGGTGTGGTGGCAGAGCATTGCGACCGGGTGATGGTGATGTATGCCGGCCAGGTCGTGGAGACGGGGCCGACGCGGGAGGTGATCACTGCGCCGGCGCACCCCTACACCAAAGGTCTGCTCGCCTCGATCCCGCGGCTGGCGCTGCGGGGACAGCGAATCCGCCCGATCGAGGGGCAGGTACCCGAGCTGATCGACCTGCCGCCGCAATGCCGGTTCTACTCCCGCTGCCCGGAGCGCGGGCCGGAGTGCCTGCGGCCCATCGAGATGCACGACGCGGGCGAGGGGCGCGAAGCCCGCTGCGTGCGCGTTGTGCCGGAGATGGTGTCGTGACCGGAAGCGCGCCCCTCCTCGAGGTGGACAAGCTCGTGAAGGAATACCGCGGCGGCCGCCGGCTGGCCGACCGGCTGACGGGCAGGCCCGAGACGGTGGTGCGCGCCGTCACGGGCGTCAGCCTGTCGATCGGCAAGGGCGAGATCGTGGGGCTGATCGGCGAATCCGGGTGCGGCAAGTCCACCCTCGGCCGGTCGATCCTGCGGCTGCACGAGCCGACATCGGGCCGGGTGGTCTTCGACGGCACCGACGTCACCAGACTGCCCGCACCCGAGATGAAGGCGATGCGGCGGCGGATGCAGATCATCTTCCAGGATCCCTACGCCTCGCTCAACCCGCGCCGCACGGTGGGCGAGATCGTGGGGCTGCCGCTGCGCCTGCACGGTCTGGCGAAGAGCCCGGCCGAGGCGCGGGACCTCGTGGCGGCGATGATCCAGAAGGTCGGCCTGAAATCCGCCCATCTCGACCGCTACCCCCATCAGTTCTCGGGGGGGCAGCGGCAGCGTATCGGGATTGCCCGGGCGCTGGTCAGCCACCCCGAGTTCATCGTCTGCGACGAGCCCGTGTCGGCGCTCGACGTCTCGATCCAGGCGCAGATCATACAGCTGCTGACCGACCTGAAGAGCGAGATGGGGCTGACCTATCTGTTCATCTCGCACGACATCTCGGTGATCGGCTATCTCAGCGACCGGGTCGCGGTGATGTATCTGGGCGAGTTGGTGGAGTTCGGCCCCGTCGAGGACGTGCTCGCGCGCCCTCGCCACCCCTACACGCAGAGCCTGATGTCGGCGGTGCCGGAGGTCGACCGGCCCGGCCACCGCCACCGCGTGCGGCTGGAGGGCGACCTGCCCTCGCCGCTCGCGCCGCCCCCCGGCTGCCGCTTTCACACGCGCTGCCCCTTCGCCACCGACATCTGCCGCCGCGAGGCGCCTCGAACCGAAACGGTGGGGCCGGGCCACACGGCCGCCTGCCACCGGTTGTCGGAGAACCTGTCGCTTCTGGACGAGGAGCAGGCATGAGAGCCGACGCGACTCCCCCCGCCGAGCCGGTCTTGCTGGTGGGCGACGCCGGGGCGCGCGGGCGGGCGCAGGCCGCGTCCGGCGCCGCGCCCGGTGAGGTGCGGGCAACGATGGCGGCGCGCCTGACGGAGGCGCGGGACGCGGGCCTGATGACGGAGGGCGCGCTGGCCTATCTCGCGCGTCAGCGCGCCTTCAGCGAGGCGCACTGCCCCGAGGCGATGGCCGAGATGGCCGGGATCGCCGAGGCCTTCGACCTGCCCGAGCAGGACGTCTTCCTGCACCAGCATATCGGCACGCTGAAGGACCTCGCGGGCGGCGCGGCGCTGTCGGAGGACGGGTGCAGCGCCTGGGCGGTGGCAGACGGGCCGGACGGGCCGCTGGTGGTGAAGAACCGCGATTTCTCGGGCCACCATGCCGCGATCCAGCGCGTATTCCGCCACGAGGGCCCCGATCTGGCGCAGGGCCCGGTGCTGTGTCTCGGCAGCCTCGGCAGCCCGGGCGCCTATTCCTCGGGGATGAACGCGGCGGGCCTCGCCGTGGTCGATACGCAGGTGGGCGTGCGCATCCATGCCGTGGGCTGGTTGCGCTACTTCCTGATGACGCGGATCCTGTCGCGCTGCGCGCGGGTGGACGAGGCGCTCGCCCTGATCCGCGCTCTGCCCCATGCCGGTGGCGGCACGCTGGTCATGGCCGACGCCCTCGGCGGCGCCGCGGTCGTCGAGTTGGCCGCCGGGGCCGTCGCCACCGAGGAGGGGCCACTCGTCTGCCGCACCAACCACTTCACCTCGACCGCCCTCGCCCACGAGACGCTGACCGACAGCACAAGCCGCATCGACGACAGCTCGGCGAAGCGGCGGGCCCATCTCGACGCCGAACTGCCCGGGCGGCCCTGGAACGTGGGCGCCGCCGCGGCGCTCATGGCGCAGCACGTCGAGGACTGCGGAGCGCCGGTCTGCCAGCATGCAGGTGCCGCGACAGGTGCGCGCACGATCGCCTGCACCGTCTATTGCCCGCGCTCCGGGCTCGTCTATGCTTGCCTCGATGCGCCGTGCACCGGGCCGTGGCACCATCTCTCCGTCGCCGCCTGAGCGCGGGCTGTCCGCGCGAGCCGCTCCGATGGCAGACCAGACAGACGACCTGATCGGCAACCACGAGAGCATCCGCGAGTTGCGTCGACTGGTGGAGCGCGTGGCGAAGAGCCCTGCCCGAACCGTGCTGATCTACGGCGAGACCGGCACGGGCAAGGGCCTCGCCGCGCTCATGATTCACCGGCTGTCCACCCGTCACCGCAAGGAATTCGTCGACATCAACTGCGCCGCGATCCCGGCGACCCTGATGGAATCCGAGCTGTTCGGGCACGAGAAGGGCGCCTTTACGGGCGCAGTGGAACGTCGGATCGGGCTGGTGGAATCGGCCAATGGAGGGAGCATCTTTCTCGACGAGATCCGCGAGCTCGACCTGACCCTGCAGGCCAAGCTGCTCAGCCTGCTCGACCAGCACCAGTTCCGCCGGGTGGGCGCGACGCGCACCACCTCCGTCGACGTCCGCTTCATCGCGGCGACGAACAAGGTGCTGCTGTCGGAGGTGCGCGAAGGCAAGTTCCGCGAGGATCTCTACTACCGCCTGCAGGTGGTGGCGTTGAACATCCCGCCCCTGCGGGAGCGGGGAGATGACATCCTCGTTCTCGCTCGGCACTTCATCGACCGCTTCAACGTCCAGTACGACCGCCGCGTCCGCGGACTGAGCGACGAGGCGCGCGAGATCCTGCTGCGCTATCCCTGGCCCGGAAACGTACGCGAGCTCGAAAACCTGCTCGAGCGCATCTTCATCCTCGAGGACGACGACGAGGTGCTGCCCCGCCACATGCCGGACCGGATCTTGCGGACCGTGCGCTCCGGCAGTCGGACGGTCCCGCCACCGCAGGACTACGACACCGAGTTCGCGCGGGGTGGCTTCCACGAGGCCACCGCCGTTTTCCAGCGGGGGATGATCGAGCAGGCGATCGTGGCGACCGACGGCAATCTGCAGGACGCGGCCGCTCGTCTGGGGATCAGCCGACACGCCCTGCGCCACCAGATGACCAAGCTCGCCATGCGCGACGCGTGAGGTGCGCACGCCGCGCGCGTGAGAGGCGCGCATGATGCGTATCCATCCGGCCCCGCGCTCTTTCCGGGCCGTCCTTACGCAACGGCCTGCCGGCGCGCGAATGTGGCACGTCGCTTGCATGTTCCGCTGGAAGAACCGCCGGAGAGGGCCATGACATCACTGAAGATCATCTGCCCGAACGGGCATCTCGGCTTCGCGCCGCTCAAGCGCGCGAGCTTCCGCCTCGGCGTCGCGGAGAAACCCGACTACATAGCGGCGGATTCGGGCAGCGACGATATCGGTCCCGTCCCGCTGGGGACCGATACCTGTGCAAGTCCCAAGGCCTGGCAGCGGCACGACCTCGAGGAGATGCTGCTGGCGGCGCGCGAGCTCGACGTGCCGATGCTGATCGGCTCGGCAGGCGACACCGGCGCGGACACGCGCGTCGACATGTACGTGCAGATGATCCGCGAGATTGCGGCCGAGCACGGCCTCGCCCCCTTCCGTATCGGCTGGTTCTACTCCGAACTCGACAAGGAGGTCGTGGCAGGACGCATCCGGTGGGGGCGCCCGGTGACCGGCCTCGACGGCCGCGCCGATCTGACCGAGGCCGATCTGGAGGCGACGACGCGAATCGTCGCGATGGCCGGCGTTCACCCCTACCGGACGCTTCTCGAGCAGGGCTGCGACGTGATCATCGGCGGCCGCTCGTCGGACAGTGCGATCTTCGCCGCCCCTGCCTTGCACCACGGCTTTCCCGAGGCTCAGGCCTACTACCTCGGAAAGGTACTGGAATGCGCGTCGTTCTGCGCCGAGCCCTACGGCGCGAAGGAAACGGTGCTGGGCGAGGTCACCGCCGACTGGGTGGAGGTCACCGCGATGGCGCCACATCAATCCTGCACCGTGGCCTCGGTCGCGGGCCACGCCATGTACGAGCGCGCAGACCCGTTCCACGAATACGTCGCGGGCGGGATGCTCGACATGACCGAGTGCCGCTACGAGCAGGTCAGCGCGCGCACGACGCGCGTGACAGGCATGCGCTTCGTTCCCGCCACCGACCTGCGGGTGAAACTCGAGGGCGCGGGCAAGGTGGGCGAGCGCTATGTCGGCATGGCTGGCATCCGCGACCCCTACACCATCGCCCATGTCGACGAAGCGATCGAATGGGCCCGTGAGCAGGTCCGCGAGCGCTTCGGCGACGAGGGTTGGGAGCTGCACTACAACGTCTTCGGTCGCGACGGGATCATGGGGGCCATGGAACCCATGCGTGACAGGCCCGGCCACGAGGTTCTGGTGGTGGTCCAGGGCCTCGCGCCGACCGCCGAGATGGCCGAGGAAGTGACGATGACCGGCACGCGCCAGCTCTTCTACGCACGCCTGCCCGACGTGAAGGGCACGGCCGGCGGCGTGTCCTTCGTCTTCGACGAGGTGCTGTCGGCGTCGCCCGGCCATCGCTGGACGGTCAACCACACGATGGCCGTGGACGACCCGATGGAACTGTTCCCCTGTCATGTCGACCGCGTCGGCGCTCCGACACTGGAGACCAAGAATGCCTGAGACAACGCTGTCCGACCTCGCGAAGACGATCCGCAGCAAGAATGCAGGCACCGACAAGGTCACCTTCGACGTGATCTTCCGCAAGGGCGCCGATTACGAGCGGGTGAAACGCTCCGGCGTGCTCAGCCGTGGCGCCGTGGCCCGCATCCTGAACATCACCGAAGGGCGTGTGACAGAGTTCGTCGAGTACGATCCTGCCTACGCGATCAAGTTCACCATCCTGCGCGACCGGCCCAGCGGCAGCCCGGGCGACGGCGACATCTTCGGCGCCCAGCAATACGCGCCGTTTCTCGGTCTGACCATTCCGGACGCGTGAACGCGGCGCCGGACCCGCCACAGGAGCAATCGAACACCGGCGTGTCCACCGCCTGACTGCCCAGGCGTCGCGCTGGGGCCGAACGGCATCACACCGTCGCTCCGTCCCGGAATGACCAGCTTGGGCACTGGCCGTTTTCCGAGGTCCAGCGGGGCTGCAGCACGACCATCAGGATGAGAGACGGTATTGCCTCACCCAAGTGCTCGGTCCCCGGCTGATCACGCTGCCCCTCGCTGGCGGGCGCTGCTCGTGGCGCGCTCGATCCTGGGTGAGGTTCGGGATGTGAAACGGACGTGATCCCGGACCCAGTGCGGCGCGGCTCACGCTCTTGGTGAAGCGGCCCCAAACGCCCGGTCTGTGGGATCCCGACCAACGCCGATCGGGATCCTGCAAGTTCGACAAAGTGGCGTCTTTTCAGCTACTTGAATCCCATACGGCTGGAGCTCCGGTTCGGCCCCGATCCACACGCGGCGCGCATCAATCACCCGAAACCCGTATGCCCCCTCAGAGCTGACTACGCCCTGCCGTGGAGACGCACCGGCCCATGGCCCGGCGCCGCCGCGCCCGCATCAGGCTACTGAAGCGTGGCGTCGAATTCGAACAGCGTCTGATCCCGGTCGGCGGTCGGCGTCGCGACGACCTTGGCGTTGGCGATGCCCGGCCCGGTGAACTCGATGGAATTCTCGACCAGTTCGTCGCGTTCGCGCTGGATCGCGTAACCGTTCGTTGCCAGCGCGTCCTCCCAGTCCGCCAGCAAGTCCGATGGGTCGACGCCAGACTGGAACGAGAAGAGCCGCACGCTCGAGCCGACCTCCCGGTCCGTGACGACTTCGGCATCGGACGGCATTGTCAGAACGTCCGGGATCCAGTCCTGAAGCTCGATCTCGGCGTGAGCCACCGCGGCGGCAAGGCAAACCATCGCGGCACCGATCGCGGCGTCGCGGCCGAAGCGCAGGAACGCAGCCGCGCGCATGTCGGGCACGGCCGAAAGCGAATGCAAGGAGAAGGAGAGGGACAAGCTCATGTGATGATCTGCCTCTTTGGTAACCCTGGTTTTCGTGTGGCCGCCGGCGCGAAGGATCGTGTCGAGGACGGCGATTCGGGCGCTTTCACTCGTTTTCGGTCTCGCCCTCCAGGCGCTCCGTGATCCGCTGGTTCAGAGACGCATCCGCCTGGGCCGCCTCGCCGATGGCCACGTATTCCTCGACCGTGATGCCATTCGTCTGCTCGACGGCCTCGACCATCGCGGCCGTCTGCTCTTCCCGGAGCCGTTGGCGCGTCGCTTCGTCCTCCGCCATGTCGATCTGCTGCCGGTAACTGGCGGACACCTCCGACACGTTGATTGCCGCGCTGACGAACGCGCTCAGAAGGTCGTCCGAAATGGCGCTTTCCGATCGTGGTTCCGGAGCGGTTTCCTGCGCAGTCGCGGCGCCGGCCACGCCGAGCGTCATCAGGGCGGCCAGGGCCGCCGCGACCAATGTATCCGAAATCGTCATGGAGCGTTTCCTTTCTGTCCGTAGATACTGTCTTGCAACGTGTCTCACCTTCACCGAGCGCGTTCGAGCGACGATCCCCGTTCTCAACCGAAGGCGGGGGCATGTGCGCTGACGCCGCCGTCGGCGGAGGAGCTCTGCCGGATCCGGCCGAGGCCCGCGTGTCGCTCTGCCTGCAGGTCGCACATGCGGCCTCATACCGATGGACCTCGTCATGGGCCCCGAGCCATGGTCGAGCGGTCGTGTCCGGTCCTTCCGACAAGCCGTGTGCATCCTCAGTTCGGCACGACCGTGGCGGGCGGAGGCACCGCATCGGCATCCGCTGCCGCGGCGTCGGGCCGGGTCACGGTTGAGTCGGCCATGACGCCACCCGGCGGAGACAGGTCGGGTCCAAGGTCCGGCCGGAGGCTCGGCGGCGGGGTGGTCGTCTCGTCCCGCATGGCGCGCCGCACCGTCTGGGCGAGGTGTCGCGCCTGATCCCGAGGCAGCTCCGTCGCGATGGAGGAGGCGAGCGGCCCATCGTGCCAGTAGGTCAGCGTCACGCCATCGCGCTCGTCTTCCACGATCGGTCCGGGACGATTCGCCCAGCGCGGCGCGATAAAGAGGCTGAAGGACCGGCCGTCGGCAGAGGCGTAGTCGAGCGCGACGATCTGGTCGCCGCTCCGGCGCACGCCCCGCTTTTTCACCAGCGTGAACCCCTCGGAGGAGAGATCGGGTGCCGAGAGGCGGATCGCCACGTCGTCGTCGATCCAGTTGATAGCCGGTTCGGCGGCATTCATTGCGACATCGGCGGCGGCCACCCCGTCCGCCCCGCGAAAGGCGAACTGACGGTAGCTCTCGTCGAGCAGGGCCTGACGGACCGGATCGTCTCCGCCATGCCCGGCCACCCAGCCACCGAACGCTGCCGCGACGATCAGGACGGCAGCCACCGCACGCTGCAACGCCGGCCGCCGGCGAGACCGCCCTGCGCGTTCGACGACGGCATAGAGCCGATCCGGGACGGGTTCGGCCAGCGCCCCGGAGTAGGCCGCGCGCAGGGCGGCCGTCTGGGCGCGGTAGTCTGCGAGCCGCGCACAGGCCCGGGGGCAGCGCGCGACGGCCTGCTCCAACTCGGCCTTGCGCACCGGATCATCGTCAAGGAACCCGTCGGCGAGTGCCAGAAGATCCAGGTCGTCGGTGTCGTCTCGGTACTTCATGTCACTTCACCTGGCGAAGATGAGGCTCGGTCGCGTCGAAGCTCTCGCGCAGACGCTCCCGCCCTCGCGAAAGCCGGGAGCGCAGCGTGCCCACCGGAATGTCGAGCGCGGCGGCCGCCTCGTCATACGACAGCCCCTCCACCGCGGTCAGCGCGATCGCAGCCCGCTGGTCGGCGGGAAGGTCCTGCATCGCGGCGACGATGTCGCGGCGCACGAGCGCCGCCTCGGGCGACCCGGGCGCCACGGGTTCGGGCGCGTTGTCCAGATCAACTTCGCGGGCGCGGCGCCTGCGGCGCGGGCTCTGGTTGAGAAAGACGTGATACAGGATCCGGTAGAGCCATCCCCGCAGGCTACCGTTGCGCCGCCAGAGATGCCGCTTGCGGATGGCCCGCTCCAGCGTGTCCTGCACGAGATCGTCGGCAGCGACCGGGTCGCGGGTCAGGGCGAGCGCATAGCGCCGCAGTCGCGGTATCTCTCGCGCGATCAGCCACTTCGTCTCCTGCATCCGCCCTCCCCTGCACGCTGTTGCCACGAGATACGACAGGAGCCGAGCCGCGAAAGTTCCGCGGCCTGCGTCGATTTCGAGATTTTTCCGCCGCTGATGGAACCGAACGGCCCTGTGCCCTGTCCTGTCGTTCGGGTCGGGCGCTCTGCCGCCCGGCGTGATCGACGCAACGCAAGGAGACAGACTGCATGCCTTTCACTCGAAACCTCAAGTCGGTGCTCGTCGGATGCGGGCTCGTCGCCGCGCTGGGCGCGGCCCCGGTCGCGCTCATGGCCGGCAACGCGACGACGGGCGACGCTCCGCTGATCCGGGCTCAGGCCGCCGAGCAGTTCGACGACGCGACCATCGAGGCCTTCGCGGCCGCCCAGGCCCGGGTCGAGGAGATCCGGGCCGAGTACGCGGCGCAGTATCAGGCCGCGCAGAGCGAAGAGGAGCGGCAGGAGATCAACCAGATGGCCACCGAGGAGATGGTCGAGGCGGTTCGCGATACGCCCAACATCTCGGTCGAGGAGTACGACGCCGTCATCCAGGCGGCGAACCAGGATCCGGCCCTCGCGGAGCGCGTCAACGAAGCGATCGCCGAGACGCAGCTCTGACACTGGATATGCGCCAGGGTCTTCCCCGCGGTGGCCGCAATGGCCCGCTGATCGGGGGCCATCCTTGGTGTATCCGTCGTCCCTGCGGTGCTCGCACCGCGGGGCCAACGGCCACGGCAGTGGTTTACGCGGTCGTGACCGATCAAGCCTCCCTGTTGGACTGCGCGCGCGGAGGTGCGGAACCTCCGTGCGCGCCTTTTCCAATCGCACGCCTTTTCCAATGTTGGAGGGCATCGACAGAAACCCGATTTCCGCCCACTTCGGCGCGAACCGGCAGACACTTCTTTCCAGGCTCCATTCCGAACGTGACCGCAAAATGCCGGCGAACTTTCGCCGATGCCTTTGACGTGGGAACATCCGAACGGAGCGACGCGTTTTCACAGCACATGGTCGGGGACACTGCACCGCAATGCCGAGGAAGGCATGCGCCCCTTCCGGAACGACTTGGAAAGGATCAATCATGTTCAGATACGCTCTTGCGGCGGCCATCGTCGCCCCGCTCGCGATCACGCACGCAACTGCGCAGGATACTGACGACGTCATCGTGGAAGACCAGGCCGGATCGGAGGTCCGGGGCGACTGGGTGCTCGGCGCCCGCGTCACGAGTCCCGAGGGCGAGTCCATCGGGTCGATCGAGGATCTCATCCTCGACCAGGAGGACGGCTCCGTGAATGCCGCGGTCGTCTCCGTCGGTGGGTTTCTTGGCTTCGGCGCCAAGGAGATCGCCGTGGAGTGGTCGGAGCTCGACATTGACTACGACGGCAACGAGATCGCGCTCGACATCACCCGGGACGAAGCCGAGGAGGCGCCGGAATACAGCTTCCGGGATCGTGAATCGCCTCCCGCTCCGGAGCCCGCGACAGGGACCGGAGACACCGGAATGGGAACCGGAGGTACCGGCGGGATGGGCACCGGCACAGACGGCGCCGGAGGCACGACACAAGGTCAGTGATCGCCCGACGGTCGATCGCGGCCCTCGGTCGGATTGAGCGCCGGTCGGGGGCCGCCCTGCATCAGGAGCGGCGAACGGTTCCCGGTCGATCCGTTGCCGCTCGTCCGCATACTGGAGAAACCGAATGTTTTCGCAGAAGGACGAACGCCCACACGTCCGCCGATCCATGGATCGACCGGGTGCTCCTGTGCAACGGCACCGATGCTGCGGTCGTGAGTGCCCCAAGGTGAACGAGCGACGCCAGCCATGAAGAATCTGGTGGACGCCCGTTCCTGCACCACCTCATGCGGCACGACTCTTGCTGCCCCACCGATGGCGCGGTCGGCGTCCCGTCGGTATCGTGCGCGCCAATGCAAGGCGCTTGGGGATCTCGGTGCAAGACAAACCTGCCATGAAGAGGGTTGCGGTGTTGGCCGACCTCGAGGAGGCGGGCGGCTGGCGTCGCTTTATGCGCGACTCTTCGGATGCGCCCGACATCGCTACGGCTGACCTTTCCTCCGAGGAGATCCGCGCGTTTCCGCAGGCCGCGCTTGGCGCGGCATTCTACAAGGCCAAGATGGGCGATCCACGCGGGGCGCGCGGCCTGCTCCAGGGTTTCGACGCCATTCGCAGGTCTTCAGCCCCGGGTTGCGCCGCCCTCTCCGGCGACCGGCTGCTCGTCGAGGCCCACGTCGCCGTCTACGAGGACAAGGCCTTCAAGACGGCTGACGCCTTCAACCTGCGCCGCGTGCTGCGACACTTGCCGGAGGACGACCTGATCGGCCGGGCGCTGGCCTGCAACCACTTGTGCACCATGGCCCTGCATCTGGGCGACTTCGACAAGGCGCAGGACTACGCCGAGCAATCCATCCGGCTGTTCCGGCAGGACGAGGCCGAGTTCGGCTCGCTGCACCTGCTGACGCATCTCGGTCAGATTCGGCTACTGCGGGGGGATCTGCGCGGCGCGGCAGCGCAGTATCGAGAGATGGAAGAGCGGCTCGCTCGGCTGCCGGGCAACCCGGAATGGCTGATCGCCGTTGGCCGGGTGCTGCATGCCGAGGTCGCCTACGAGACCAATGATCTCGTCCGTGCCGCCGAGATGATGCGACGCGCCTTCGATGCGGTCGAGCGCAAGGACGCCTGGTTCGACATCCTGATATCGGCCTATCGCGTGCGCACCCGACTGGCCTATGCCGAGGCGGGATTGCCCGGAGCGCTCGATGCGCTGTCGCATGGCGAGCGGATTGCGCGCGAGCGGGGCATGCCGCGTCTGCGCCGGTTGATGCAGATCGAGCGCGTGCGCGTCCTGACCCTCTCGGACGAGGTGGAGGCGGCGCGCGCGATGATGGCCGAGATCGGCCTGTCGCCCGAGAACCTGAGCTGGGAGGAGAATGACGACTGGGCGCTTCGGCAGGGGTCGACCTTCGTTGCCATGGCGCGCTGGCTGGTGCGGGCGCGGCGGGCGCGGCAGGCGCTCGACTTCATCGGGCCGGCCGAGGATTTCGCCATTCGCGGCGGGCAGCTTCTGTCGCTGGCCAAGCTGCGGGTGATCGCGGCCTCGGCACACTGGAACCTTGGCGCGCGCACCGAGGCTACCAACAGCCTTCTGAGCGCGATCCGTCTTCTCGGGCGGCAACCGTTCCGGCGCTTCATCCTCGACGAGGGGCCGCAGATGCGCTTCGTCGTGCAGGCCGCGCTGAACGGCGACCACGTCTCGGTGCGGCCGACGCGAGACCAGCGGCGACGGCTGTCGGAACTGACCCATTTTTGGGCGACGCAGGAGCGCGTGGGGCGAACGGCCGGAGGAACAGACGAGGCCGCCCCGCGTGAACGGTATCTCGCGTTGATGGCGCTCGGGCACTCCAACAAGGAGATGGCGCAGATCATGGGCGTCTCGGTGAACACGGTTAAATACCACCTCAAGCACATCTTCCGCGAGCTCGACGCCGACAACCGCTCACGCGCCGTGCAGCGGGCGCGGGACCTCGGCCTGATCGAGACCTGACTACCCCTTTGGGTAGTTTCTTCCAGGCAGCCCCGCCGCGCATCCTCGCGCCGAACCGCAGGGAGACCGGGCCGATGGCCACGCCGCGCATTGATGTCGTCACGCCGATCATCTCGGAGGGCTTCCGCGACGACGCGCCCCTGCGCGCCCTCATACCGGCGGGCTGCGAGGTGACATCGTCGTTCCTGTCACGCGGCCCCGCTTCGGTGGAATCGGCCGTCGACGAGGTGCTGGCCGCCCCCGGCGTGGTCGACGCCGCGCTCGCGGCCGAGGCGGCGGGGGCAGCGGCGCTCGTGGTCGACTGCATGCTCGACCCCGGGCTGGAGGCCGCCCGCGAGGCGGTGGACATTCCCGTCGTCGGCTGCGGAATGGCCGGCCTCTCGGCGGCGGCAAGCATTGGGCGCTTTTCCATCGTCACGGTCCTGCAGCGCCAGGAGCGCCTGTTTCGCCCGCTCGCGGCGCGCCATGGCGTCGGGGAGGCGCTTGCGTCCGTGCGCGGGATCGGGGTGCCGGTGCTCGATCTGGAGCGTGACCGCTCGGCCTCGATCGACAAGACGATCGCGGCGGCCTACGCCGCGCGCGACGCGGATGGCGCAGAGGCGATCGTCTTCGGTTGCACGGGCATGCTGGGCTTCGCCGTGCCCGTCGCCGAGGCCCTGGGCTGGGAGGCGGCGCGCGTGATCGACCCTCTGCCCCACGCCGTGACCGTGGCGCTGGACCTCGCCCGTCACGGCGGCGTGGAGGTGGCGCCGGCCCCGGAGCGCAAGCCGGTGGCGGGCTTCGAGGGCTGGCCCGCCTTGCACGCAGCGATGCGTCCGACGGTGACGGCGTGACCGAGGCGACAGCTGCCCGTGCGACCGGCGCCCGCCTCGCTGCGCCGGCCCTGTCGCGGGCGCGGCTCACGTGGCTGCTGGTGGTGCCGCTGCTCGTCTTCCTGACCGTGTTCTTCGTGATCCCAGTGGGGCTTCTGTTCGCCACCTCGCTCAATCCGCAGGCGATCGGGCAGGTGACGGTGACCTCCGATCTCACGCTCGACAACTACCTGCGCTTCTTCAGCCGGTCGAACTACCTGCTGGCGGCGGGACGCTCGGTGGCGCTGGGCGCCATCGTGGCGGCGGTGACGCTCGTCGTCGCCTACCCGATGGCCTTCGTCATCGCCAAGACAGCCCATCCCGGGCGCAACACGGCGCTTCTGATCCTCGTGCTGGCGGCGATGCAGCTCGACATGGTGATCCGCCTCTACGGCATGATGGTGATCCTCGGCGACGAGGGGCTCGTCAACCAGATGCTGCGGGGGATCGGGCTGATCGGCGCGGAAAGCTCGGTGCAGCTGATGTACAACTTCCTTGGGGTCGTGCTGGGGTTGGTGCAGTTCGCGCTGCCCTTCATGATCCTGACGCTCGTCGGCGTGATCCGGGGCATCGACCCGAGCCTCGAGGAGGCCGCACGCTCGCTCGGCGCCTCGCGCCGCCGCGCCTTCTTCCGGGTGACGCTGCCGATGTCGCTGCCGGGCATCCTGTCGGGCTCGCTGCTCGTGTTCGCGCTGTCGATCTCGTCCTACATCGTCCCGGCGCTGATGGGCGGCTTCCGGGTGGGCGTGCTGCCGATCCATATCTTCCAGCAGGTGGCCGAGGGCGCGCGCTTCCAGTTCGGGGCGACGATCGCGGTGATCCTGTTCCTGCTCTCCGCGGGCGCGGTGGCGATCTACCTGCGCGTGGGCGCCCGCGCCTCGGGAGGCCGGGCATGAGCGGGGGGAAGGCATGACGGAGCGCGCGATCCCTTGGCCGATGATGGCGCTGGCGGTCGTCGGCTTCGCCTACATGCTGCTGCCGATCTTCGTGGTGGTGCTGGCGGGGCTGACGGCGGGCGAGTTCCTCACCTTCCCGCCCGAGGGTCTCTCCCTGCGCTGGGTCGCGGCCTTCCTGCAATCGGAGAAGTACCTTTCGGCCTTCTTCTTCTCGTTCCGGCTGGCGCTGATGACGATGGTGGTGGCGACCATCCTCGGCACCGCCGCGGCGCTGTTCCTCGCCCGGTCGAACGTGGTCGGCAAGGCCGCGCTGCGCGCCTTCTTTCTCTCGCCCGTGGTGCTTCCCGGCGTGGTCGTGGGCTTCGCGCTGTTCGCCTTCTTCATCTATTCCGGCATGGGTCTGTCGCGCACGATATGGGGGCTGTGGATTGGCCACATCCTCTACTCCACCCCATACGTGATCGGCACCGTGGGCGCCGCGCTCGCGGCTTACGACGACTCGCTGGAGGAGGCCGCGCGCTCGCTCGGCGCGTCGCCGTGGCGGGCCTTCCGCAAGGTGACGCTGCCCAACATCAGCCAGGGCATACAGGCCGGCTCGATCTTCGCCTTCATCGTCAGCTTCGGGCAGTTCGAGGTGTCGCTGTTTCTATCGGCGCCCAATGCCGAGCCGCTGCCGATCGCGATGTACAACTCGCTGCGCTACCAGTTCGACCCATCGGCCGCGGCTGCCGGCATCTTTGCCATCACGTTGGTGATCGCCTCGGTCCTGCTGACCAACCGCCTTGTCAATATCCGCCGTCTGCTGGGCCGCCAGCAGGGCCAATGACCCATCCACAGGGAGACCGACCCATGACACGCAAACTGATCACGCCCACCCGGCGCACCCTGCTCAAGGGCGGCGCGGCCGCCGCGCTTTCGGCGCCGTTCATCAACCACGCCTGGGCGCAGGACGTCACCTACGACGGCGAGGTGTTCGATGCCGGCGACGCGACGATCAACATCGGCGAATGGGGCGGCGGCTGGGAGGAGTTCGTCCGCGCCGCGCTGGTCGACCAGTTCGAGGAAGACTTCAACTGCACGGTCAACTGGGACAGCTCGTTCCCCTGGTTCCCCAAGTTCGTCACGCAAGGGCCGCAGAACCCCGTCTTCGACATCTGCAACTGGAACCTGCCGAACCTGACCCAAACCAAGCAGGCGGGCGACTATTTCCTCACTACCGACGAGGTGCGCGAGAACGTGCCCAACGCCGCCAATTGCTGGGAGTTCGCCTTCGCCTCGGGCGCTGGCGTCACCTGGGCCTACATGCCCTACGTCTATGCCTACCGAACAGATATCGAGGGCGGCCCCGTCGACAGCTTCCGCGCCTTCTGGGATCCCCGCTTCGCCGGCAAGCGCGGCACCTACGGCACCGAGAACGGGCTGATGCACGCCTTCTTCATGGCCACCGCCCGCGAGTACGGCGACGACCAGTACGACATGGCGGCCGCTTTCCAGGCGCTGGAAGAGGCTATGCCGATGAAAGTGTCGGAATTCACCTTCAACATGCTGTCGCTGATCGAGCGGGGCGAGGTCGATGTCGCGGTCCATATCGAGGGCGAGGCGCTGTCGCTCCAGCGCAAGGGCGTGCCGATGGATGTCTGGCTGTGGGACAGCCGGCCGATCCTGACCCAGACCAAGACGATCAGCCGCTATTCCGACCCGATGCAGAAGAAGCTCGCCTTCGCGCTGATGAACCGGACGCTTTCCCCAGAGTTCCTCAACGCCTTCGGCGACGAGTTCCTGTGGCGGCCGACCAACTCGGAGGCGCAGATCACCGCTGTGCTGGCCGAGGCGGGGGTGGAGAACACGCCCGAGGCCGTCGAGGCGTTCTGGGTGCCCGACTGGGATTTCTTCGTCGAGAACAAGCTCGAGATCACCGATCGGCTGAACGGGATCTTCGGTCTCTGAACCTTCCGGCGGGCCGCGCGCCGGCCCGCCACCCCGCAGGGAGGGTGCCCCATGTCCTTCGTCGAATTCCGCGGCGTGACCAAGACCTTTGGGCGCGCGCCCGCCGTCGAGCAACTCGACGTCGGAATTGCGCAGGGGGAGTTCTTCTCGTTGCTCGGTCCCTCGGGCTGCGGCAAGTCCACGACGCTGCGGATGCTCGCGGGCTTCATCGCGCCCAGCACCGGCTCGATCCATGTGCAGGGGCGCGACATCACGCATCTGCCGCCCGAGAAGCGCGACATCGGCATCGTCTTCCAGAACTACGCGATCTTCCCGCACATGAACGTCTTCGACAACATCGCTTTCGGGCTGGTCGAACGGGGCGAAGACGCGGCCACGATCCGCCGCAAGGTCGGCGCCGCGCTCGAGCAGGTGGGGCTCTCGGGCTACGACGAACGGTTCGAGCGTGAACTCTCGGGCGGCCAGAAGCAGCGCGTGGCACTGGCGCGCGTGCTGGTGATCGAGCCCCACATCCTGCTGCTCGACGAGCCGCTCTCGGCGCTCGACAAGAAGATGCGGGAGGAGATGAAGTTCTGGATCAAGAGCATCCAGCACTCCATCGGCATCACCACGATCTACGTCACCCACGACCAGTCGGAGGCGCTGACCATGTCGGACAGGATCGCGGTGATGGACCGGGGTCGTGTGCTGCAGATCGGCTCACCGGTCGAGATCTACGAGCAACCCCGCTCGCGCTTCATCGCCGAGTTCATCGGCGAATCGAACCTGCTGCCGGGGCGGCTGGCGCGCGCCGACGGGACGACCGGCGCGGTGGAGGTGGCCGGCGCGCAGGTGCCCGCCCGCCTCGCCCAGCCGGGGCTCTCGACGGGCGCCGAGGTCGCCTTCCTGATCCGGCCCGAGCAGATCCGGCTGGAGCCGTGGAGCGCCGATGAGGCGCCGATGCTGACCGGCAAGGTGGCCGACGAGACCTACCAGGGCGCGCTGCGCCGCTATCGGATCGACGCGGCGGGTCAGCACCTGACGGTCGAGGTGCCAAACCGGCCCGAGCTGGCGCAGCTGCCGCCCGGGGCCGACGTGCAGCTCTACTGGCGCCCCGAGAGCGGGCTCGCGCTCGCCTGAGCGCCGCAGGACGAGGAACGGACATGAAGATCGGCGTGGATGTGGGCGGCACGAACACCGACGCGGTGATCGTGGGGCCGCAGGGCGTGGCGGGCTGGAACAAGACGCCGACGACGCGCGACGTGACCGCGGGCATCGTAGGCGCCATCCGCGCTGCGATGACGGAGGCGGGTATCGGGCCGGCCGCCATGGATGGCGTGATGATCGGAACGACCCAGTTCACGAACGCCGTGATCGAGCGCCGGTCGCTGCTGCCCGTGGGTGTCCTGCGCCTCGCCCTGCCGGCAACCTCCGCCGTGCCGCCGCTCACCGACTGGCCGGAGGACCTGGTCGCCGCCGTCGGCCGCCATGTGGCGCTTGTCGGTGGCGGCTACGAGTTCGACGGCCGCCCCATAGCGCCCCTCGACGAGAAAGCGGTGGCCGAGGCCGCCCGCGGCTGGGCGAAGGCGGGCCTGAGAACGGCCGCCATCACCTCCGTCTTCTCGCCGATGAACGGCGCGATGGAGGCGCGCGCGGCCGAGATCGTGCGGAAGGAAGTGCCCGACATGGCGATCTCGCTTTCCTCCGAGCTCGGCCAGTTCGGCCTGCTGCCGCGCGAGAACTCCACCATCATCAACGCCGCGCTGTCGGACCTCGCGGTGCGCGTCGTCGCCGCCTTCCGCGCCGCCCTGCACGACCTCGGCCTCGACGTCCCGCTGTTCATCAGCCAGAACGACGGGACGCTGATGCGGGTGGAGGACGTGGAGCGGTATCCCGTCCTCACCTTCGCGTCCGGTCCCACCAACTCGATGCGGGGCGCCGTGCATCTCGCCGGAATCGAGGATGCGATGGTGGTCGATATCGGCGGCACGACCTCCGACATCGGGATGCTGCGCAAGGGCTTCCCCCGGCAGTCGACGCATTTCGTGGATGTCGGCGGGGTCAAGACGAACTTCCGGATGCCCGACGTGCTGGCGGTCGGCCTCGGCGGCGGCTCTGTCGTGCGTGAGGACGGGCGCCGGATCGGGCCGGACTCCGTCGGCTTCGAGCTGACGGAGCGCGCGCTCTGCTTCGGCGGCGACACGCTGACGGCCACCGACATAGCC
>OFEU01000527.1_pt1 | contig 18152 bp, 17 predicted proteins | sample 1521221 | NCBI WGS metagenome assembly OFEU01 (sample SAMN03766357, study PRJEB24113) | microbial mat metagenome | isolation source: enrichment culture HLUCC-O from microbial mat sample contains cyanobacterium... | reverse complement strand
TCAAAACAAGGTATCCCTGAGGGCCGAGGTAGACCACCTCGTCGATAGGCCGGAGATGTAAGCGCAGCAATGCGTTCAGTTGACCGGTACTAATTGCCCGATAGGCTTGATTTGATCCAGTAGAAGCCAGGTTTCTACAGGGTCCGAGAGCATACATCCCCAATGCTTGACTTGGAGTTCAAAGGTTTTTTTCGGTTTGGTGGTCATAGCGAGAGCAAAACACCCGGATCCATTCCGAACCCGGCCGTTAAGTGCCTTAGCGCCGATGGTACTGCGTCTCAAGGCGTGGGAGAGTAGGTCGCCGCCAAACCTAAAAAAGCCTTTGAGTGACGCTTTATGCGTCTGATATCTCTCTTTCGATGCAAAAGCCTCAGTCCTGAACATTTGTGGCCTGAGGCACAGGATTGGCGCGGGGTGGAGCAGTCCGGTAGCTCGTCAGGCTCATAACCTGAAGGTCGTAGGTTCAAATCCTACCCCCGCAACCAAAATATCTAACCTTTACAAAGGGTTGGATTCCGACAAAAAAACTTGTGTATAAGCGAACGCGTTTCACCTCAACACCACCTCAACGTTTTGCGAGTCCCCCTGAAAAGCGGGGGCTTTTTTGATTCTGGCCTCGCCGAAAACCCTGTGGCAGCATCGCGCCATGATCGAGGTCCGCACCCTTCCTGACAACCACCCCGACCTTGTCTTCAAACGCCGCTCTGGCGCAGCGCGCTGAAATTGGACAACGATCACCTGCTTCAGCTGACGTTCGTCCAGTAAGTCAGCTACGCTTTCGGCCCACTCCTGCCGTTCACGGTCAGGTCAGCGCACGTCTGCTTCCCTTGTATTCCATTCATCATTGTGCAAACGTCGTCGCCGTAACAGGGGCGTCCGCCATGTGCGGGCTGAGAAGGACCCTTTGAACCTGAACCGGATCATGCCGGCGGAGGAAGTTGCGGAGATAGATCCCACCGGGAAACTTTGTCTGCCGTGCCCCCGCCTTAAAGGAGGCACAATGCAAACCCCAGGATCATCTCTGACCGCCATGCGCGAGGCCGGCCCGCTCGTCCATAACATCACCAATTTTGTCGCCATGAACGTGATGGCGAATGTTTTGTTGGCCGTCGGCGCGTCACCCGCCATGGTTCATGCGCGCGAAGAAGTGGCAGAATTTGCCGCGTTGGCGCAGGCCTTGACCGTCAATATTGGCACGCCGGACCCTGAATGGGGAGCTGCGATGTGTGCTGCTGCTGCTGTCATGGTCGAGGCCCGCCGTCCGTGGGTCTTCGACCCTGTGGGCGTGGCTGCCACACAGTTCCGGCAGGATCTGTCCGCCAAACTGCTTGACCTGAAACCGTCTGTGATACGTGGTAACGCCTCCGAGATCCTTGCGCTGGCGGGCCTTGGCGGAGCCGCGCGCGGGGTCGATGCCGGCGACAGCGTGGACGCCGCCGAGGATGCGGCACGCGTCTTGGCAGTGCGCACTGGCGGGGTAGTCGCAGTCTCGGGGCCGGTCGACTCCATCACCGACGGCACCCGCGTCGCGCGTGTCGCCAACGGCCATCCGATGATGGCGCGGATCACCGTCATGGGCTGCTCACTCAACGGGGTCATCGCGGCCTTCTGCGTGGGCCAGCCGAATTTTGAAGCCACTGTCGCGGCACTTGCGGCCTATGGTGTCGCGGGCGAGATTGCGGGCCAAACAGCGCAGGGGCCGGGCAGCTTTCAGATGGCCTTCCTCGATGCGCTTTATAATCTGACGCCTGAGGCGTTGGACGCCGCCACCCGCGTCGAGGTCGTGGCATGATCGGCCCCGTCTACGTCGTGACCGATCCCGATGCGCCGCTTTCCGTGCGCGAGCAGGCCATGGCCGCCGCCCGTGGCGGGGCTTGGGCGGTGCAGATCCGGGACAAGACCACGCCCGATGCAGAGATTATCCCTCTCGTCGAGGCGCTGATCGAAACGCTTTTGCCCATGGGCGTGCGCGTCTTCGTCAATGACAGGGTCGAGGTGGCGCGCGTGACCGGCGCCGACTTGCATATCGGGCAGGGCGATGGCGACCCGCTGCGCGCACGCAACTGGATCTTACCGGATGCGCTGCTGGGCCTGTCCATCGAAAACGTTGTGCAATGCACGCGCGTTCCCGAGGGTGTGGACTATATCGGAGCAGGCCCCTTTCGCGCCACCGCGACCAAGCCCGACGCGGCCGCGCCTATCGGGGCTGAGGGGCTGGCCCGCATCGTCGCGGCGGCACCCGTGCCGACCATCGCAATCGGTGGGCTTTCCACCCGTGACATCCACACCCTGAAAGAAGCAGGCGCGTCTGGCATGGCCGTCGTCTCGGCTGTGACCCGCGCCGCGAACCCCGAGGCCGCGACTCGCGCCCTCGTCGACGCATGGAGGCAGCCATGATCCCCAACATCCTTTCAATCGCGGGGTCCGACCCCTCGGGCGGTGCTGGCATCCAGGCCGACCTCAAGGCGATCTCGGCCAATAGCGGCTATGGCATGGCCGCGATCACGGCTCTGACGGCGCAAAACACGCGAGGGGTGCGCACCGTGACGCTGATGGACCCCGATATGGTGGCTGCCCAGATCAGTGCCATCCGTGATGATATTCGCATTGACGCGGTGAAGATTGGCATGCTGGGCAGCGCTGCGATTATCGAGGCGGTAGCCGCGGTTCTCTCGGGCCTGACTGCGCCTGTGGTTCTCGACCCGGTTATGGTGGCCAAGGGCGGCGACCGTCTTTTGGCGGCCGAGGCCGTGGCCGCCTTGCAAAGCCGGCTCGTGCCGCTTGCTACGGTCATTACCCCGAACTTGCCCGAGGCTGCAGACCTCCTGAGGACCAAAATGGCAACGGACCGGCCAGGTATGGAGGCTCAGGCAAAGGCCTTGCTCGCTATGGGGCCATCTGCAGTTTTGCTGAAGGGCGGGCATCTTGCTGGTGGCGACAGTCCCGATCTGCTGCTCAGCGCGGAGGGAGCCCGTTGGATCGAGGGCCAGCGCCATGCCACGCGCAATACCCATGGTACCGGTTGTACCCTTTCCTCGGCGCTGGCAACGCAACTGGGCCATGGCCTGCCCCTGCCCAAGGCTGTGGCTTGCGCGAAATCCTACATCGCAACGGCCATCGCCCGCTCGGGCGATCTGACCGTCGGATCCGGCCACGGCCCTGTCCATCATTTCCACGCAATCTATCCGGAGGCGAACTAGCCATGGCTCACGCACTTGAAAAACAAACCGTCCTGGTCACCGGTGCAGGGCGTGGCCTTGGCGCCGCAATCGCGCGCGCATTCGTCCGCGAAGGTGCGCGCGTCGCGATAAATTATCGAAACAGCGCCGCACAGGCCGAGGCCTTGGCGGCCGAGCTTGGTCCGCGCGCCATGGCCTTCGCGGCGGATGTCACGGATGCGGAGGGCGTCGTGGAAATGGTGGCAAAGGTGGCTGACCAACTTGGGCCGCCGACGACGCTTGTGCATAACGCGCTGGCCGATTTCTCATTTAACGGCGACGATCGGGCCAAGCTCGACACGCTGGACTGGCCAGCGATCGCACGGCAGGCCGAGGTCGCCGTCGGCGGCGCGCTTCATGCCATCCAGGCAATGCGCCCTCATTTCGAGGCAGAGGGTGGCGGCAGCGTCGTGACAATCGGCACTAACCTCGTGCAGAATCCTGTGGTGCCTTATCACGATTACACCGCAGCCAAGGCAGCGCTCATGGCATTCACGCGGACTGCGTCCAAGGACCTTGGCCCGCTCGGGGTCCGGGTCAACATGGTGGCGGGTGGACTGCTGCGCACCACTGACGCCAGTGCCGCGACCCCCGGGGCGGTGTTCGACACAATTGCGGGACTGACGCCGCTCGGCCGTGTTACCACGCCCTCAGATCTCGCCGATGCTGTCCTGTTTTTCGCCTCGCCCTGGTCTCGCTCGGTGACCGGCCAGACTCTGGTGGTTGATGGGGGGTTGGTGTGTGATTGACAGGATGCAGAATCATTGGGTGACTTCGGGCTCTTTAGCAGCCATTCGTGCGAGCTGCAGCGAACCGCAGCTTCCCGCCCATTCTGTGGAAAAACACCCGTTCGCGAGCGCAGAAATAGCTGTTCCAAATCCGGCGCGCGCGCCTTTCCTGTCAGGCTTTGCGCGTTTGCTGCGGTGCAGGAAAGATCTTGGCCAGTTTGCGGAGGTTCTGGGCGGTTGCGGCGAGGAGGAATTCGTCATTTGCGCCGCATGGACCACGTAATCGGAGCCGCCCCAAGCCAAGGATGCGTTTGAGGTGCGCGAAGAGCATCTCGACCTTTTTCCGGAGCTTCATCGAGATGTCATATTGGCGGGTCTTCGCAATGTCGCGGGCGACCTGGCGGGCATCTTCATGTTCCTCGCGGGTGATGGACCGGAAGTCCATGTTCGGGCAGCAGCGTGACTTCGCCGGGCAGGCCTGGCAGGTGAGCTTCAGGCCGCGGTATTTGGCGACGCCCTTGCCGGTCGGCCCCCGGTTCGGGTCGGAATAGTTCCGGCGGAACTGCTTCAGTTCGTGGCCTTCCGGGCAGACGTATTGGTCGTTCTCTGCGTCCCATTCGAAATCCGCCCGGGTCCAGGTGCCGTCGCTGCGGCCAGATTTGTCGAAGACGGGAATGTGCGGGGCAATCTTGTGTTCAACCAGCCAACCCAGCATCGGCCCGGTGCCATAGGCCGTGTCCGCGATCAGGCGTTCGGGATGCAGATCGAATTTGGCCTTCACCCGGTCCAGCATGGTGCGTGTCGAGCCGACCTCGGCCTGCCGGATCGATCTCGTGGCTTCCACATCGACAATCACGCCATGATCCGTGTCGATCAGGTAGTTGTCGGAATAGCTGAAGAATGCCGGACCTTTGCGCGCCGCCGTCCATTGGCTCGCCGGGTCGGAATGCGAGGTGAACTTGGGCTGGACCTCGCTGGCGGCACCGAATGCCGCCTCGTCCAGCGTGTCGAGATACTCGCGCACGGCGCGGGGCGCGTCGGCCGGGTCGATGACCGATGCATCCCAGTCCTCCTTCGGTGTCGAGTTCTGCTTGTTCGCGTCGGCTTCGATCAGGCTGGCATCGACGGCCATGCAATGGCCGCTGACCAGGCCCTCCTCGATACAGCGCGCCACCGTCGTCTCAAACAGGTGGCGCAGCAGCTCGCTGTCACGAAACCGGCCATGCCGATTCTTCGAAAACGTCGAGTGATCCGGGACCCGGTCGGTCAGATCGAGGCGGCAAAACCATCGATACGCCAAGTTCAGATGCACCTCTTCGCACAGCCGCCGCTCGGACCGGATGCCGAAGCAGTATCCGACCAACAGCATGCGGATCAGCAACTCAGGATCGACCGAGGGACGGCCGGTGTGGCTGTAGAAATCTGCAAGATGGGCACGGATGCTGCTCAGATCGACAAACCGATCAATGGATCGAAGCAGGTGGTCTTGCGGGACGTGATCTCCCAGAGAGAACTCGTAGAACAAGGCCACCTGCGTTTCCTGCCGCGGTCCCATCATCGCCGATCCTCCCCTCAATTACAGGAATTGAATCAGCAGTTCAGGTCTCGATCAAGGAAGAGTTTTTCAACAAAATACGACCATTGCGCCGGGCATCCCACGGGTCAGCCTCTTGGCGCTTCAGCCAAGGCTCATATTTTGAGCCCGGTATTCACCTGCACGCCCGTGTCTGGTCGCGCAGGACGGTATAGTCGCTGAGCATCCGCACAACCACCGCTCCTTCTGGCAGCATCATGACCTCGGTTGCGGCGAGGGCCTGATCGGCGGCGCTGTATTCAACCACGGGCGGGCACACCTGCCCCGAATGATCAGAACCGCCCGTCGCGCATGCGCTTAGCGAGTTCATCGCGATCCCGAGGGCGACGGCTGGCGGCGTCCAGCATCCGGCGTTGGATTTCATTGGTCTTCTCCGTTGTCGAAAGGCGCTCGGCTAGCCGCCCGGCGCGTTCGCCAGCGCGGCGGAGGTTCAGCAGAAACAGGGCGATGGTCAGCACTGCCAGCAAGAGGCCCAGCGCCTTGCGCGCTGGGCCGCTGGCGAGGATGGTGGTGATCCAGCGCATCATCGCTGGCCCCGTTTCCAGTCGTCGATCCGGGCATGGATCGCGACCGCGATACCGATCAGGGCCACGCCAATGAACACCCACCGGAGCGTGTCGAGGTAGGGCACAAGCGGCAGGATCGCGGATTGAGTCTCGGCCAGGACCTCCCTCATGCCTTCGACACCGGCGGCTCCGACGGTCGCCACCCCGGCCGCGCCGCCACCTTTCAGGGTGCGGCTATCGGCCAGCACCTCGCGCGCGGGCGGGGTCTCATTCGCGAAGGGCACGGCGCGCGGCGGGAAGGGCTCGCCCCAGGAGCGCGCGGGCCCGAGATCGATATGCATGAAGCCCGAGCGGGGATAATACCCGAAGCCGAGGAAGCCGACCTCCCGCGCCGCCGCCTCGAATTCCTGCGGATCATGGTTCGACATGGCGATGTCGAACGCCGTGCCATCCATGTGCTTCGAGCGGGTCGCGCCGCCGACAGCCCGGTTATGCTCGGGGCTCCGATAGGCCGAGCGCACGATCAGCGGCTTGCCCAGCCGGTCGCGCAGGGCCTGCAGCTTGTCCATGGCCTCGGGATGCAGCTTCAGCTGGCCGGTGCCGCGGCAGGCAATCTCGGATGGCGAGAAGTTGGGCCAGCGCCAGAGGTGCCGGGGCACATCGCGGAAATGACGAAAGGTGCGGACGGGATCGGCCATGATGAAGCTCCTTGCGGTGACTGGACATGTGGAGTTGCCCGCCGCCAGGTCCGGGCGGCAGTGGGGTGCGGGATTGTGCTGTCGGCAGTCTGCCGGGGTCGCGTTGCGCTCTGGTGGCCCGAGCGCGCGCTGTCAGTCGCTGTCCTTGTGCTGGAAGGCTGCGAAGATCAGATTGCGCATGTCATGAATGTCGCGCTCGATGCGCGCGAGGCGGTCGTGATCGACGCGCCGGTCGTCATCGCGCCGTTTTTCGATGCGGGCGCGTTCCTCGGCCAGCTCCTGCTCGAGCTTGTGCAGGAGCGCTTCGTTGGTGAATGCTTTGCGGGTCACGGCAGTGGCCAGCCCGGCAATGAAGGTGAACCAGACGCCGATGGCGGCCGTGATGCCATGATCGCGAAACGCCTGCAGGATCTGATCGGAGAGGGTATCGCGCTGGCTCATCCGAGTTTCGCCCCCCAGAAGCTGGTGTGATCGGCCGCGAAATACCCGTCCTGCGCGCGGAAATACCCCTGCAGTTCGACGGTGTCGCCGGCCGTCAGGGCTGCCATCGTCTGCAGCCAGAGCGCGGTGGCTCCGGAGACATGCGCCCCGCTGATCTCGCCCATGGAGCCGCGGATTTCGGTCGTCCCGTTCAGGACCAGCCGCCCGCGCATGCGGGCCGTGGCGCTGGCGTTGATCTTGTAGAGCAGCGTCGCGCCGAAGAGGTAGGTGCCGTCCACCGGCGCCACGAAGTGGTTGTTCGCCGCGTCGAAGACAGCCTGATCGTTGTAGTCGGTGTTGTTGAGGCCGATCTTCGTCCAGGTCCCGACGCCGACATAGTTGTCGTAGTTGGTGTACGCCTTGAACCGGGGCAGCCGGGGCTGGTCCACGATGCCGGTGGCGTTGTCGACGCTCAGCCCGTCGAAGAAGGTGCTGCCGTCGGCCGAGACCGCGAGCCGGAAGCGGTCCGAGCCGAAGAGGCCGACCAGCGCCTTGGTCACGAAACCGGTCTGCAGGGTCAGCCCGAGGTCGTCGGCCGCGGTCTCCTTGTTCATGGCGTAGAACAGATCGCCCGTGCCGCCCTCGGCCACGGTCTTCGCCGTCCAGAGCGCGGCGTTCAGCTTGGCCGAGAACGGGTTCGATGCATCCGCAGTGGTCCCGAGCCCCAGCAGTGCAAGGTTCTGCAGCGAGTCCGGTGTGGTCCCGACCCAGCCTGCGCCGTCGTTGACAAGCAGCAGGCTCTCGTCCTCGACCCATGCCCGCCAACCGGCCCGTGGTGGCAGGCGCAGCCAGGCGCCGTCCGTCCAGACCGCCACGTTCAGGTCCCAGCCCGCCCAGTCGCTGGTGGCGCCGGAGGCGACAATGTAGCGATCGCCGTCGGCGGGGCTGGCAGGCGGCGCGGTCAGGTCCCTGTCGAGGACGGAGAGCTGCACGAGCCCGTCGAGCAGCCGCAGCGCCTCGTTGTGGGTGACATGCTTCTGAGCCTGCGCCGCGTGGATGTAGGGCAGCAAGAGAAGGGTCGTGGCGTCGGACATGGGATGGCCTTCAGAGTATCAGCGTGACGGTCTTGGGCGCGCCCCGCCCGATCAGGGCGGAGAGCTGGTAGATGCGGATGTCGATCGTGTCGCCGGGGTCCAGCAACGCGCCCCAATCGGCGGTCTGGTCGGCGGCGGTGTAGATCGCGCTGGTGGTGGTCGCGGAAAGGATCCGTTTCACGGTGGTGCCGTCGAGGATCTCCACCTCGTAGGCCTCGGTTTCCTCTGCGAGCGGCGCGTCGACCGTGCCCCAGTTGTCCGCGGAGAGCGACCGCGACCGGCGCGTCCAGCGGATCGCCAGATCGCCGGGGCTGCGCGGTGTGCGCCACGGCTGCTCCACATGGGCAACCGAGAACGGCCGCAGCCCCACACCCGCGGGCGTGAAGGCCTGCGCCACATAGGTATCGTCGCCGACCGGGCGGCTGGCAGGGCCGATGCGCCAGTTCCACGGGATGCCGAGATCGGCCTCGGCGATGGGCAGCGATGCGAGGCTATCGTCGAGCATCACCACCCGCGCGCCTGCGGGCGCCGGATTGCCCATCGCGCCTTCCGTGCCGCGTTGCCCGCGCAGGAGCCGGGTCAGCCGATACCGGCCCGGTGCGATCAACTCGGCTGCACTCGCCTGCACGATCTCCCAGACGCCGGGAGCATTCTCGATCGCCAGCGCATTGGCGCCGCCGAACAGGGTCAGGTCCGTGACACTCTCCAGCGTGCCGGTCAGCAGATCGACCTCCATTGCATTGCCGAGATCGAAGCGCGAGACCGGACCGGCAAAAAGGTCCGCTGCCAAAACGCCCGTGCGGGCGCGGGTGCCGAATGAGGTCAGCAGCTCGAACCCGTCCGTCGCGGGGCTGCGAAACACCGCCATCTCGCCGGGCCATGGCACGGCATGCGCGGCAATGAGCGGGCGATGCGCGGGCTGATCCTCGGTGAGCTGCGGCAGATCGAGCAGCGCCACCTCCGGTGCGCCGAAAACCACGGCCCGCGACAGCGCCGAGGGCCGGGCCTGCCCTGGCGGCAGATCGTAGGCCTCCCGATCCTGGCGGATGGCTTCGATTGCTCGGGCCTCGGCATCGGCGATGGCGATCAGCCGCAGGGGCAGCTGCCGGCCGTCATGATCGAGCAGGATCACGTCGCAAGGATCAAGTGCCAGACGAGATGGCGGCAGACGGAACACCACACTTTCGCGCCCGGTCCAGGCTTCCATCAGCGCACGGCGGCAGCGGCGCTCGGCCTCCTCGGGCGGCACCGCCATCGGGAAGCTTTCCGAGGCGATCCGGGTCGTGTCCACGGTTATGCGGCGCGCCTCGACGAGGGCGGCATCGTAATCCTCGTCGGCGCGGGCGACCTGCCACTTCAGCGCCTGTGGCAGTTCGGTCTCCTGGCCGCGCGTCAGTTCCAGCACGTCGCCCTCACGGGCGGCCACCAGATCGTTGGGCGCGAGGGTGGCGACGGAGGCCCGGCCGCGCATGATGAAGCGGATCACGCCCTCGGTCTCCACGGCGTCGAAGCCGAAATGCCGCGACAGCGTGGTGATCGAGGCGCGCGGGCTTTCGAGCGCCGTGATGGCGTAGCCCTCGACCGCGCCCCAGAGGCCGGTGACGTCGATGCGGGACTCGGGGAGCCCGGCACGCAGGCAGAGGTGCCGGACCAGCGCCGCCAGCGACACCGCGCCCAGCCGCCCGGTCAGCCAGTGCCCGAGCCGCCAGTTCGCGCCGTCCGTCCAGACGTCGGTCAGTGCCGGGAAGAAGGGATAGGGCCGCGCGTCCCAGGTCCACGCGGCGCATTCCGGCACGTGCACCATGCGGCCGCCGTAGACCGCGGAGATCGGGTTGTTCGCCGGAGTGCCCCACCAGAGATAGGTCGCCTCGAGATAGGCGCGCTGGATGGCGTCGTCGCGCCAGCCCCGCGAGAAATGCGGCGTGAAGCTCTCGGACGACTTCGGATCGAAGAAGACGTTGGGCTGGTTCGTGCCTCGGTCGATGGCGGGACAGCCCAACTCGGTGAACCAGATCGGCTTGGACTGCGGCGCCCACGCCGTGGGCGTCCCGCTCTCCACCCCGCCCAGGCGATTATAGTGCGGGTTCGACCACCAGGCGCGCAGATCCTTGTAGCGGAAGACCCATGGCTTGCTGGCCGCGCCATCCGTGATCGGGGTGCGGGCTTGCGCGCTTCGGTCAGCCGCGCTGGCATAGAACCAGTCGAAGCCTTCGCCGCCCGCGATGTTCCCCTGCAGGTAGGCCCGGTCGTAGATCGCGGGCCAGCCCTCGGCCGCGTCGAGATGCTCGAACCCGTCGCGCCAGTCCGACAGCGGCATATAGTTGTCGATCCCGACGAAATCGATTTCCGGATCTGCCCAGAGCGGATCGAGGTGGAAGAACACGTCGCCGCTGCCGTCGCCGGGCTGGTGCCCGAAATACTCCGACCAGTCGGCGGCGTAGCCGATCTTCGTGCTGGCACCGAGGATCGAGCGCACATCCGCAAGCAGGTCCCGATACGCCTGCACCGCCGGATAGGCGGACGCGCCCGAGCGGATCGTCGTCAGCCCCGGCATCTCGGTGCCGATGAGGAACGCATCGACCCCGCCTGCCGCCGCGCAGAGATGGGCGTAGTGCAGCACCATGCGCCGCAGGCCCCAGTCGCCGGGCGTGCCTGTCCAGCTGACGCTCTCGCCCGAGACGCTGAAGCTCGCGGGCGTGGCCGCGCCGAACAGCGCCGCGACCTGGCTTTCGGCCGTGGCGGTCTTGTCCACGGTCCCGGCGAAACCGGCCGCGGGTGAACAGGTGATCCGCCCCCGCCAGGGGAACGTGGGCTGGCCAGTCTCGGTGGCGTTGTCGGAATACGGGTTCGGCAGCGTGTTGCCGGGCGGCACGTCCATCAGGATGAACGGATAGAAGGTGACGCGCAGCCCGCGCGCCTTCATCTCCTGGATCGCCTGCACCACCGCGAAGTCGGACGGCGTGCCGCCATAGACCGGGCGGTCCTGGTCGTCGCGGCTGACCAGAAAGGCGCTGGCGCGGCTCACGCCGTTCACGGACCAGCTGGCGGGCGTGGTCGACTTGGCGGACACCTCGACGCCCGGCCGCACCTTGCAGGAGCCCGCGCGCAGGTCGTCGCCGAACCAGGCCACGACCAGACTGACGCTCTCGACCGCCGGCACCATCGCCTGCAGCCGGTCCAGCGCCTCCACCATGTCGGTGGAGTCGGCCAGCGCGTTCAGGTTCTCGGGCACCGTCGCGCCGCCGTCGGTCTTGCGGATCGCCTGTGTGGCGTAGGTGAACTCGCCCGAGGCCGGGATCATGGTGACGGCGCGGGTCAGCCCCTCGGCGGTGTCGGGGTCGGCCAGCGGGCGAAAGACCTCGAAGGAGAGCTGCGGCAGGCGGTTGCCGTAGGTGGCGAGCGCCAGTTCCTCGAAGACAACATAGGCGGTGCCGCGATAGGCGGGCGTGCTGGCCGCGCCCATCTTCGCGGCGATGAACGGATCGGCCGTCTGCACCTCGTCGCCGGGATACCAGCGCCAGGTGACGCCGGAGAGGTCCATCGGCTTGCCGTCGGCCCAGATGCGCCCGATGCCGGTGATCGGGCCCTCGCAGAGCGCCACGGCGAAGGAGGCGTAGTAGAGATACTCGGTGGTCTTGACCTTGCCGCCCCCGCCGCCCTTGCCGCCGCCCTGCGTGGTGGTGTTGGTCTCCTCCCGAAAATCCGTCGCCCAGATGATGTTGCCGCCCATCCGCATGCGCCCGTAGACGCGGGGGATGACAGCGCCCTCGGTCGAGGACGTAATCCGAAGGCTGTCGAGCCGTGCGCCCTCGATGCGCTGCGCCGGGGTCAGAGAGGACACGATCCAGTTGTCGACCACGCCGCCAATGGAGGACCCGATGAAGCCGCCGATGGTCGTGGCACTGACGCCAAGGATGGTGCCACCGATGCTCCCACCGATGGCCGACCCGACAGCCCCGAGAACAAGCGTCGCCATCAGGTGGTCTCCGGAAACAGGAAGGCGAAGGCGATCCGCCGTCGCCAGGATGGGGTCAGCGGTTCCTCGATGACGCCCAGCCGCTCGTAGGCATGGAGGAAGCTGTCGGGCCCGGTGAGGATCCCGACATGCTTGGCAATGGCGCGCGGCATCATCCGGAACAGGACCAGCGCGCCGGGCCCCGCCTCGGCCGGCGGCACCTCGATCATCACGGCACCCGCGCCTTCCGCCAGCACCTCGCGTGGGCCCGTCTCGCCCCAGTCGCGGCTATAGGGTGGGATCGGGAAAGGCTCCGGCCCCACCACTTCGCGCCAGACCCCGCGGGCGAGCCCAAGGCAGTCGCAGCCGACGCCGCGCAGGCTGGCCTGATCGTGGTAGGGTGTGCCAAGCCAGGACCGCGCCGCCGCGACCACCCTGTCCGGATCGGCGCGGGCTCTCACAACACGCCTCCTTCATGCCCACCATCCCGGCTGGCGTAGCGCAGCACGGCGTCCTGTCCGGGGATGTGCGGAAAGCCGCGGAAGTTGGTCGTGTTGGCGAATTTCGCCCCGCAGGTCTCGATGCGCTTGTCGCAGCCCGCGCGGATGGTGAACGCGTCGCCCTCGACGATGGCACGGACCGGCGTCTCGAGCAGCGTCAGCACGGCGATACCGTCAGCGACATCGTGGCCCAGAACTTCGGCGCGGCGCCCGGCATTCGCGCCGCTGGTCCACTCGACAGTGCCGAAGGTGAACCAGCCTGCCGCAAAGCCGCCGAGCCCCGAGGCGGTGAAGGCACGGTCGCGCAGGAGATCGATGACGGCGCCCGTGCCCTTGTAGGCGGGATCATCGAGGTCGACGCCGCAGCGCGCGTCGCCGAGGGCGGCGTCGCAGCTCGCCTGGAAGGTTCGCCCGACCGTCTGGCCCAGCACATGGGCGAGCGAGCGCACCTCGGCGACGAAGGCCAGCCGCCCGCGCCGGATCTGGCCAATGGCGCCGCGCCGCATCAACACGCGCTGGCCGGTGTCGGCCCAGTTCACCCGCCAGACCTCGACCTCCGCGTTGTCCCAGCGGCCGTCGAGAATGTCGGTCTCGGTGATCCGGTCGGAGGTCAGCACACCCTCTGCATCCTGCGCGTCGACCGACAGGTCCGAGCCCGACCGGACTTCGGACGCCGTCAGCCCGCTTTCTGGCTCGAAGTCCGTGCCGTCAAAGCTGAGCGTCCGGTCGTGATCGGCAAAGCCGAAACTCGCGCCATCGGCGCGCGTGATGCGCCACACCCAGGCGAGCGTGGTCGTGCCGTCGTCGAGATGCGTCTGAAGCGCGGGGTCGAGCTGTTTCATCGACGGATCTCCAGCAATGGGATGGAGGTGATGGATCCGAGGCGCTCGATGTCGAGGGTGACGTCGAGCGTGTCCGTGTCGAAGCGGACGGGGACGTCGAAGGTGAAGCCTGCGGTGATGGCCACGCCCGCGCCGGGGGCGGTGTCGAAACTTACAACGCCGCTGGTGGTATCGACGCTCCAGCCCGACATCTGCTCGACCCCGCCCAGCGCGAGGCGCACGCTGCCCGCGACCGGCTTTGCGATGGCGCGGGTCCAGCTCTGCGCGCCGGAGCTGTAGTGCTTCAGCAGCGCGAAGGTGGTGAGGCTGCCATTGCCGGTACCGATCTCCTGATCCGTTGGCGTGATCGCCTGTGACGGCAGGCCGGATTTGTAATCCGCCCAATCCCTGAACCGAAACCCGTGCAGGCGGCCGTTGCGGGCCTCGAAGAAGGCGACGACAGCGGCCAGATCGTCGGCGCGGCGGATGCCGTAAGCCACATCATAGCGGCGGCGCGAGTTGGCCCAGCTGGCGTTGCGCTCCTCATCGCCCGAGGCCAGCTCGACGATCTGGGTCCGCCGTTCCGGGCCTCCGCGCGCGCCACGGCTGATATCGTCAGGAAAGCGCACTTCATGAAACGCCATCACATCCCCCTCCGCCCGAGCGACACGGCCCGGGCAATGTCGGCGGCGACCTGCGTTCGCGATTGCCGGAAGTTCTCGGCATCGCGCGCCATGATGGTGACGTTGACGATGGGGGCGCCGCTGGACTGGCCATAGCCAGCCGCCTCCCGGCGCGACAGCACCCGCTCACCCCGTTGCAGGATGGCGGGCACCTCGTCCGGTCGCAGACCCGCCCAGCCGCCGGTATGCATGCGCGGGGCACCGGCGAATGCCAACGCCGGCACCATGCGGCCCGGGCCGGGCGATCCGACCATGCCGCCTGCGTGCAGGATGTCGGCGAACAGACCGCCCGCACCGCCCAGCGCGCCCGAGAGCGCATTGGCGATCGGCCCCAGGATGAACCGCCGGGCCGCGAGCCTGGCCAGATCGGCAATCATCGAGGTGACGAGGTCACCAAAGTCGAGCTTGCCGGTCTTCACAAAGTCCGCGACGGCGGTCTCGGCGCTCCGGAAAGCCCCGACCAGCGTCTGGCCGATATCACCGCCGATATCGCGCGCCCTGGCGGCATAATCGGCAAGGGTGGCAACCGCAGCGTCCCATCCGGTCCTCGCGGCTTCGGCACCGTCGGCCGCCGCCGCACCAGCACCACCAGCGGCGCGCCCGGCTTCGCTGATCGATTGATCGAACCGGTTGGCCGCATCTGTGGCCTCATTCAGTGCGGCGTCCCCCTCTGCGCCCGCTCCGGCAATGGCGTCCTTCAACGCCTGCCAGCTCTGCATCGGCCGGTCGGCGGCATCCGCCAGGATACCGGCGGCCTCGCGATACGCCGCGGCCCGGTTGGTGGCATCCTCGGCCATCTCGCCAAGGCCAGGGTCGGGCGGTTCCAGATAAGTGCGTGACAGCGCCGCCGAGAAGGCATCGGCGGCGGCAGCCCCAGCGGCGGTCGCGGCGCCCTCGAACGGATTTCCGATGCGGCTCAGTTCCACAGCATCCAGCGTGCCGATGCGCACGCCATCTTCGCCGGTGGCCCATTCCGGCAGCAGTGCCAGTGCTGCGTTCAACCCGTTGATGAAATTGTTGATCCGGGTCACCACGCCGTTCAGCATGGCCTCGACACCGGAGATCAGCCCATTCGCCGCCTGAAACGCAAAGTCGCCAATGGCACCGGGCAGATTGCCCCATATCGCCACGGCGGTGTCATAGGCTCCCTGGAAGATGGCCGCCGTCCGGTCCCCGAAACTGACCACGCCCGCGATGGTCCCTTCAAGCGCCGAAATCCCCGCAGCCTTCAGCCCTTCCCAGCCTGCCGCCATGCGCGCCAGCGCACCATCGAGCGCCAGCCCCATGCGCGACCAGACCTCCCTGGCGAGATTGCCCAGCAGCCGGAACGCCTCGCCCACGCCACCCGTTCCGGCGACCAGCCTGGTGAACTGATAGACCAGCTCGCCGGCGCCGACGATGAGCGCCCCGATACCTGTGCGGATCAGGGCGCCACGCAGCACCACGAGCGCGATGGCCAGCCCGCGCACCGAGAGCGCCGCCGCTGCCATGCCCGCCACCCAGCGCCCGGCCATGATGCCTGCGAAGGTCGCGGCATAGGTGGTCAGCCGCCCGATGTTGTCGAAGAGGCTGCGGATCGCGATGCCGAGCGGCCCGGTGGTGCGCGCGACGGCGGCCAGCGCATTGGCGACAGCCTCCAGCGCCGGGGCCGCCGCGACCGCCAGCTGGTTCGACAGCCCGCGCCAGATCAGCCCGAGCCGGGAAATCGCATCGTTCGTCCGCTCGATCTGGTCGGCGTCAGCTTCCGAGACCACAACCCCGAAGGCGCGCACGTCCTCCGTGGCTTGCCGCAATGTTGCCGTGTCGATCCGACTCATGGCGATCGAGCCTTCCTCGCCGAAGAGCTGACCCGCGACGGCCGCGCGTTCAGCGGCGGGCACGAAACCCTCGATGGCCGCGTTGATCGCGCCCACGCGCTCGTCGAGCGGCAGAGCAATCAGGTCGGTGGCGGAAAGGCCGAGCCGGTCGAGCGCGTCGGCGGCGGGGCCGGTGCCGGCGGCCGCCTGGCTGAGGCGGCGCGTCAGATCCTTTGTCGCCTGTTCGATGCCGGACATCGACACGCCCGCCAACTCGCCCGCGCGCTCCAGCGTCTGGATCGAGGCGACGGTGGTGCCGAGCGACTGGGCGAGCTTGGCCTGCGCGTCGACCGTCTGCAGGCCGGAGCGGATCATCGCGGCCCCGGCGGCCGCCAACGCAGCCGTGGCCGCCGCGGCGGCCAGCGTGGCGCGGCGGGCAAAGGCGGCCACGCGCGCATTGGCGAGCTCCATCTCGCGCGACAGACGGCCAAAGCCCCGGGCCCCTGCTGTGCCCACGCCTTCCAGCTCGGCGCGCACCTGGCGGCCGCCTTCCGCCACGAGACGCACGGAGACGCGTTTTTCAGCCATCGGTCATTTCCAACTGTTCGTTCAGTTTGCGCACCATCACCGCCTCGATCTCGGGCAGCAGCTCGGCGGCAATGAGGGTGTTCACGCCCAGCGCTTGCGCCATGGCCAGCGCGGCACCCATGTCCCAGCCGAGCACGGCGCCGGGGGATACGCGCAACTGCCCGCCAAGGCGGCCGATCAGATCCCAGACCTGCCAGCCGTCGTGGGTCAGCGGCCGGTTCAGTCTTGCGGGGCAGTCCGGGCACGGCCCTTCGCAGGCCGCGCAGTAGCTGTCGCCCCCGCCGAAGGACCAGTCGGCGAGGGCGCGGAGGCGTTTTTTTCCGCGTCGAGCAGCAGGCCGCGCGCGACGTATTGGGTCTGGAAGGCCTCGAAAACCGGCCAGATGTCCAGAAGGGCGTCGATGCCGTCGGGTGTGACGGGCACGGCATTGCCCGCGTCATCGCCGACGCCCTCCCAGTCCAGCACGGCGCGGCGGGCGACGGACTTGGCCATTGCGAGCGCCAGGTCTTCCTGGCTTGCGCCTTCGGGAAGCGATTCAACGGACGCGTCAGCCCGCGCCGACACCATCAGCGCGGTGGTCAGCGGGGCGACCTGCAGGCGCAGGCCGGGGGCGAGGTCCAGCCATTCAGGCGTGGCGGTCAGGTTCAGGCGGATCATCAGTAAGCCTCGACATCGTTGATCAGGGTGGCGGTGCACATCCGGCCGACAGTGCTGTCGCGGGCGGCCTGCCAGTCGAAGGTGGCCTGCACGCCTTGTGGTCCGGAAATCTCGATGCGCGGGCGCGGCAGGTAGACGGCGTGCACGGTTAGGCGCAAGCTCTCGCCCGAGGACAGGACGTAGGCGAATTCCATCTCGCAGGCCTCGCCGTTGATCGCCTGCGTGACCAGCGTCTGGTCGGCGAAACGGACCTCGATGCGGCCGGTCATTGCTGCGATGGACGGGTCTGCGCCGTCGATACGGCCGTCGCTCCGAATGGTCTCGATCCGGTCGAGGTTGTTGGCGTAGGTGATCTCGGCCGAGACCACGTTGCCGAGAGCGGTGCCGTTGCGGGTGATCGCGCCGTTGAAATGCCCGAAGCGCTTCAACTCCAGCGCGGCGGGCATCCCGGCGCTGGTGGTCGTGCCGACCATCTCGCCCTGCGCCACCAGCCGCGCCGTCGCGGTCAGCAGGCCCGAGCGCTGCATCTGCCAGGTGATCTGGTCGAGCACGCAGCCGGAATACATCGCATAGCGCGGCACCTCCGGCATGCCGGTCTCGATCGACATCGAGGGCAGCGTCCAGGACCCGGACTGGAACTCGTGGGTGTAGGGCGCCTCCGTACCGGTGGTCGTGGGCGCGCCAAACGCCGCCTTCAGCCAGAAGCCGAAGGCTTCGGCGTCGAGCGGCACCACGACATCGCCATCGGCGGTCACCGCGTCCTTGATCGGCGCCAGCGGATCGCGGCCGTAGCCGAGCAGCTCTGAGTTCAGCAGCGGCTGCTCCGCGCCGAGCGAAGTGCTGGCGAAGGGCATGCGGGTGAAGCCGCTGGCGGGCGGCGTTCCATAGGTCGTC
>OFEU01000525.1_pt1 | contig 18286 bp, 15 predicted proteins | sample 1521221 | NCBI WGS metagenome assembly OFEU01 (sample SAMN03766357, study PRJEB24113) | microbial mat metagenome | isolation source: enrichment culture HLUCC-O from microbial mat sample contains cyanobacterium... | reverse complement strand
GTTTCGGCTCGTTGGCGTTCCCGCTGGCGTTCTTCCTCTGCTAAATTGGCCCGTTGGCGTTCTCGTTGGCGTTCCTCCTCTGCTAAATTGGCCCGTTGGCGTTCTCGTTGACGTTCCTCCTCTGCTAAGTTGGCCCGCTGGTGTTGGCGATCGCGTTCGGCTTCGGCTTCTCGACGACGGCGATCGAGTTCAATAAAGCCTAAAAACGGCTCTCCCGTGGGGGTAAAAATTTTCAGAGTTCCCTCTTCAAGCTGAAAACGAATCCCCAAACGAGGACTGACCCAGCCTTGGATATCTTCAATCGCATCTAACCGTCCCTCCCGGCGAATCATTCCCGCTAAATCGACGTCATCGGGGTCATAAACATAGTATTCTTCGACTCCGTAGTTGTCGTAAAAGACTTGTTTCTGAACCATCTCCGAGACGCGATTTCCCGGTGAGAGGATTTCAAACACGACCTGGGGTGCGATCTGGTCTTCTTCCCATTGTTTATAGGACCCGCGATCGCCTTTCGGTCGTCCAAACACCACCATCGCATCAGGTGCGCGACGAATGCGGTTATTTCCCTCGACGGGATACCAGAGTAAATCTCCGGCGACGAACACATCGGGATGGTCGGCGAACAGGAGTTCTAGGTTTTCTTTAATTACCACAATCCAGCGAAATTGCTTGGTATTATCCGCCATCGGTTGTCCGTCACTATCGGGGTAGATGATGTCTTTAGATTTCGAGAGTTCTCTAACCATAATTTGCGCGGCACTAGGGAAAAGATATTATTTTTTGCGCAGCCTCTGTTTGTTGAATTATAGCCTAGAATTTTGGGTAGATGTCAGTTTTTTAAGGAACGTTAATATAATAGCCAGTAAAACCACGAGCAATATCAAATTACGCAGATTTAACATCACCACAGATGGCACATACATCAATCGAAGTTGTCGGGTGACAAAGCTAACGGTTGTTGTTAAGGCAAAACTGACACTGACTAGGGCAACGGTTGGCGATCGCAGCAACGGCACAAAGGGCAGTAACCAAATAAGATATTGTGGCGAAAACACTTTATTGGCAAGAATAAACCCCAACAAAGCCGCCAGAGAAAAGACAACTAACGTCTGCTGCTTGATGTGAGTGTTTTGGCGAAACTCTTGCCGAAATATCAGTCCGCCTAAACTATAAATTACCCCCATAATTACCACCCCCAAAATAGGTTGTATGGTGAGCATCACATTGGCGAAAGGGGAGACGATATGTTGAGCGCCATAATTCATCTGTGAACTGGCTTCAGTGAGTCCCAAAATATGACCGAAACCAATCAATCCCGCCCAAGTACTTTCGATTTGTAAGCCTCGGTCTTGATGATAGGTTAAAAAGGATGTAAAACTGTCTCCAGCGAGATACCAAAAGGGGGCGAAACTGGCTACAGTGGTGGCGATCGCCCCCAAGCCAAGTTTCCCCACCCCACCCCAGTCACGGGAGGCGGCGAAATAGAACAACCAAAGGGGTAGCAATACCACCGGATAGAGCTTCGTAGCGATGCCTAGACCGAGCGCTATACCCGCAAAAAGCGGAAAATTGAAAATTATCCCCAAAAGCCCCCCCAAGGTCAGTAAAGCGGGAAATAGGTCATATCGCCAGGGAAGCAGAGGGGCCAAAAGAACCGTTAAGACGAGATAGCCAATCAGGGTTTGCTGGCGGCGGGGATGAGGAATCAGGGCCAGGCCCCCTCCTAGGAGACTGGTGAGGATGAGATTCTCCATCATAAAGCCGATGGCGTAATCCACGCTATCGAGGGGAACCTGAGGCGAGAATAGCTGCGGAATTAGGATGGGAATTAGGGCCAGCGGCGGGTACTCTAGTAGAAAATCCCGGTAGGGAATCAGTCCCTCTTGCAAATGTAGGGAGATACGGTGGTAATGTTGTAGGTCAAAGCCATGCCAGCTTTGATATTGGGGGATAATCCAGAGGCTAATTAGGGTCAGGAGACCAAATTGTAGAATCAGCAGACCTGAAATTCCCAGGAAACGATGTTTAATCATGAGAGAGACTGAGTCAATGTTGACGGTGGAATCAACCCCGGCGACCTATCGAAGTTCAGATTGAAGTTCAGATGTAAGTTCAGACCATACTTTAAAACGAATCTGGAAATAAACCCGTTAATCTAACTATCTTTTGAGGGATGCAATTATGAATTCGAGGACGGAACTCGAACAGCGTACATCAACCGCTCATCTAATTGATGTGTCCTTTGTCCTGCCTTGCTTAAACGAAGCATTGACCCTGGAAATTTGTATTAAAAAGGCGAAAACAGCGATTTCTAATCTTGGCTTGCGAGGAGAAATTGTTGTTGCCGATAATGGGTCGGAGGATGGGTCGCAAGCCCTAGCAAAATCTCTCGGGGCCAGGGTTGTTGATGTTCCGATTCGGGGCTATGGCGCGGCCCTGATTTGGGGGATTAACGCTGCTGAAGGAACCTATGTGGTCATGGGAGATGCCGATGACTCCTATGATTTTCGCGAAGCCGTTGCTATGGTTAAACAGCTTGAGGCGGGCTACGATTTAGTGGTCGGGACTCGCTTAAAAGGAGAGATTTTACCGGGGGCAATGCCTTGGAAAAATCGCTATTTGGGAACTCCGGTGTTAACGGCGGTGGTCAATCGCCTTTATCAGTCTAAGTTTTCCGATGTCAACTGTGGAATGCGGGCTTTTTCCAAACGAGCGTTTCAACGGTTACAAATGGAATCACCGGGGATGGAGTTTGCCTCAGAAATGTTGGTCAAAGCGGCCATGTTGGGGTTGAAGATGACGGAAGTTCCCATTACCTTACACCCCGACGGACGCGATCGCCCGCCCCATTTGCGGCCCTGGTCCGACGGTTGGCGACATCTTAAATATATTCTCCTATTTGCCCCCAAAGTCATTTACTGGGTTCCCGGCAGCTTCCTACTCAGCTTTGGCTTGATTTTGGCGGTGATGCTAAACCTCTCTCCCGGAGGAGAAGCGGTTTATGTGGGAAACTTCCGGTTTAACGACCATTGGATTGTCGTGTCGGCCTTATCCTGTTTGCTGGGGTACGAACTGCTACTGACGGGACTACTCGCCCATTTATATACCTTAACCCATCGCATTCAGCGGCGATCGCCCCGTATGGATTGGCTCGTCAACGCCGTCAGCATCGAGAAAATCCTGCTATTCTCCCTGGTCATGGTGGGAATCGGCATCGGCATCGAACTCTCAGTCTTACGCAGTTGGTTTGCCGTCGAATTTGGTCCCCTCTACGCCATCCGTCCTGCCATCACCGGGATGGTCCTGATTCTCATGGGCGCACAAACCCTCTTTAGTGGTCTATTCTACGCGGTACTATGCGATCGCTACCGCTTCACCAAACGCTAATGGCAGCTAATTACTGGTAATTGACCCGAGAGACGGGGACAGAGACTGGTATAATCCCCTCTCAAGGAATGACTATCGTTTTGACTTGGGGGCAACCGATCGTGGCACAGTGGCAAGAAATTTCAGGGGCAGTGACTGCTCCTCGGGGCTATCAAGCGGCTGGGATTACCGCCGGCTTGAAACCTTCGGGGGCTAAAGATTTGGCATTGATTTATTCCGAGGTTGATGCGATCGCCGCTGGGGTCTTTACGACAACTCAAGTGCGGGCGGCCTGTGTCGATTATTGTCGCCAACAGTTGCAACGCAAAGCCAGCGCCCGAGCCATTCTCTGCAATGCGGGCCAAGCTAATGCAGCCACCGGTGAGGCAGGATGGGAAGATGTGCGAGAAAGTGCCGCCTTGGTCTCTCAGTCCCTGGGAATCCCCGCTGATGCGGTGTTGTTAGCCTCAACGGGAGTCATTGGGCAACGGATTAAGATGGAGGCTCTACGTCAGGGTGTCCCTCAGGTGGTCTCGCAGCTCTCTGAGACGGGTGGTGATGAAGCCGCTGAGGCGATTATTACCACAGATTTGGTGACGAAATCCATTGCCCTAGAAGCTCAATTTGGCGATCGCACTGTCCGTATGGGGGGCATCTGTAAGGGGTCTGGAATGATTCACCCCAATATGGCGACGATGTTGGGCTTTATCACCTGTGATGCGGTCGTATCGTCCCAATTGTGGCAAGAAATGCTTAGTCGGGCTGTCGATCAGAGTTTTAATCAGATTACCGTCGATGGCGATACCAGTACCAATGACACGGTGATCGCCTTGGCCAATGGCCAGTCTCGCACCCCGGCCATTGTCCACGAAGGACCCGAAGCCAAGAAGCTCGAAGCCATGCTCACCGCCGTCTGTCAGCATTTGGCGAAGGCGATCGCCCGTGATGGAGAAGGCGCCAGTTGTTTGCTCGAAGTCTCCGTTAAGGGCGCAGCCACTGACGCTGATGCTCGCAAAATTGCCCGCACCATTGCTGGGTCGTCGTTGGTTAAATCAGCGATGTTTGGACGCGATCCCAACTGGGGCCGAATTGCAGCCGCCGCCGGACGAGCTGGGGTCACGTTTAATCAGGAGCAGTTGCAAATTCAATTGGGACGCTTTCAGTTGATGGACGGGGGACAACCGCTCCCCTTTGACCGTGCGGCCGCCAGTGCCTATTTACGGGAGAAGGCTGAGGGCGAGTATCTCAACAGCGATACGGTCGACATTGGTGTCACCATCGGCAAAGGACCGGGTCAGGGGGTCGCCTGGGGCTGCGATCTCAGTTATGACTATGTTCGCATCAATGCCGAATATACAACGTGATATAGCAAAAGTTGGTCTGAATGGGACAAAAGAAGGGAACACCGGAACAGGGAACACCGGAACAGGGAACAGGCATAACCCACCCCGCCCTCCGGGCACCCCTCCCAAGAGGGGAAGGACGTAGGGGCGTACCCTTGTGGTCGCCCTCTCCCGGCAAAAGGCAAGAGGTCAGAGATCCTCTTCCAACTCAGAGTATCCTTGCTGAGTGTCACTCCGGCAATCTTTGTTTGCTATAGACATATGATGTAGGACGCAATTTTTTCTTAAAACCCTTCTCAGTAAAGAATATAAGCTTCTTGATGTCCTAATTTTACTGTCTGTTTCAATCCGACTCCTCAGCCGGTGCAGTGGCCCGAAAACTGAACTCAAACACCTGACTGGGAGCGTCATCACTGACGGTTCCGGTCTGGGTTTGGGTTTCGCCATCGAGGCTAATGGAGAGTTCAAAGGGGATGGGGGCGCGATCGCCGTTGCAACGGGTAAACAGGGTCACGCTGGCCGTGTAATTCCCCTCAGGTGCATTTCCTGGCGGCCAAAATATATTTTCTACAGGGTTCTGGAATTGAGACATACAGCCAGCGTTGGAGTCAACATCGAGCTGTCCCCCTGATGGAATAGACGGGTTAGCAAAAAAGGCCGTCTCCCCACTGGGATCCGTAACCGCTAAATCGAGATCATCCAAGCTAGTCCAGCGTAGCGTCACTTGCACATCACCGGTTCCTAACACCGGCTCAGCGGCGGTTCCCTCAGCTGACGCTTGATTGAATCCCAGTAATTCCTCAGCATTACTGTAATAGCGTACCCATTCCGAGAGTTGAGGAGTGCGCCGCCAGCGATCGCGCCGCACATCGACAGACAATAAGGGGGTCATTAAGCCCTGATTTTCCCCCATGACGACCAAAGACACATCGCTGACCACAATATCGGCGTTAAACGTCCGCTCAATCTCCTCCTGGGCAATCAGTTCAGCCCGCGTGAGTAGATCTCGGAATCGCTCCCCCCCTTGGCGGCTGAGGGTGACGGTGAGCCGCTCAGTTGCCGCTTGCACGAGGGGTGGAGACATCACCAGAGGGATGGCGATCGCCCCCAAGGCAACCAAACGAAGAATTGCAGCGAGAGAGTGAGAGTAGAGCACAGGTTTAAGCCAGTCGTGGACAAGCGTTGAGACAGTTGGGGCATCTAGGCAACTCCAGCGAATAGCTGAGCAATGTCTCGGGTTGGCGCATCCTCCTTGGCGACAATTTCGACAATTTTATTGCGAGCCTCAGGGGAAAACAGCGCTTCGACACAAACATGAGCGACTTTTTGCCGAGGAATACTCCCTTCCGAGAGAGAATCAGCCGATCTCATGATAATCGGTGCAGGGGTATCCTCATTTTTGAGTCCCCCTGGACGCACAATGGTGTAGGTGAGTCCACTTTGACGGAGCGCCTCCTCGGCTTGTTTTTTCCAATAGAGGACGAGCCAAAACAGGTTTAGGGGATGGAAAAACTCCGAGGTACATAGGGAACTCACCAGGACAAATTGCTCAATATTCGCCGTTTGAGCTGCTTGAATCAGGTTTTGGGTTCCTTGGTAGTCCACCTTGTAGGGGCCGGTGGGATCGAGGCTAGGACGCGCTCCGGTGGCGCATAGTAGGGTGGTACAGTCGGCGAGGGCGTTGGGGAGAGTTTGAGCATCGAGGACATCTCCAGTAACGAGTTCGGCTTGATGGGGGAGAAGTTCTCGGGCGCGATCGAGGTTACGAACAAAGGCTCGCACGGGAATCTCCCGTTGAACCAATGCTTGGACGATGTGACGTCCCGTGGCTCCAGTGGCTCCAGCGACAAATGCTTTCACGGTTCCTATAGTTGCTAGGGTGATGTTTCAGGGTAAGAAACAAGAGTGCTGCTGAATATCTTAGCGAATTCGGTCAAAGTTCCGAGATATTACTCATTGCCAGGGTAGATGAACAGGCTAAGCTAGAACAGAGCAAAGGTGCATCGTCTCCCAGAAGCACGATCGCCTCATACAAAAGGACATTGGCTAAAGGACATTGGAACGATGCAGTCGTCTGTTAACTCGCAGTTCGCGAACGCCCCAGACCATCCAACATCTGTTGGGGATGAGCCGATGACCCATCTGGAGACGGGTGACTCTCAAATCAGCGATCGCCTCTATTGGTTTTATACCCAGTTCGAGGGTGTCATGGAGATGTATGCTGAGACCGATGCAGTTCGTCAGTATCTCGATGTCCATCAGGGCTGGTTTCGTCGCTGTGCTGCGCCGATGCAGGTAACGCCCCTAGGAGAAAATGGCTACGATTTGACCATTGGTAAGTTTGGAGCCTTGGGCTATTATGTCGAACCCAAGATTGGCTTAGAGTTAATTCCCCAGCGTGATCGCGTGTATCGCATTGAGACCATTCCCATTCCTGATTATGTTCCTCCGGGGTATCAGGTTGATTTTCAGGCTACCCAAGTCTTAGAATCGCCACCGATTGAGGAGTTAGAACAGGTCGATTTTCCCATTACTCGAGTCAGTTGGGAGTTAGACTTAAACGTTGGAGTGTATTTCCCGAAGTTTATTCATTCGTTATCTCCCAAGTTAATTCAACGAACCGGCGATCGGCTGATTACACAAATTGTCAAACAAGTGTCTCGCCATTTAAGCTGTAAGGTACAAGAGGACTTTCATGAACGTCTCGGCTCTGAGTCCCTGGCACAATACCGTCAGTTGAAGAAACTTCGCACCAGCTTTGCTTGTGTTCCTCGTGAGACTAGCGACTCGGGTCATACGCCCCCTCATACGCCTCCTCATACGCCTCCTCAAGAGTAGAAATGACCGCCTTTTCCTGAAACTTCCGGGCCAATTGAGTGACCTTTATGGCAAAAGCCGTATAATGGCTGTTCTCATCCTGTAACGCCTGACATTGCTGAATGACCTGCTTCAGAGCACCACGACGGGCCGCATGAAGCAGACGATCTAAGTCCTCCGCTGGGGGAACTCGCCATGTCTGCTCCGCCTCAAGGGTGTCTGGTGACGCGGTTGAGGAAGAGGTCTCTAGGGCCGTTTCCCGAATCCAGGTGAGATGGAGATGTTGTTCTAACATCAATAAGAGGCGGTCAAACTCAATGGGTCGCGGCAGAAAATCATCACTACCGGCGCTGGTGCTAAAATGGCGATCGCGCTCAAAGACACTCGCCGAAGAGGCGATAATCGTGACCCCTTCTAACTGGGGGGTGCGGCGAATTTGGCGCATCATCTCAAAGCCATCGAGAATGGGCATCACTAAATCAGTGATAATCAGATCTGGACAATGCTGCTTGGCTTTTTTTAATCCCTCAGCACCGTTTTCCGCTTCAATGATTTCAAAATCCAAGGGATTTAGCAAATTCGTCAGTAACATACGGTTTTGTGGCTTATCATCGACCAATAAAACCGTTCGTCGGCAACCCTCATAGCCCACAATTCGAGCTTGGGAATCACTTTTAATTTGGCTTTCATCCGCGATGGGAACTGTAATCTCAAACCAAAAACAACTTCCCTTCCCAAACTCGCTACTCACCTGAATTTCACCCCCCATCATACCAACAATACGTTGAGCGATCGCCAACCCCAATCCCGTTCCTTCTGATAACTGATAGGACTCTCCCACCTGTTCAAACGGCAAAAAGATACGATCCAATTGCTCGGTCGTCATTCCCACTCCCGTGTCTTCAATGGAAAATCGCAAGCCAACCAAGTCCTCACCAGTTGATAACTCGGGTACGGGTAACACCGAAAAAATAATCCCCCCATGCTCCGTATATTTCGCGGCGTTACCGAGTAAATTAATTAAAACTTGTCGCAATCGCTTCTCATCAATCTCAATAATTTCAGGTAACTGCTCACTCGGTTGATAGGTAAAGGTCAAACGTTTCTGAAGAGCCCGGATTTGACACATTTCTGTCACCCCAGTCAGCAGAGCGGGTAATGAAACAGCTCCTGGATGAAGTTCCATCTTTTGCGCCTCAATTTTCGAGAGATCGAGGATATCGTTAATCAACGTCAATAGATGAGACCCACATTGATGAATCACCTCAACTCCCTGTCGTTGAATCTGATTTAAATCATCTCGTCGTTGCAGAATTTGACTATAGCCAAGAATACCATTGAGCGGTGTCCGCAATTCATGGCTCATATTGGCCAAAAACTCACTTTTGGCTTGAGAAGCTCGATCAGCCCGTTCCCGGGCAACTTTTAGGTCTTGAGTATAGATATCAACCTGTTGAATGAGTTGGTTCAACGACTCAGCAACTGATCCGATTTCATCCTGATTATGAACTGGACAACGGAGGCTAAAATCAGAATTTTGGGTCACATCCCGAGCCACTTTTTCCACATCAAGGAGCGGACGTGTTAAGGTCCGACTGGTGATGAGTGCCACTAGAATTGATAATAATCCCGAGAGGCCAATACTGAGATAAATAATCCACTGTCGCCAGGTTTCGGCGTTTTCGAGTCCCGCTTGGGCCAGTTCATGTTGAGCATCTGCGGTTGCATCGAGCCAAATTAAGTATTCTAGGAGGCGATCAAAACGAACCTCTAAGGCGGTGGCTTCCTGACTGGTGAGGTGATTGAGGATTTGTTGTTGAGCGTTGGGAATTTCCGCGTCGGTGAGTTGGGCTGGATTAAGCTGTTGCCAGAGTTGTTGAATATCGGTTTCATAGTCTTGGCTTACTTGCTCATACTCTAGCAAGATAGACCGCAGTTTCTCAACGTCAAGATCTGATTCCTGGGCGTAGTTATCTAGGAAAATTTCAAAGTCAGAAATCGTCTCTTTGACGCGATTTACATCGGCTTGAAACTTAGAGACTTCGTAATCAAACCAAATCGTATCCCCGAGGACCGTAATCAAGCGTTGAGGATGCAACCGCATGGCTCCAACGGAGTTTTCTAAGTTGTAGAGCAAATCCCGTTGGCGATCGGCGATCGCAAACTCAAAATAGGCACGTCGTTGATAATAATTGCCGATGGATAACCCGCTAACCGTTCCGCAAATGGCAACACCAATGACTAAACTATAGCCAAAAGCTAGTTTTTGGCTAATACTCAAGCCATTGGTTTTATGAGCGAAAGCTTGGCGACCGGGTACAGGGATCCGTTGCCAGCGTTCCTGTAAACGTTGCCTGAGATTGAGAAAGTGTGAAGATAAAGTCATGCGATCGCCCGTTTTACACCACCAACCTAGAAGCCGCTACCAGCAATTGTTGCGGATCATTCGTGAATCATATCGCATCTTTAATCGAGAAAGCTACCTTGACCAATGATACGATACGCGTCCCGGATGCCGTCATAGTCACGATCTGTCACAGAGACAATCTGGGAACCCAGATATTTGTTATTGGCTGGAATCGTTGTGATTGCTGCCACAATTTCATCGCTGTGATCTTGAGCGAGTTGACGAAACTCCTCAATAAGCTGAGGGGAGGTGCGGCTATTGACGACGACTACATCATCGGGGAGAGGGGGACTTTGAGCCAATTGCCGATAATCCTCAGCAGAGACGTCGTCTTGACTGAGAAAGTTGCGGTAATCTGTTAAAGAGCCAAACGAGGCATCCACATCCCCTTTTTGCAGTGCCTCAAAACTCCCGTCATCCCCTAAAAACTCCACGGTGTAGTCAGTTTTCGGGTCTAATCCGGCCCCAACTAAGAGGCTGGTGGGGCCAAGATGACCACTGGTAGATCCTAAGTCAGACATCGCCAACACTTTACCCTTAAGATCGCCGAGTTCCCTAATCGGGCTATCGGCGGGAACCACCCCAACGCTGTAATAATCAGGACGGGTAATGGCAAAGACCGGTGTGGCGTTGGTCCTGGCTCGAATCAGAACATACTCAGTGGGGCCGGCTAAAGCCAAATCAATACTTCCGGCTTGTAACCCGGCCGCCGCGACGGTGGTTGTAGCCACAGGGTAAAACTCAAGATCACGGTTGAGGAGTTCAGACAATTTAGCCCGCAGCGGCTCATATTTAACGGTTAGGGGAGCGAGTCCCTGTTCGTCCGTGACACTGAAGGTTAAGGGCGAATTAGACTGATTTTCATAGGGGTCTGTCAGTTGTGATCTGGACCCAGCACAACCGGCTATAAAAAGAAGACTATAGCCGAGCAGTTGACGTCGTTTCATGGTTATTGAGTCCGTTTTAAGACACGCGATCGCACCCAATCTCACTCATGCTATCTCGACCCAGAGGAGATTGGGTTAAGACCACATTAACCCCTGCCCATGTTTGCGAATATCTTCGACCTAACTCGGTTGCGTTTGACTCGGAATTAGAATCAAGGCCCAATAGGTCGCCTCCTCTGGGTCGAGATCCTGAATCGGAAGAATGCGCTGAGTGGGTTGAGTGGCTCGCTCGATATAAAGCGCTCGTTCTAGGAGTCCTAATTCTTCTAAAATCTCGCGAACTTTGGCAAAATGCCGCCCGAGTTTAATAATAACGGCAGCATCAACTCCCGTGAGGCGATCGCGCAATTGGTCCGCCTCCAACGTTGCCGGCATAATACTCAAAACATCATTACGGAAGGTAATCGGAACCCCCAACATAGCCGCGCTGGCAAAAGTCGAAGAAATGCCCGGAACCACCTCAGTGGGAAAGCGAGGCGCGAGTCGTTGAAACAAATACATAAAACTGCCATAGAGCATCGGTTCCCCTTCACATAAAACCGCAACATCTCGCCCCAAACTAAGTTGTTCAGAAATTTTTTCCGCTCCCAAATCATAATAAGGTTGAGACGATCGCCGCACACTAAAGGGCAACGGCATGGGAATTTCATGCTGTTCTGGGCGAATAAAATCAGCCACAATTGCCCGCGCCAACGCCTTACCATTTTCTAAAGTTGGATAAGCAATCACCGGAACCGACGTTAAAATTCGATGAGCTTTTAACGTTAAAAGTTCCGGATCACCGGGGCCAATTCCCAATCCATAGAGTCGTCCCACTTCGGTCATAATTCATTCTCCTTAGCTAGTGCATTGACAGCAGCGGCGGCGATCGCACTGCCACCCCGTCGTCCCTGTAACGTTATAAACGGAACCCCAAACTCCCCCCGAGCCAGCTCTGCTTTCGACTCAGCCGCTCCCACAAACCCCACAGGAAAGCCTAAAATCAGAGCCGGTTTCTCAACCCCTTTCTCCAACAATTCCAACAAATAAAACAACGCCGTCGGTGCATTGCCAATCACCACCACCGACCCCGATAAATGGGGTTTCCATAACTCTAACGCCGCCGCCGAGCGCGTATTGCCAATCTCCTGAGCCAGTTCAGGAACCTGCGGCTCTCGTAGAGTACAAATGACCCGGTTAGCCGCCGGTAGCCGAGCGCGAGTCACCCCATGAGCCACCATCTGCGAATCGCACAAAATCGGCGCCCCCTGACGCAACGCCTCTCGTCCGACCTGCACCGCCCCCTCAGATGCCGCCAAATCCGCCACAATATCGGTCATTCCACAGGCGTGAATCAAGCGAACGGCAACATGAGCCAAATCGGCGGGCAACGTCTCTAACGCCGCCTCAGCGCGAATTGTGGCAAAGGATTGTTTATAAATCTCCTGACCATCCCGGATATAGTCGATCATGACAACCACTCCTGAAGCCGAACCCCAGCCTGCTCAGATCGCCGCGCCCAAGCCGTAAGAGATTCTTCGGGACTATGACGTTGCTGCTGATAGCGTTGTAACACCCGACCCAGCAGCGGCGAGAGGTCGTCAACGGTCACGGAACCGAGATCATATTTCCAAGCATCCCGGCCATCACCGAGATACAGTTGATAGGTATCCTGGGCGATTCCCAACAGGGTGATCTCCGCACTACCCGGTTGAGCGCAGGATTTAGGACAAGCGGTGAGATGGATGTTGACGGGGGTTTCTAGTCCCATCTGTTGTCCAATTTGTTGTCCAATTTGTTGTCCAATTTTTTGTCCCATCTGTTCTCCCATCTGTTGTTCAATCTGTTGGGGGAGTTCAGCCAGGAGACGACGAGCATCAGTTTGCGTGGCGGTGGCGGCGGACTTACAGCCAGGTTTCCCCGCACAGGCGGCGATCGCCAAACCGGGAACCTGCCCCGATAACCCCAGTCCTTGCAACTGCTCTAACACCCTCTCCACCTGGTCTTCAGCGATATTAGCCACAATCAAGCTCTGCCAAGGCGTTAAGCGCAACGGTCCAGGGGCAAACCGTTCGACGATCGCGAGAACCCCCTGTAACTGGGCCAGGGTTAACTGTCCCAACGGTAAATCCACACCAACATAGGCTAAACCCGGTTGACGTTGACCATGGACACCCAAATGAGCAGCACCAACACTGGGGGATAGGCTCACCTGTTGTCCCCCCACAAAAGCATCAGGCTGATAACTCGTCGCCTGCTGTACATAACGCTCCAGCCCCCAATCGGCCAAAAGATGGGTCATGCGCCGTTTACGCCCCGGCTTGGGCAACGGTTCGGCCTGACTGAGATAATCGAGATAGGCTTGAGTCAACGCGGCGACGGCTGCAACAACTTGGTTTGGGGGAATCAAGCAGCCTGTGTCATGCATTTTTTTGCCGGCCCCGAACGCCAGATGAACCCAGCCAGACGAATCGGCTTCTGAGCCATCGGCGGCCACAACGGACAATTGAATCTCGTTATAGCGATGTTCCCAAGCCAACGGCGAGCGAGTGCCGATCGCCACCGCAGCCCCGCCATCAACACCAATGCTAAACTTAGCGGGCAGAGCCTCCAACCGGCGGTGCTGTTGAATATACTTATCCAAGGCTTGCACCCAGGGACGAGTATCGAGGAGTTCGTGAGCATCAATCCCGGCGGTGGGGCTGGCCATGATGTTGCGCAGTTGATCCACTTGCGGGATAGGAGCGGCTAAACCGAGGCGTTTGAGTTCCGTGAAGATTTCAGGAGTCGGGGCCTGGCTGAGCGATCGCAGTTGGAGATTGGCGCGATTTGTGACTTGTAGGCGATCGCTGCCCCAAGCCTCCATCCAACGGGCGATCGCTCGTCCCTGAGCCAAGCTCAATCGCCCGCCTGGGGTGCGAATCCGAAGTAAAAATCCATCCTGGGCCGGGGTTCCATAAAACACCCCCGGACAGGGATTTGCGTCAATGATCCAATTCACAATACGTTTCCTTCTCTGTGCGACGCAGAGAATCGACAATGACCGGACTTGATCCGGTTTGATGTTGGTGTTCTGACTTGTGGGTACAAGACAATAGCTGAGTTCACCCCATCACAGTTGCGGCACAGTCCCGGACTTTGACCGGAGTTTCCCAACAATCAATCCCACCACCATAGCATAGGAAACCCATCCATGAGACAGTAGGCCTTGGACAACTCAGGAGTAATCTTAACGCGATGACCGGCCAGGAGAAATGCCAGGAGAAATGCCAGGAGAAATGGTTATCAGTGATTGGCATCGGCGACGATGGCTTAATGGGCTTAACTGCCGTGGCGCGATCGCTCCTCGACCAAGCCCAAGTCATCGTCGGGGGGCGCCGCCATCTCGGGTTTTTAGGCGACCATGACCCCCGTGAAACCCTAGCCTGGACCTCGCCTCTACAAACTACCCTCAACGCCATCCAAGAGCGTCGTGGCCAGCGCGTCTGTGTTCTTGCCACCGGGGACCCCATGTGGTACGGCATCGGGGCAACTCTGGCCCGTCAAATTCCCCTGAGGGAAATGACGATTATTCCTGCACCTTCGGCCTTTAGCCTCGCCTGTAGCCGCTTGGGTTGGCCTCTCGCCGATGTAGAAACCCTTAGCCTCTGTGGACGAGATCCGGCCCTGTTACACCGCTATCTCTATCCAGGATTGCGTCTGTTAGTCCTCAGCGGCGATCGCCACACCCCGGCCCAAGTGGCCCAAAAACTCACAGAATCGGGATTTGCCGAGAGTCAGATGACGGTCTTAGAACGACTCGGCGGCCCCCAGGAACGGCTCATTCAGGGCCAAGCCGCCACCTGGAGTCCAGGAGAGAGTCCAGGAGAGTTAGCCGACTTAAACACCATCGCCATTGACTGTCGTGGCCAGAGTGGCCACCATCGAATGGCGGGACTCCCCGATGAAGCCTATCATCACGACGGACAACTGACGAAACGAGAAGTCCGTTGCGTTACCCTCTCTAGCCTGGCCCCGCAACCGGGACAACGGCTCTGGGATGTGGGGGCCGGGTGTGGGTCTATTAGTATTGAATGGCTCAGGAGCGATCGCCGCTGTCAAGCGATCGCCATCGAACAGCATCCCCAACGACTCAGATACCTAGCCGATAACGCCGCCGCCTTAGGGGTTCCCCAGTTAGAGATTATCAGCGGTCAGGCTCCAGCGGCCTTGCAAGACTTACCGGAACCGAACACCATCTTTATTGGCGGCGGACTGACGACCCCCAACCTGTTAGAGACCTGTTGGCAGGCGTTACCCTCAGGAGGTCGTCTCGTGGCCAACGCCGTCACCGTTGAGAGTGAACAGAGGCTGTTCCAGGCCCAGCAAGAGTGGGGGGGCGCGTTAACGCGCATTGCCATTCAACGGGCCAAACCCCTGGGGCGATTCCTCAGTTGGACGGCGTTAGCCCCGGTGACTCAATGGTCAGTCCTGAAAGCCTGAGTCTTGGGATCTCAAGCGTCTATTTCTGGCGAATTTCCCCATCCTCAAGATAAGTCACCGAATCCGCCACATCCAAAATGCGGGGATCATGGGTAACCATTAACACCGTGACATCCTCATCGATGGCCAAACGCCGCAATAATTCCATCACCGCATGGCCACTCTTGGAGTCTAAAGCCGCCGTTGGTTCATCAGCCATGACAATCTCCGGTCGCGTCACCAAGGCCCGGGCGATCGCCACCCGCTGTTTTTGCCCCCCAGACAGGTCTCGGGGACGATTTTGACCTTTATCCCCCAAGCCCACGCGATCGAGCATCTCCTGGGCGGATTGGCGGGCATTACGACCACGAATCCCCTGTAGATTGAGAGCAACTTCCACATTTTCCGCCGCCGTTAAGGCCGGAAACAGATTAAAGCCTTGGAAAATAAAGCCTAAATGATTGAGGCGAAACTGAGACAACTGTTTCCGAGACATTCCTGTAATGTTCTCACCGAGAAGACAAACAGACCCGGCTGTAGGAGCAAGTAACCCGGCCAGGATAGACAAGAGAGTCGTTTTTCCTGACCCCGACGGTCCCATGAGTAAACGAACTTGACCTCGCTCAATCGTTAAATTGACCTGTTTGAGAATCTGAACCCGCTTCTGTCCGGTCAGATAGGACATTTCCACATCGGTAGCGGCTACCGCCATGCGTCCTTGGGGAACGGGATTCACCAAAGGCGAGCCTGGACAGGACTTCTGAGTCGAACGCTGAGTAGACACCGGGAGTTTGAAAGGGGAGACAATCATAAATACAAGCTTCTAGGCAGAACACAACGGTGTGAGATATCCCTGAGCGACTAGGGGACTTTTATGAGCGGACTCGACGAAAAGTAGCTTTATCATTAACCGATTTTTGGGAGAGTTCAAGCGATCTCGCCCAAATTTTGTCTAAGCTTTAACTTGTCTAGGCTTTAGCTTGTCTAAGCTTTAACTTGTCTAAGCTTTGAAGACGATGGCCGGATCAACTCGTGTCACTTTTTGAATTGCAAAAAAGCCAGACCCAACACACATCACCGTCGTTAAGAGAAAAATCCCCGCCGCTGAGGCTGGGGTAATCAGGATAATGATCCCCATCCCCGTGCTAACCCAGTGAGATAACCCTAGACAGAGGGCCATTCCGGGGAGATAGCCTAAAACGGCCATCCAGAGTGCTTGCTCGATGATGACTCGATAGAGTACCCAATCCGACGCTCCCATCGCCTTGAGGGTGCCAAACTCCTTCAGGCGATCGGAAACAGAGGAGTAGAGAATCTGTCCGACAATGGCAATTCCCACCACCACACCCAGTCCAGCCCCAAAGCCTAACACAAAACCAATTCCCGTTCGGCTTTGCCAATAGTTACGGGTTCGTTGCGCCAATTCCTGACGCGTGAAGGCTTGGGTTCCCGGGAGGGCCTCATTGAGTCGTTGTTTCAGCTCCTGTAAATCTTCTCCTCTGTCGGCCCGAATTAGAATATGAGTTAACACATCTGAACGTCTTAGAGGCGACGGGGTAGGCGCAGGCTCAACGGATTCCGGGCTGAGATCTCGCTCATAGCGGTTGTTACATCTAATATTGCCCGTACCATCAACTTGGCAATTCACCGAGGTGCCAATTCCGGTAGTCGCATAGGTGTTGGCCGTTTCGAGGGATGTAAAAACAAATACGCTTGAGGCGATGGACTGGGTTCCTTCGGTTATACCCACTAGGGTCGCGGGCAAAGAGTTGATGGTCCCTTGATCCCCGAGACCTTGCAGGTTGAGCGCGTCGAGTTGGGAGTCATCGACAATCATCGTATAGGGAGTTTGTAGCTCCGCAACCCTCCCCTGACTGAGATTCCAAGGGGAAAAGAGTTCCCCTCCGGGGTCGAAGCCAATCAGTCGTAACGGGGCAATTGTGCCGCCTGGCCCCTTCCACTGTCCTGGGGGGAGAAGCAAGGGTTCGGCCAGGTCAACTCCCTCAACCTCTCGGGCCAGAAACAAAAGTTCCACGGGAAGGGAGGGGGTCAACTCAAAATAGACCATCTCAGCGGAGGAGACCCAAATGTCGGCGGCGGATTCTTCGGGGACTAAGGCGGTAGACTTGAGAAAACCCCGAAAAATGCCAATTTGAACGGTGACTAACGTGACCGCAAAGACGATTCCGGCTTGGGCGATGAGGAAGCGGGGAATGTCTTCGAGTAGGTTCTTACGGGCAAGGGAAGCCATGAACGGTAGAGTGACAGTGATGACAAGTGAATCCGGCGAGCGGTGAGGGCCTACGATACGGCCTACGGTACGGCCTACGATACGGCTGACCCTTCACCTCTTCTTCTAGCCTAATGGAAGATTCATAAGTCGCACAGTCAAGGGTTGACAAATTCCCCTATCTAAGATCTGCAATCAGACCGTTGGCAAGATTTCAAAGTCCGATAACTGTTGCGGGTTTTCTCGGCAGGTTTCGACGGTCTGAACTTGTGCAGCGGCTGGCCCTTGATGACACCAGGCTACAGCATCTTGCACTAGGGCGGCATCTCCTTCAAACAGGGCTTCAACGGTTCCATCGCGTCGGTTGCGAACCCAGCCACATACGCCGAGTTGTTGGGCCTGCTGTTGGGTCGAATAGCGAAAGCCGACGCCTTGGACTCGTCCCGAAATCATGACTCGGATTGCGGTGGTCGGTCGATTGTTGGCAGGGTCATGGCTTTTCATTGAATCGCGCGATAGGTATAACGTCCATTTTTCACGTTAGCCCAATTGGCTCGGCCAAAAATCTAGCCCCAGAAAGAAGAAATCTCCGATTCACACTCACTATTCAGACTTGACAAATAATCACAACTGTGATATAGCAAAAGTTGGTCTGAATGGGACAAGAAGGCAAGAGGCAAGAGGGAACAGGGAACAGGGAACAGGGAACAGGGAACAGGGAACAGGGAACAGGGAA
>OFEU01000523.1_pt1 | contig 18492 bp, 18 predicted proteins | sample 1521221 | NCBI WGS metagenome assembly OFEU01 (sample SAMN03766357, study PRJEB24113) | microbial mat metagenome | isolation source: enrichment culture HLUCC-O from microbial mat sample contains cyanobacterium... | reverse complement strand
TTCCCTGTTCCCTGTTCCCTGTTCCCTGTTCCCTGTTCCCTGTTCCCTGTTCCCTATCCCCTGTTCCCTGTTCCCTGTTCCCTGTTCCCTGTTCCCTATCCCCTGTTCCCTGTTCCCTGTTCCCCGTTCCCTATCCCACCGACTGGGGTGTTTTCTCCGAGGTGGACTCTTTTGTATTTTGATTGAGTTGTCCGCCGAACTTTTGTAGTTCGTAGAGTTTCACACCAATTTGATACTCATATTGACTCAACAGACGACCATAAATATAGCCGGCGCGGCCATCTAAAAAGCCCAATTGTAAGATGTAAAAGAGGACAAACCGCAATAAAGGCTTTAAGGGAAGACGAACCCAAATTTTCTTCAGAAAACGTTTCCGTTGTACGGAATCGCCGAATAAATCAGCACCAATGGTTCCATCCTCAGCTTGACCGGAGATAAGGTTATAATAAACCCGAGCTTCCCAGTTGGAATAGCGATTGTGGCGGGCTAACCAATGATAAATATCTCGGAAGTCGATATGTAACATATCTTCTTTGAGATAGCCGGCTTGACTTGGAAGAACAACGTGTTCGTGAACTTCGTTGTCGCCGGTGTTGGGAACGGCCTCGGTGCTTAGGTTTTCGTAGCGACCAACTTTGTGCTTGAACAGACGCAAATTCCAATCGGGATATTTACCCCCGTGACGAATCCATTTGCCCAAGAAAAAGACGCGGCGGTTGAGATAGTAGCCATCTTTTTCGTTCTTTTCAATGACTTGGGCAATTTCATCCCAAAGTTCGGGGGTGATGCGTTCGTCGCAATCGACAATTAACACCCATTCATGGCTAAAGGGTAGGTTATCTAAAGACCAATTTTTCTTTTTGGGCCAACGTCCGTTAAAGTGAAATTGAACGACCTTTGCGCCGTATTGTTCGGAGATTTCACAGGAGCGATCGCTACTTTGGGAGTCCACCACAAAGACTTCAGCGGCCCGGGAGACACTTTCGAGACAGGCTGGGAGATTCGATTCCTCATTTTTGGCGGGAATGAGGACGGACACGGGAATCTTGTTATCAGTCGAAGACATACGAGTAACCTACGCAGTTTAAGGGAAACGGGGAGTCAGTCGAGATGAGGGGAACTGATGGACGTTGATGGACTTAAGTGGATGTTTCCGGGCGATCGCCTGGGAGGTCTTTGGGCGGAAAGAGCATCCCCTCGATAGCAGAGCCTAAATAGCCAATCTGACCGTAAGCATACACCAAATTCTCGAAGCGTTGTGCAGGATCGCGCACAAACTTTAGGGATTTATAAAGTCCTCGGGCGATTCGTTCTCCTCCTCGCAACAATTGTTTAGACCCAGCATTTCCGGCCAGTTGTTCCCGGTAACACTCGCTCACCCCTTGCCACCAGCCTCGTTGCAGAAACCAACTGCGGTTGACGCGTTCTGGGGCGACATTGTGGGCCACTAGGGCATCGGGAAGATAGGCCACTTGCCAACCGAGAGTTAAGGCTTTTTCGGTCATGTAGAGTTCTTCGTTGGAGAGGAGTTTTTTCCCGACTCGTCCCAAATTGGGGTCAAAGCCACCAATCTGATTGAGAAAATCTCGGCGAATACAGTAGTTCAAGCCTCGGGGAGTCAGTCCTGGGTTGTCAATCAGGCGCACCTCATCTCCTAAATCATAGCGCCCTAGACAGCCGGACATCTCATCGGAGAGCCAGGGCGGTTGAGACATTCCTTCGGCCCAGATCAGAGTCACTTTACCACCGGCGATCGCCAATTTATCATTCTCCCCAAAAGCGCGACAGAGGCAACTTAGCCAGGTGGAAGAGGCCACGGCATCGTCATCGAGATAGGCAATCAGGGGCGCTTCACTAGCTTTAGCCCCGGTGTTGCGGGCAACGGATAGCCCCAGGGTGGGTTCCCAGATATAACGGAGACGAGGATGATGCGATCGCGCCTCAACCACAGCCTTGGTGTTGTCCGTCGAACCGTTATCAACCACGATAACCTCATACGTCTCACAGTCTGACTGGGTTAGGAGACTATCGATGGCAGCCCCGAGATAGGTATCTCGGTTGTGAGTGCAGATGATTGCAGAGATGTTTAGATCGGACATGAAATCCTCAAAGGCCAGTGACTCGGGGAACGGTGGATGTGCCGTTCTCGTCTGTTATAGCAGAAGAAAGGGAATGGGGAATAGGGAACAGGGAACAGGGAACAGGGAACAGGGAACAGGGGGGGCAAAAAAAAATCCTCCCGCATCACCAGGAGGAATCAAGAGGAACTGTCGCATCGAGTGAGGAAATTGCATCGAGGGCCTTATGCGGACTCAGGGCATCGCACCCAGGTCAAATCTTTACATTTAGCAGAATCGAGGAACTGAAGTTCCGCACTTAACTTAACCCGATGACTTGAGTATGACAGCGATCGCCCTACGGAGGCAGTGATACGCATCCTGAGTCTCCGTGATACTGCCGTAGATTTGAGGTGACGCACTCTGGGTTATCTCGGTGATGCAATTGCGGAGTTGACGGTGATCTGACTCACAGTTTCTACTTAAGTAGTTTTCCTGAGTTGTTTTCCCTAGATATCTCCGTACACGGGAACGGCTGCCCCACGGACATCTCGGGCGGCTTCGGAGGCGAGGAAACAAATCACGTCAGCCAGGGAACTGGGTTTGACCCAACTGTCGGCGTTGTCATCTCCCATTGCGTCCCGGTTACTGGGGGTGTCAATGACGCTGGGAAGGACGCAATTAGCGGTAATGCCGGTGTTTTGGGTTTCAGCGGCGATGGACTTGGTGAGGGCGACGACGGCGGCTTTGGCGGCACAATAGGCTGCTAATTGCGCTCCCGGTTCGACGGCCCCCCGAGAACCAACGGTGACGATGCGCCCGTAGCCCTGTTGCCGCATTTGAGCCAAACTGTACTTACAGGCTAAAAAGGTGGTGTTGAGGTTGAGATCGAGGTCTTTGCGCCAATCGCCATAGTCGTACTCATGGGTTGCTCCCATGGAGAAGCCGCCGACGAGGTGAATCAAGACATCCACTCGCCCCATATCCTCAATGAGTTGGCGGACGGCACTTTCGTCGAGTAAGTCGAGGAGGACAAACTGGATTTTTGAGAAGTCCTCGGGGGACATCTGTTGTTTGAGGCGATCGACCTCGGCGGTGTTGCGGTAGGGAATGGTGACGCTGGCCCCCTGGGCAACAAGTTTGGGGGTGACGCCCATTCCTAGACCTCCGGTTCCTCCGGTGAGTAAGACAGTTTGACCCTTCACGATAGTATTTCTCCCGTAGTGACGTTTACTTTGACGTTCACTTCATAGTCTACGGAGATTAGTAGCGAACTTCTAGGGTGACGGAGGCGGTGATTTGCTGTTCTCCGCCCTCGATGGGGGTTGAGGCGTCGGCAGCCATGGCCTCCATCCGTTGATACCTGACTGGGGGGGAACCGTACTGGCTACCACTGATGTTGATGCTGACAATCTCTCGCCGTTGCAGGTTGAGGCTACTGAGAACGACATCGGCTTGGGAACGTGCGTCTAAGGTGGCTTCTTGGAGGGCGCGATCGCGGGCCTCGGCGATCGCCGCGTCGTCGGCGACAAAGTTGACGCCGTTAATGCGGGTTGCACCCCGTGAGACGGCGGTATCGAGGAGTTCTCCGGCGGCGTCAGTCGAAATTTGAAAACTGACGATGTTGGAGGCCCGATAGCCGCTAATCACTTGTTGGTTGTCACGGCGGCTATAGATGGGGTTGAGACGCACGCCGCTGGTTTGGAGTTTGTCCACATTGCGCGATCGCAACAGTTCAACCACGGCCGAGGATTGACGAGCGGCTTGTTGTTGGGCGGCTTCGGCTGTCTCGGCATCGACTTCTACGCCTAAACTCACCTGGGCGATGGTGGCGGGGATAAAGACGGACCCTTGGCCTTGAACGGTGAGGGTTCGCTGGGATTGTTCTTGAGCCATAACCGGAGGTTGAACCATGAGGGTGATGGTCCCAGAGGTGAGCATGAGGGCGGCTAGGGGGGTCAGTAGGCTTTGAGATAGACGATTCATCAAAATTTTCTGTAATAGGAATCAATGGTCTTTGATTCTGACCTAAGATGCCCTTCCCGAACCGTGAGACTGTGACAGAAGTCGATCAGCCCAGATGCTCGCCCATCTCTAGGCGAGTTCCATTGGCAAAATCCCAACCGGACTGGGTTTTCTTGCCCGCCAGTTGCACCTCTTGGAGTAACAAGAGTCCCGCCCCGGTTTGCAGCACTGGCCCCAAATTCTTGATAATCTGCACTACTTCTGCGGGTTCTCCAGAGTCCGGGTTAAGGCGATCGCCCCAGGAGCGTAATGGTTTCACTAACTCCTCGGGAAGTTGCTCGTAATACATCTCGGCTAGGGGAACGGTTGCCTTAACTTTCAGGGACTGTCCTCGAAACTCGGTGACGGCATTGGGGTAGAAACCACGCACCTGATTATGAAGGGCGATCGCCGGCCGCGTCCAATCGAGTTGATAGTCGGATTTCTCAATCAGCCGGGCATAGGTGGCGGCTTCGTCATCTTGGGGGGTGGCTTGCAGCGTTTGGGCTTCTAATCCTTGCAAGGTCTCCACCAGTAGAGAACCACAGTCTTGAGCTAAACGCGCGGCCACATCCCAGGCGTTATCGAGTAAGTGAATCTCCAGAGAAGACTTCAGTAACATCGCCCCCGTATCCATTCCCACATCCATCTGCATGGTGGTCATGCCCGTTTGCTTTTCTCCGTGGTACAGACACCATTGAATCGGGGCTGCCCCGCGATATTTAGGCAACAGGGAGCCATGGCCGTTAATACAGCCCAAGCGGGGCATTTCTAAAATCTCTTGGGAGAGAATTTGTCCATACGCCACAACAACAAAGACATCGGCTTGACTGTTTCGCAATTTGTCAAGGGTTTCGACATCTTTCTTAATCTTTTGCGGTTGCCAAACGGGAATCCCGGCGTCAACGGCAACGGTTTTGACGGGGGAGGGAATTAAGGTTTTGCCCCGGCCTCGCCGTTTGTCGGGCTGGGTGACGACGGCTGAGACCTCAAACTGGGGATGCTCGATGAGGGTTTTGAGGCTGGGGACGGCGAATTGGGGGGTTCCGAGGAAGATGAGGTTCATAAATTAGGCAAGAGGCAAGAGGCAAGAGGCAAGAGGTAAGGGGTTAGGGTTTGACTCGGATTTCGATGCGGCGGTTGCGTTGGCGGTTGGCGGGACTGCTATTGCTGGCGGCGAAGCGACTGGAGCCATAGCCGATACTGACCCAGCGGAGGGGGGTGTCGGTGTTGCTGGCGAGATATTGTTCGACTTGTTTGGCTTGCTCGAAGGTTTTCTCTAAACTGGCGTCTTCGTCGTCTGTTTCGTCAAGGTAGCCGCCAATGTAAACTGTTGCGCCTTCGAGGGTTTGTAGTTCGTCGAGGAGGCGATCGAGGATGCTGGCTCGGGTGGGATCGAGGACTTCGCCACTGTCGGAGAAGAGAACATCACTGGGAAGGGTGAGCCGTAGGGGCATTCCAGGGGTCAGTCGGGGTGGGGCGATCGCCTCGGGGGGGTCAACGATCGCTTGCAGTTCGCTTAACTGGGTGGCAATTAGGGTCACTTGAGACTGAAGGTCGGTTTTTTGGGACTCGAAGCTGCTGTCCTCGGCTGTTGCGTCTTCAGGGGCATCTTCAGGGGCATTTCCAGGAGCATCTGGGGCGGCTTCTTCGGGGGTTAAAGCCGCTAGTTGTCGATTCAGTTGCGTCACCTGCTCTTGTAACTGAACAATCCTGTCCTGGAGTTGGTCGCGATCGAGGTCTGCGGGAGGAGGTTCAGGGGTTGGCGATGAGGGAGCGGGGTTGGTGATTTGGCGAATTTGCACTCGCCAGCGTTCACTGAGGGGCTTTTGGGGGTTGGCCTGTGGGGACATTTGCGCCCAAGCTACGCCGCCAATCACTCCGAGGCTGAGACTAACCCCCAAGATCAGTAGGCGAAGGATGAAGACGGCGATCGCCCCGAGGAACGATCCAGAGGATGAGGGAGGAGTTGATGGGGCTGAACGTCCGCCGCGACGGCGATCGCGGCGGGAGCGAGCGGTGTTGGGATCTGGGGGAGGAGATTGGCTCATAGGGGCTTAACGTCGTCCATCCCAGGGGCCAATTTGGATCGTCCCCCGAGGTGTAAAGACCACTCGAAACTCAGCAACGGGAACTAGGGTAACGCGATCGTCTTGAATCTCTACGCCTGCTGCCGGGTTATACAAAGGCTCAATGGGCAGTTCGCCAAAATAAACTGAGGCGACATCCGAGAGGGGTTCATATTGAGTGATTTCCCCCGCTTCGGTGACGGCTAGACGATAGTCTAAGTTGCGATCAAAAACTGGAGTTTCCTCCCATTGGTCATAGAGGGCATCGCGCACCTCGAAGATGAGCTGATCGATGGTGGCGACATCGGTAATGCGAGGGGTGCGACTGGGGCGAGAGCTGCCATCCCAGGGACTCACTTGTAAGACGCCATTGGACCGAAAGACGACTTTATACTCAGCCAAGGACTCCACATCGGCGGTTCCGCCCTCTACGGGGAGATACAACAGGTTCGATAACGGGGTTTCGTCGTCAAACTCGCGGGCGCGATCGCTGTCTGGACGATAGCCGAGGATGGCGCCATCTTCGCCAACGCTGACCCGATAGACTAAATCATCCTCAAAGGTGGGAACGGTGGTCCAGGCTTCGTCGATTTCATGATAGAGCTTGTAGCGCAAGGCGGCGAGTAGGTCAGGATCTTGGATGGGGGTGACGGTATCGGCCAACTCCACCTGGCTTTCTCCGGTTTGGGGATTGGGCGAGGGTTCCGGGGGGGAGTCGTTGGCCGTTGGGGTGGCGATGGCCTCGCTGAGTTCTTCGGTTTCCTCAATGACGTTTTCCCGAGGTTGTTCGACTTCGGGAACCGGTAGGGGAGACAAGGCGATCGCGGCCACCAGCAGACTTGATACCCCGAGGGCTAAGGGTGCGGCTCGTTGGCTGACGGGTTCTTCGTTTTTGGCTTGGCGGCGGTTTCTCGGCAACAGGTTGAGTTGACGATCAGGGAGGGTGAGGCGATCGCTCAAAAGTTGGTCAACGACATCAACTAAGTCAAACAGTTGCAGGGTGGTCAGATCAATTTGTAAGGGTTCAGAGGTCGTCCCGTTTTGGGGCGATCGCAGATTGAGGCGATGTAACCCTCCCTCTAGGGGGGTGAGGGTGATCCAAGAGTGGGGGGATTGGACTGCAACCTTGCCCATTCCCAGGAAACTCTGGGTATAGTCGCTGGTGGCGGCGACTAACTCGTCGAGGAAGTCCAGGCCACCCGCGAGGGCATCGGGTTTGCCTAAAACATGACATTCAGCACTGACGAGAACGCAGAGGCGCGATCGCGTCGACTGCTGCGATTGCGAGTCTCGATTGGGGTCATCTAACCCTTCTACAACCAGGGTACATCCCGGTAAACTATACTTGCGCCGTACAACCATCAGACCTCTCCATCAAACAAACTCACCCAAAACCGAGTTAAACCTGCGGTTCCGGTACAAAATAGTAACTTTTCTAGTAACTCAACTGCCAGATTATCGAGCTTTTCGTCCGTGTCGTAAACCATCACCCCGGAACGACGGGGGTTCATACGGCTGCGAAAGTGGGTGCGAAACCGGGAGAGATAAACCGCCAACTGAGGATGTTTATCTAAAGGCAGGTTTTGCTCTCGTAACTGCTGGGCCTCCTGATTCAGTCGCCGTAGCTGTAGCATCATGGAGCGAGCCAGCTTACAAATAATGATGGTGAGGACCTTCGCTTCCTCTTGGGAGAGGGGACGGCGGCGACTCGCTCGCCGTAGGGGATTGGTGTTGCGGATACGCCAAACGGTGACGCGATCGCTCAAAACCGAGTTGAGTTCCAATTGATGAGCCAGACTGAGGATTTTTTCAGATCCACTGAGATCGAGAGCCTCAATCGCCAACAACATCAAATCGAGTTGGACACGAGTGCGCCGGGAACAGCCGTGATGAGTCACCGGCATATCCGGCAATTGCTGTTGTAGTGACGTTAGAGTCGAATCGTGTGTTTGCGGAGGATTGGAGACCATGAGGCGCGAAGCTGACAGGTGAACGTGGTTAGTGGGCGATGCAAGTGGCCGATGCAACCCGGCGATGTGGGCGGTGTGATGGGGTCATGACTGGATGGTTCGATCAACCGCTCAAAGCTAGATTATTACATTCTCGGCGATCGCTAGCATTCCCGGCTCGTTTCCCCCGAGCCAAGTTGAACGCTTTGGCCCTGGAAGTTTCCTGATAGGATTTGTGGAGACTGATGCTCATGTCCCGAGTTCCACGAGTTCATCGAAAGAGCCAGAAACATACCATCATCATCATGGATCTAAAATCTCTCATCCGCGACGTTCCCGACTTCCCCAAACCCGGAATTATCTTCCGAGACATCACCACCCTGCTGGCAGATCCCGAAGGACTCAGCTACACCCTCGATCGCCTAGTGGATCAATGCAGACCACTCCGCCCCGATAGTATCATTGGCATGGAGTCCCGTGGTTTTCTGTTTGGCGTGCATCTAGCCTACCGTCTCGGGGCGAGCTTTGTCCCTGTCCGTAAACCGGGAAAATTGCCTCGGGCTGTCCATAGTGTCGAGTATGAGTTGGAATATGGCTGCGATCGCCTCGAAATCCATCAAGATGCTATTCAGGCGGGAGCCAGAGTTGTCATTGTCGATGATCTCATCGCCACTGGAGGAACGGCCAAAGCCACGGCGCAACTGGTTGAACAATCCCAGGGTGATCTAGTTGGCTTTGCCTTTGTCATCGAACTCAACGCTTTGGCTGGTCGCCAACAGTTGCCTGAAGTTCCCATTGTGAGCCTTGTTCAATACTAACTCACACCTCGGTTATCTTCTGGGATTTCAGCCCAACGCTAATCTCGCCTCTCCAGGGGCCAAGCTCACCCAGTCTAATGATTTGCATTGTCCATGACTTCCCCTTCCTCATCAGGTTCTAAACCCAAACGTCCTCTGACTCAAAGTTTGAGTATTTTTTTCCAGAATGACACGGTCATTTATGTCATTCAACGAGTCGGTCAAGGACTATTAACCTTATTGATCGCCTCCATGTTATGTTTCGCGGTCATGAAGTTAGCCCCTGGGAACTTTTTAGATACCTACCGTCAAAACCCAGCGGTGTCTCAAGAGCTATTAGATGACTTGACGCAGCAATATGGCTTGGATAAACCAGCGGTCACTCAATATCGCCTCTGGCTCACCTCAATCCTGACTCGGGCTGATTTTGGCTGGAGTTTAATGTACCAGCAACCGGTGACAACCTTGATTGGTGGTCGAGTGTTGAATACGTTGATTCTGTCGATTTTTTCTTTGATTATTACCTGGACAATTGCTATTCCTTTAGGGATTGTTGCTGCCGTCCGTCAAAATAGCACCTTGGATCGAATTTTGAGAATATTGAGCTATGGAGGACAAGGATTTCCCAGTTTCATTACGGCTCTATTGCTGCTCGTTTTAGCACAGCAATTAACCCCCTTAATTCCAGTCGGAAATATGACCAGTGTCTTTCATGATGACTTATCGACTCTTGGGAAAGGGTTAGACATTCTTTGGCACGCCTTGTTTCCAACCTTGGCTCTGAGTATTACCAGTTTCGCTGGATTACAACGGTTAATGCGAGGACAACTGCTCGATGTGTTGCGACAGGATTATATTCGCACGGCTCGCGCCAAAGGCTTGCCGGAGAAGAAGGTGATTTATGTTCATGCTCTGCGAAATGCAATTAACCCAATGATTACGTTATTGGGGTTTGAGTTTGCGGCGTTGCTCAGTGGCTCGTTTATTGCTGAGTTTTTCTTTAGTTGGCCGGGACTCGGTAAACTGATTTTGGAGGCGCTTCGCTCTCAAGATCCGTTTGTGGTTATGGCGGGTTTAATGATGGGGGCGACGATGTTAATTGTGGGAAACTTGTTGGCTGACTTACTCTTAAAAGCCGTTGATCCTCGAATTGAGTTAACGAATAACTAGCTTAGATTTTTTTCGATTTTTTCTGTTCTAACTATGTAGATTACGATGTTTTCTGAAACCTATTATGTGTTGCGATCGCAGCAAGATGGCCAGTATCTAGCGGCACGTCCTGAGGTTGAGGGCGATCGCTATTTATTGCTGTTCACCGAGCATTTTGATGCCCTCAGCTATATCAACCGCTTTGCAGAAGACTACAAAGAGCAAATTTCGGTAGAATCCCTGGCGACTCCCAGCCTAAAACCTTTACTTCAACGTTGGGGATATGTCGGATTTGCCCTGGTGCGCGATCCCCTCTTACCTCGCTTGGAGTTTCTACGAGCTGGCTAAGATCTCCAGCCCAGATGGCACAATGGATCGAGAACCCTTCCATAGCTGTTGCCATTGTTTATGTCACCCTCTAATCTTCCCTCTACTTCATCATGTCAGAATGGCGATCGCCTCACGGTGACTCACCTCAGTCAAACTAGCCCCAACCTATCCCCAGCAGGGGCTGATGTCCGTGAAGGCTTACAACAGATTCCTAAAACCCTGCCAGCTCAATACTTCTACGACGATCGCGGTTCCCAACTCTTTGAGCAAATCTGCGATCTCCCCGAATACTACCCCACCCGTACCGAAGCTAGTATCCTACAAACTGCCGCCCCGGAAATCGCAAGTCTCACCGGAAACAGCGAACTGGTAGAACTCGGAAGTGGAAGTTCCAGCAAAACCCGACTTCTCCTCGATGCATATTGCCAATCCCTCACCCCCAAGCAGTCTTCCGTGATCTATCGTGCCATTGATGTCAGTGGGGGAATGCTACAACAGAGTGCCAAAACCCTCCTCAACGACTATCCTCCGCTGCGAGTGCAAGGATTAGTCGGAACCTATGAACAGGCCTTAGATCACCTTCCTCCCACAGAAACCGAAAACCGTCTGTTACTGTTTCTCGGTAGCACCCTCGGGAACCTCAAACCCCAGGCTTGTCAGCAATTTCTGCAACGGGTTAGCCAGGCCTTGCATCCTGGGGACTATTTTCTCTTAGGGATTGATCTCGCTAAGCCCAAATCGATCCTAGAGGCGGCGTACAACGACGCTCAAGGGGTAACGGCTGCCTTTAACTTAAATATGTTGGCCCATCTCAATCGACGCTTTGAAGGTAACTTTAAGCTCGATCAGTTTGAACATTGGGCATTTTTCAACGAAAAAGACTCCCAAATTGAAATGCACTTACGCAGTCAGGTATCTCAATCGGTTACTCTACGTCAGTTAGATCTAAGGCTGGAGTTAGCCCAAGGGGAGACGATTCAAACAGAGATTTCTCGTAAATTTAAGTATCCTGATATTGTCGAGTCTCTGAACCAGGTTAAGTTAGAGACGGTTCACCGCTGGAGTGATCCACAGAACTGGTTTGCTGTGTTATTAACTCGTCGCCGTCCTTAATTGGCTCAATTATGAACCATCGCAAGACTATCAGGCTGACTTTACTGGCGATCGCCCTATTTCTCGGCGGCTGTGACAGTAACCCCGACACAACGATTCCCTCAGATAGCCGGACCCCGGAATCAGACCCCGAACAAGTCGTCTCTACCCCAGACGAATCAGCCAATCCATCGCCAGAGACATCACCAACCCCAGCCACCACCGCCGAACCCTCTACTGACACCTCTCCCCCAATCGATAACTTACCGGATAACTTACCGAAGGTAGCGACGATTGAGGAGACACAAATGGGCGATTTGATGTGCTACGTCACCGTTACCAATTCCCAGGGAAATACTACGACGATCGGCGCGGAATACTCGTTTTGCGATGATAATGAGCAGTTTTTAGGTCGTACCGTGGGACTCGGGTATCGCGAAACCAGCGTCGCCGATTGTGAAAGTAATGAACCCTGTGGACAGACGCGCCAAGAACTCTTGCTTTCTGAGGTCATTAATCTTGGTGAGAATTGGTCTGTTCTCAGCAACGGAACTTGGCAAGTTATTGTGGGACAAATAGAGACTTGGGATGGTGTAAATAATACAGGAGACCTGACTTATTATGGCTGTGACGATGAGAACAATTGTCTAGCGTTGGATGGCGGAATTATCAGTTGTCGTGATGGTGTATGTAATCAAGGGTGGTCTCAAGGGGACTATAGCTATGTCCTCTCAACGCCTATCGTTGAAGATGGCGGCGCGGCCACGAGTTTGCGAGTTTTTCGGCAAGGGGAAGAAATTCTCAATATTCCCAATATGGAAATTGTTAACTCGAACTCGAACTCCTCTTAAATTAGGGGAGGGTCGGGGCGAAACTGGATCGGTTAAAGGTCATGAGAGTACGATGGGTTGAGGGAGAATTAGAGGGATATGGGTTGGGGACATTGACGGTCACGCTAGAGGGTTTCAGGATCAACTCCGAGTTCCCGTAAGCGTTGGGCGAGGCGATCGGCTTTGGCCTGGGCTGCAGATGTGACTTGCCCAGTACCTGGACGGTAGCTCGGACACCGAGACCTTCACTACGTTGCTCATGAGGGCAATTTCCTCAAAAGTCTGTCTGGGTTTTGGGGCTGTGGCAGTGAGAACAATTTATGGCTGGCTGTCGGGAAGACTAAATCTCCTACTTTAGACGACCAATGCCATAAATCAGGTGAATTTAAGTGATTTCACGGAATCCAAAAAATCAAAACTGGAGTATCTTGGTTGGTAATCAATTTTTTTAATCTGTAGGTCTGTCAATCAAAAAATTAGTTGCTTGACAATAGCTGCCAAATAGTTGCAGTTTATAAGTAAAAAATGGCAAAGACCAATCAAATTCCATTCAACCCCTCGAACGCATTTCATGATGATATTCAGAGAGTTCAATCTATCAATCAGGGTTGGAAATTGGCGGCAGAACTCGTGGCTTGCAATTCAGTGCATTCTGCATTGGCTGATTCTCTAAAAAACCTAAAAAATCGCCAGCAAATTCGTCTATTACGAGAACATGCCCCCCATAACATTTTTCTCCAAGTTGACCACGAAACTGAGTCAGATGAGCCACTTTATGGTCTAATTGTAAAAAAGCCAATTGCCGGTCAGTGGAATGCTGGACACCTTCCTGTTCGCGTAGCTAAAAAGCATTTAACGGATGCAGAAATCGAATACTTCAGCGAAGGGGGTTCATTCTGATTTTTATTTTTTATTTCACCATTACCATATTACTATGTCAAAGCTGAATTTAGGGATTATTTGCGGAGGACTAGCATTTTTTGTAGGAGTTGGAGTCTGGGTTGCTTTAAATGAATCTTCTGGGTCAAAAACTTGGACGATTGATGATGAGTTACGTCGAGGAGAATTTCTACAGCAACAGCGAAATTCTCAACGGCAAAGTTGTTATGCACGAGGTGGCGATCGCCTCAGCTGCGATTATCGTTGATTGACCAATTCAAGTAAAGATTTAGCAAAAAAAAACTATGGATTTGAATCAAGTTTGGGATGTCGTTTGGGGAGAAGGAACCCTATTCCACTATACAATCGCCGTCCTGTTCGGCGTAACGATTCTCGGTGAGATTTTTTACTGGATTCGTAGTCGCAGCAAACTCCAAGCAAGTCAAAGCAAAATTCGTGAGCTTGAAAAGTTTTCCAAGCAAGCCATGAACGCTCAAGACAGTCAGTATAGAATCCCCAAAAACTCAAATAACTTTCGTTGGTTCACACATCACTTAGGTGGAGAATGGATCGATAATTATTTTTGTGCCAAACTTGAGCATGGTGACTTTGTTTTATTACAATATCCGGCTGCCTTGTCACGTTCTGCGGCATCAAGTCCTTTTCGCTTTATTCCCGGCATTTTGATTGCTATTGGGGTTTTAGGAACCTTTTATGGGATTCAAGAGGGATTAACGGATCTGTCTCTGGCGGATATTGGAGGAGATAGTCAACAACTTTTAAGTTCTAGCGTAACGCTTTTAGAAGGAATGAAAACCGCCTTCTCAACCTCATTAATGGGGTTGAGTTCTAGCAGTTTGTTGACGTTTGTTCTTTTTCTTAGCCAGGTTGTTCGTCGCCAACATATCTCTCAACTCCGTCATCGCCTCGACCGTATTGCTTTCTTAGAATCTCCCGAACATCTCCTCTCTAAACTCAACCTTGATTCTAATGCTGAGGCTGCTGTTTCACTCAAGGAAGCTGCCGAGAATATCCGTGAGCTGAGTCCTCAAGCTATTGGCTCGGCAGTTGGCGAATCGATGCGACCAATTTTTACAGATATCAACTCTTCATTACTCGCATTACGGGAGGAAATCTCTAAAGATCGAGAGGAACTCTTAAATACCCTAATCCAAGAGCAGCGAACACAACTCATTCAGCCAATTTTAGAGGAATTAAATCGTACCTCAAACCTAACAGAAACAACCTCTCGACTAATTCAAGAAACCTCCCAAGCCATTAACGGACTTACCGATGAATTAGCAGGAGTCACACGAAGTTTAAGTGGCGCAATTGAAACCATCCAGGAGTTTCAGCAACAAACCTTGACTGAACTCAATCAGTTTGCTAAAAACTTACAAACAATTTTATCTGATTTCCAAACCGGAACGAGAGACGTGATGGAGGAAATTTCAGACAAAATAACTCAGGGTGTTGATGCCAGCATCAAGGCAATGGAAGGACAGAAAGAAGCCTTTGAAGAAAGTGCGAAACAAGCAGCATCAACATTTGTAGAGATTCGGGAACAACTCGAAACCGCTCTAACAACTCAAGGTCAAGAACAACGTCGTCTCCTGTCTGACTTCACTGAGACCATGGAACAAACCGTCAGTAACCAAGCTCAACTCCTTTCGGAAACTGGCGACCAGGCTAAAAGCGTTATGGAGCAGGCAAGTTCTAACTTGACAGACACCCTTGGCACCGCAGCATCAACATTTGTAGAGATTCGGGAACAACTCGAAACCGCTCTAACAACTCAAGGTCAAGAACAACGTCGTCTCCTGTCTGACTTCACTGAGACCATGGAACAAACCGTCAGTAACCAAGCTCAACTCCTTTCGGAAACTGGCGACCAGGCCAAAAGCGTTATGGAGCAGGCAAGTTCTAACTTGACAGACACCCTTGGTAATATTGATGAAACGTTGCAGAATACTCGAATCACTGTGCAAGAGGAACTCGAACAGTTCCGACAACAATATCAGGAGGCACTAATGCACTTCTTTGAAGACCAAGATAAAATCCTGGAAGAGACCCTAGGCAAGCAGCGAGATGGCTTGATTCAAATGTTAGATAAAACCGATGCTGTTTTTGTCCAAGAGTATGAGCGTCGAAAAGAGTTAGGTGAACAGGTTGATGGACAAATCCAACAAGTCACCCATTTTGTTAGCTCTGTTGGTTTAACATCAGGAGAACGATTGGCACAACTTCAAGAAATTACCCAGAGCTTAGGTGGCGAGGCAGACAAAATTGACCAAAGTTATGCCAACTTAATTCAACGTCTGAATCAAGCATTAGACCAAAGCAATCGTCACTTAGAACAAGAGTTAAGACAAAGTCGAGAGTCGAGTATACAGTTCTTTCAGGCAGCAGACTCGGCAACCGCAGAAGTTTCTAAACGATTGCTTACAGCAGCGAACTATCTGGTTTCAGCTTCGGCAGCTCAACAAAAGGGTTATTGATGTTTGATGGCTTATCCCACCTTATTTGGATAAGCTAACTGCCAAAGCAAATAGGTTAAAAGGTTGCAGATTTTGAATGACCGAAAACTCTAATAAATAGTTTTAGTTTTCTATCAAATTAATACTATTTTTTTAAGTTTGGTTGTATTTCCTGTACCCTTACTCACAGTCGTCTCATTAAAAACGGTAAAAAACATGGCTCGTCAGCGTTGGTCGAATGAAGTTCCCGAACTTGAAGAAGATTCAAGCGTTCTCTTGTCAATTGGCGATATGATGTCAGGACTGTTAATGATTTTTGCTTTACTCTTCTTAACTGTCTTGGTGAAAATTACAGAAATGAGTGAACCTCGGCGAGTTGTTATTGGTAAGGTCATCGAGGCAATGGATGCTAATAACATTGACGTAGAAATAAATCCGGAAACGGGGGATGTCAGTATTAAAGAAGGAATTTTATTCTCCGAAAATAGTGCTGAACTTAAGCCGGAAGGCAAGGAATTTTTAGCCAGCTTTATTCCTCCTTACAGTGATATTATTTTCTCTGAGGAAATTTTTGATAGGGAAATAACCCGAGTCATTATTGAAGGACATACCAGTTCTCGTGGTAGCTATCAGTATAATATGGAGTTGAGTTTATTAAGAGCACTCTCTGTTGCTGATTATATTTTTTCAGATGATTTTGAATTGGACACATCTCAACAATTCAGCCAAAAAATCATGACGGCTGGCCGTGGAGAAATTGAAGCCAGAGCGGATATCGATGATCCTGATGACCGTCGTGTCACGTTTCGTTTTCAGTTTCGAGGTGAAGATTTCAGCGAACTCTATAAAGAACTGCAATCCGTGGGAGATGACTCATGAACTATTCCTTCCCTATTTTCTCTCCGTCTCAATCTGTCTCACCCCAGCCTCAACCTGAAAAACTAAAACAGTTAGTTCAAGGATTGGGGATATATTCAGAATTTTCTGAGATATTGAACTTACCCTTATTTGAGGGAGATGTCGGTCGTTCTCTTGAGGAGATAATGGCTGACTTAGAGTCGGGTCAAATTTCTACAATCTCCAGTTTAGAATGGATCTATATTATGATCCATAAAAACGACTGGGATCAAGCGGTATCTACAGGCCGAGCCGAGAACACATCAAAGTTGCTTTGGAAGGTAGCCGAGAAGAATGGAAATCTTCTTTCACATCTAGTCTGGATGTTGGGAATGTCTTATAGTACACCTAATCTGTTGGCTGATTCAATTATTGAAACGGTTGATTTTGCGAAACTTCAAACTTTAATTTCATTGGATACTGTAAGGATTCTCAAGTGGCTGTCTGAGTTTAACTATGTCCGAATTGCTCAGGAGGCTTGCTCACGACAAATGCTTCCTGAGAGTTTGCTTGAATCCGTTAAAGTTCCCGTAACACAGAAGGCTGTGACTGCCATCTTTAATAATGTTGTTAAAGGGTTTAAACAAAGCAATCTAAATGAGTCTCAAGCGGGTCGTTGGTTATGCCAGTGCTTGGAGTCTATGCCAGATTCATTAGAACTTCAACAAGTCAATCAACTTTTACGAGAAGTTTCTCACACTGTTGGTAATTCTCAGCCTTATTTAGTAGAGTGGCTTAGGCAACGTTACTGGCATAGAAGTCCAGGTTCTCGATGGAATCGATTATCAAGAGAGACTCAAAATTCACTGAGAATGTGGATTCACGCGGCCAGTTGGCAAGATTTTAAGAATTTGGTGGATGCTATTATCAAACAACTGAATCGAGAGATAAGCAACTACCAAGAGAATAGTCGTCAGTTTCAAAGAATAAATAGGGACATCAATCAGTTAAAACGTCGCCAAGAGTTTTGGTCAAATTATTCGACTCGATTTGAAAGGTTACGAGTTTTGGTTCCAGCAAACTCACAGAAATTTATTAGCGATGAGATTGAACGAGATATTGATATTCTGGTCGAAGATAATAGTGATCCAACTGAAGTTTGTATTTTTGATTTTGGAGATAAATACATTATTGAGTTTTTTAGAGGACGTGGAAGCGAAATACGCTTCTTGTCGGGTCAATTAAATCCTAGAGTCGAAGACTATTTATTTGCAAATAAAAATCTCTCCATTTGTTCGTTGCGTTCACTTGGTGGCGAAATCCATGACCACGCTTTTCTTTGGCAAGCCTATGCTGAGAAATGGTTACGAGAACGGAAGATTTTACCCAATGAGGGCATTAGATATTGGCAAGGACTTCGTCGAAGTTATGGCCAATATCATCCTCAACGAGGGCTGCCAATGCCTAATCTTGAAACAGCTCAAGACCGTGAAAGACAAGTCCAACAATGGATGAGGACTATGCGGAGAATTGAGTCCGATTGTGAGTCGTAGTTGTTCTCGATAATTGTGCGATATCAAACATCATGGGTATCCTGCAAGGTGAACGTGTTTGAGTCTCTACGGAGAGATTGAATTCAGAGGTAGGGATAAAGGTCAGTCCTGGAGTTAGTTGTGAGTTAGAGTTCATCCGGGTTCACTCCCAGTTCCCGTAAGCGTTGGGCGAGGCGTGTGGCCTGGGCCTGGGCTGCATCTCGTTCCGCTTGGGCTGCATCTCGTTCAGCTTGGGCTGCATCTCGTTCAGCCTGGACGGCATCTCGTTCGGACTTAATTTCCTGTAATGTCTGAAAACGAGATCCATCGGGGCGATAAAGGGTTAATCCTTCCTCAGTCCAATGGAAGCGAATCCCCAAGCGAGGACTCACCCAGTCGGACATATCTTCAATGACGTTTAGACTCTGTTCTCCTCGTTGTAATCCACTCAAGTCATTCTTGTCGGGGTCGTAGATGTAATATTCTTCGA
>OFEU01000517.1_pt1 | contig 18632 bp, 23 predicted proteins | sample 1521221 | NCBI WGS metagenome assembly OFEU01 (sample SAMN03766357, study PRJEB24113) | microbial mat metagenome | isolation source: enrichment culture HLUCC-O from microbial mat sample contains cyanobacterium... | reverse complement strand
ATGGCAATATGGAACTCCCTTGGCTGCGTTGGTGGGATAGTCAGGGGAATTTACTGTTACATGGGGAGGAACGGGCCGAGCAAGAACATCAACGGGCCGAGCAAGAACATCAACGAGCTGAACGTCTGGCGGCCCGCTTGCGGGAGTTAGGGGTTGATCCCGATGAGGAGTAACTTAATACATAATCAAGGATAATTGTCAAGCGCAAATTGTCATTTATCCTTGATTCCTCGGTAGCCGCCGAACACTGCAAAGCCAAAATACTTCCAGGGAATGGCGACATCTTGGAAACCGGCTGAGGTTAGCATTTGCAGATGGGTTTGCAAGCTGGCTAGGCGATCCTGTCCTGAATGGCCTTGGGGAACACTCTCGCCTACTTTAGCGCGGGTGGCGGCGATCGCCTCCCCTTTTTTCTCCGCCCACTCCTCGCGCACGGACTGATACACTTCTCTGAGATGAGGGGTTTCAGGAACTACGGGATCAGCATTCCAAAAACAGCCCCCCGGCTCTAAGATGCTCAACACCCAGTTAAACAAGGTTTGTTTCATCTCGTCACTGAGATGGTGAATCGCCAGGGACGACACACAGGCTTCAGCACCCTGAATCGCCACATCACCCCCGCTACGAGAGGCTAAGTCACCAAAATCAGCGCGAATCGGCTCCCAACGGTTGTTATAGCCGGCCTGGGTGATTTTGTGATGGGCAAATTCCAGCATACGCGGCGAGTAGTCGATGGCCAGAACTTGTGCTTGGGGACAGTGGTTTAATAGTCGTAGGCTTAACTCCCCAGTTCCACACCCGAGATCGATCAGGGTTGAACAGTCGGTGGGAACACAGCGAGTAATGCTATCGAGCATTTCACTGTAGCGGGGGAGAAGGGTGCGAATCCCCTCGTCGAAGTCGTGGGTGTTGGGGAAGATTTCGCCGGGATAGACGGTTTTACTCATCAATAGAAATAAAGCAGCTGCGATAGATGGGGGTTAGGAGGGAGCCGGGTTGAGAATCGGCTCCATGTGGATACGGTTTTTCCGGTAAGGTGAGCATAGACCCATTTTACCGATACTCCCGGTCATGTACATCCAACGGCTCTCTCTCACCCATTACCGTGGTGCTGCTTCGTTATCGTTGAATCTCCATGAGAGGCTGAATGTCTTAGTGGGGGTGAATGGTGCGGGGAAATCTACGGTTCTCGATGCGATCGCCATTCTCTTATCTTGGATGGTGAGCCGGATGCGACAGTCTGGAACTTCGGGGCGATCGCTGTCTGAAGCCGAGATTATGAATGGAAAGTCTTGGGCTTCGCTAGAGATCGTTTGTGCGGATGAACATCAATCTTTGTCTTGGAGATTGTCTAAGAGTCGTCGCGGATATGGTAATCCGCCTCAACCGAGTGAGTTACAGCAACTGAGTCACTATACAAAAACGCTTCAAGGTCAAATTTCTCAGGCTGACTCTGGGGTGAATCTTCCCCTGTTTGTCTATTATCCGGTTCATCGAGCTGTTTTAGATATTCCTCTGCGTATTCGTAGCAGTCATCGGTTTGATTTACTGAGTGCGTATGATCAGGCTCTGACGACGGGGGCAAATTTTAGAACATTTTTTGAGTGGTTTCGAGAACGGGAAGATTTGGAGAATGAGATTTTAGTCCAACAGCTCCCGTTATTTAGAGAAGAGGATCAGGAGGCTCACCGAGATCGTCAACTCGAGGCGGTTCGCAGTGCAATCAGTCAGCTTTTACCGGAATTTCAGAACTTAACGGTTCGTCGCAGTCCTCTGCGCATGGAAGTTGAAAAGAATGGTGAGATTCTCACTGTGAACCAACTTTCCGATGGGGAAAAGTGTCTGATTGCTATGGTTGGTGATTTAGCACGTCGGATGGCGATCGCCAATCCCAATCGCGCTAATCCTTTACAGGGTAAGGGGGTTATTTTAATTGATGAATTGGATTTGCATTTACATCCAAAATGGCAACGAATGATTGCTCCTAAGTTACAAAAAGTTTTTCCGAATTGTCAGTTTATTGTTTCGACTCATTCGCCTCATGTTCTGACTCATGTTGAAGCTGAAACTGTTATGCTACTTAACCGGAATCATGAGGGACTTCAAGTCCAAAATCCCTCAGAATCTTATGGGAAACCGGTTGATCGAATTTTAGAAGATATCATGGAGTTAGAGACAACACGACCGACGGCGGTGAGTCAAACACTTCATGAGATTTATGAAATGATCAGCCTTGATCAATGTGAGACAGCACATCAAAAGATTCAGGATATACGACAGCTAATTGGCGATGACCCAGAGTTAACAAAAGCTGAGATTTTAATTCAACGTAAAAAGCTTATCGGAAAATGAAGTACATTCAGAAAAAAGGAGAACCACCTGAGTTAACTAATTGGAAACAACAGGCGAACGCGGATTGGACTCCCTCTTATCAAGAACTCAGAGGTTCTTTAAAACAATCTGTTAAAAAAGCACTCATGGTTGAGCAAGGCTATTTGTGTTGTTACTGTGAGCAAGCACTTGATGCTGTTAACTCTCATATTGAACATTTTAGACCTCAATCTGATCCTACCGTGGATTCCCTTGATTTTTATAATCTTCTCTGCTCTTGTCAAAACCAAATTTGTAAAGGTGAGCCACGTCATTGTGGAAATCTTAAAGGAGATTGGTTTGATGAGGTTTTGCTTCTGTCTCCTCTGGAGAAAAACTCAGAAGCTCGTTTTAAGTTCACAGCAGATGGTCATATCCAGCCACAGGATAATCAAGATACAGCAGCTCGTGTGACTATTGAAAAATTAGGGCTAAATATCCCTAAACTTCGAGCGGCTAGAAAATTAGTTATTGAGCCTTTTTTAGATGAAGTATTATCTATTGAAGAGCTACATTTTTTTGTTGAAAACTTCTTAAAAGAGAGAGAAGATGGTCATCTAAATCCTTTCTGGACAACCATAAACTCTCTCTTTGGAGACCTCAGTTATTAAACCAGGAGGCGACTCACTTCAGTTGCTTCGGTAACTGTTGCACTTCTAAATCGACTTGGAGAAGCGCTGTTGTTTACGATCGCGGCTATAGGCATCAAAACAGTAGGCGATGTTCCGAACCATCAAACGCCCACTGGGGGTTACTTCTAGGATATCACAACCATTGATGACTAAGCCGTCATCTTCAAAGTCTTTCAGAATCTGCAAATCGAGGGCAAAATACTCATCAAAATTAATCCCATGCTTCTGGGAAATCTCCCGTTTGTCGAGGCGGAAGTGACACATCAATTCCATAATCACTTCCCGACGCAAGAGATTGTCGGGTTTGCCGAGTTTTACGAGTTTCTCAATGGGGGTTTTCCGCTCGTCAACGGCTCGATAAAAGTCTTTCAAGCTTTTGTGATTCTGCACATAGACATCATGCAGCATACTGATGGAGGTGACACCAAAACCAAAGAGTTCTGAGTCGGGTTTGGTGGTGTAGCCTTGGAAGTTGCGGTGAAGTTCTCCTTTGCGTTGGGCGATCGCCAACTCATCTCCTGGCTTAGCAAAGTGATCCATGCCAATGAAAACATAGCCGTTATCGGTCAATTCGTCAATGGTCATGTGGACGATTTCCAGTTTTTCTTCGGAACTGGGGAGGGTGTCTTCAAGAATCCGTTTTTGGATGGGTTTCATCCAAGGAACATAGGCGAAGTTAAACACCGCAATGCGATCGGGATTCAGTTTAATGGTTTTGCTGATGGTTTCTCCGAAGGTATCGAGGGTTTGATAGGGAAGTCCGTAAATTAGATCAACGTTGATACTCTCAAAATCTGCTTCTCGCATCCAGGCCATGACATTAAAGAGGAGTTCTTCTGGCTGAACGCGGTTGATGGCTTCTTGCACTTGGGGATTGAAATCTTGAATCCCAAAGCTGATACGGTTGAAGCCGAGTTTTCGTAAGAAAAGAATGTAGTTGCGATCGATATAGCGGGGGTTGACTTCAATGGAGAGTTCTGCATCCTTGGCAAAGGTGAAATGGTCATGCAGCTTGTTCCAGAGTCGTTCGAGTTGTTCTGGGTTGAGATAGTTGGGGGTTCCGCCTCCCCAGTGCATTTGTTGCACGAGGCGATCGCCGTCAATTAAAGGAGCCGTTTGTTCAATGTTTTTAAAAAGATAGTCCAGGTAAGGATTGACGACTTTATTTTTAAGCTGCGTCACAATGACATTACAGCCGCAAAAGTAACAAGCCGTTTCACAAAAAGGAATGTGACAATAGAGAGAAAGTGGCGTTTTCTTGGCATTTCCACGGGCGATCGCCTCATAGAAGTCCTGCTCATTAAAATCGGGACTTAGTTCTGTGGCGGGGGGATAACTGGTGTAGCGAGGGGTGGGATGATTATGTTTTTGCAGGAGTTGAGCGTCAAAGCGAACCGATTGGGTGGAAACTTCCATAGGAATCAAGTAACTTCAGAACAAAATGGGGTACGATTTTGCATTAAAAAAACTGGCGATCGCCCAAGTGAAGACAAGTCGCGATCGCCAGCGGTGAGAGTTAGGAGAGATCGCAGAACGATTGAGAGGATAACCTCTGATTTAACTGGCCACAGGATGGGACTTTTCCGTACTTCCCGGCTTATCCTGGCGGGTGAGTAAATCAAACACATGATCGCCAACCGCCGCTTTCACATCCGCCTCTAATCCGTGCATAACATCACGGTTGAGTTGAAAGGCTAAATTGGCTTCCTCAACAATCTTGTGAGCTAAAGCCTCATCGACGGGGAGTGCATTCAACGCATCGCGATATTCAACCTTGAAGTTGCGTCGGCTTTCGGGAGTGGGGAAAGCTGCAAACTCATGCAGGCCCGTTCCTTGATTGGGAGGAAGCTCCAACGCTGAACGGACAATGTTTTTCAGGCTTTGTCCCCCCGATAAATCTCCCATGTAGCGGGTGTACGCATGAGCGACAAGCAACGCCGGTTCTGTCTCGGAAATCTCTTTGAGGCGATTGACATAGGTCAGGCCTTCCGGGAGCGGCTGAATTTGCTCACGCCAGTTCTCCCCATAATAAAAGGCTAAATCCGCCTCCAGGTTCTCCGTTCGCCGCAATTGGGGGAAGTGAATCCCCGCAATGACGGGGTTTTCGCTGTGACGTTCGAGTTCTTCTTCTAGGGTTCGATAGACAAAATAGAGGTTCGCCAGGAGTTTACGGAACGGTTCCCGCTCGACAATCCCCTTGAGAAAGCATTTCATATAGGCCGTGTTTTCCGCTGCGGTGTGGGCCTGTCCTGTCCCTTCTCGCAGTAAGCTGGCTAGTTGAACAGTCATAGAATATATAGAAGCGTTTAAACTTTAATCACTTTATAGCGATTTACCGGATAGGCAAGCATCGCTTCTCAAAACTTTACATTTTGCCCAGCATTTTGCTCAGCATTTTGCCCAAGTTGTGGGGTACAACCAGCCCCGAGACAGTTGAGCTGGTCGGAGTCTTCCGTGACAGGAGCGAGGGAAGACCCGCTTAAACAGCTTAATTGCTCACTAGCGATTATTGTTCTTCGAGTTGGTAGGTGTGGAACTGCGTCAAACCGCCAACGGTTTCAGCGTGAATCTCGGGAACTCCCGGAATGGGAATCGGTAGCACCAGTTCCGTGCGGTAGATGCTGAAGATAAAGAAGTTGTCGCGGCTGGTGTTGCGATCGATAATGCGTTGTAGTTGGGGACGGCTCTCTTCGACGAAGGACTGACAGAGATCTTGGCCTCCCCCCAAGTCGGTACACACGTCCTCTTTGAGATGTGTGGCCAGAATATCTCCCGCATAGACTTGATAGTCTTCGCGGCTAGGGTTGGTAACGCCTAGCGCAATTCCTGCGCCAAGAATAACAACTCCGATTCCAATGAGACTCGTTTTCATAGATAAAAAATGGGGCGCAACAGCCAAGCTACAAAACTAAAATTATAGCGGGTTTTGGCTGAAGGGAACTCAGGGCGAGACAGTTCGCTCATCGTCCTGGTCATCTCTTAGCTGAGCTAAAATCTAAGGTTAACCCCAATCTCGGGACTAACTCGATCGCAGTTTTAATTTTACCTTTTTGGCAATCTTACCGACGAGCTGCTGCAACCGTCTCTTTAATTGTAGCCATTGACTTGGGTCTTTTAAGGTTGGACAGTCTGAGGGGGATTTCAAGTAGCGATAATGAAGAAATACATCTTGATAGGGAATATTGACATTCTCCCCTTGACATAGGTTTCGGAATTTAGCGGCGGGAATGCTCATGAAATGAATATAATTGATTCGTCGTCCCTTGTCGTGTAATCGGTTGTCGATGACGTCAAAGTTAGATGACCAATGACTGCCGGTTGCTTCTTCTGGGTTATTATAGGCAACGTTATAAAAGGAAAGTCCACTGCGAGAGACTAGGTAGTTGTAGAGGGGTTGATCTGAACCTCGCAATGACAAAACTTCAGCATCTCCGGAGTTTATATACTCTAGTAATTCTGCCATTCGTTGGCGATTAAAGACATCTTTTTTTGAGGCAAACCAACCTGCACAAAAAATCTGAGATTTCGCTTTTTCTAAGCCAATAACATTTTCTAATATATCTTGTTTTTCTGGATTAAAAATATCATGGAGGTCGGATTTGTATTGAAAGTCATTGACCACCCAATCATAGGTGTCTAGCTTTTCATAAATGGGAGCCAGGGAGTCCATGAGTAGTGTATCTGCATCCATGTAAACAAATTTGTCAAATGGACCATCAAAGCTACAAAGTTTTCTGACGAAGTTAACTCGGCGTACCGCTGGCTTTCCCTGCTCTTTCCAGATTTTTTGGGCGGTTGTATTGGCCATCCAAGCTTGAATCATGAAATCTTCCCAAAAGTTGATGGAATCCTGATTGTCAAACAAGAAAACATGGCTTCGGTTCTTAAGTTCTTGTTCGATTTTCTCTGTTTGGGAATTATAGGGAATAATACAAACGGGAACATCAGTCCCGGCATTATCTTCGATACTGTTGAGTAAGGCGATGAGTTGGTCGTAAACAACATCGTTGGCAAATGTATAAATACCGCTTTTCATGGTCTTAGGAAGAATAAATGGCAGAAGTCATGTTAGGGATTTGGCGCATGACTGTTCTAACGGCGAAATGAGGTGAGTTTCCGCAGCAAACGTTGACCTAGATTCGCTGGCGAGCTAGTCTTGGTTGAGGTTGGTGGTTCCTTGAATATCGGGCGCTGTTCTGGTTCGTGAAGGTAGCGATAGTAGAGAAATAGATCGCGATAGGGAAAATCTACATTTTCTCCCTGACAAACTCGCTGAATCGTACTAGGCTGGACGCCTATATAATGAATATAGGTGAGTCGATTCCCCTTGTCATATAAAATGTGATTGTTCTCTTGGAAATGTTTGGAGGTGGCACTACATCCTGTTCGTTGCTCGGCGGGAATTTGCTTGGCAAAATTATAACTTGATAGTCCCGATCGCATGACCATGTAATTCAAAAGCGGTTGCTCTCCAGCGCCTCGGTAAAGATATTGATAGTCTCCCGATTTCAAGTGATTTAGAATTTGCTCTCGCAACGTTTCGTTAAATAGACCTCCCTTAGCTCCGTAAAATCCAGAGCAAAATACCTCGGCTTGAATCCGCTTTTGGCTAAAAATGTCGTATAATTTAGGGGAGTCTAAATTATAGATTTTGCTGGCATTTTTAAATTGAAAGTCATAAACCACCCAGTCATGATCATCCAGTTTTTGGAATACATGATCCAAAGGACTCATCGCTAAGGTATCGGCATCCATATAAATAAAGCGATCAAATGGCCCATCAAAGGCACAAAAGCGCCGATGAGCGCCATAGAGCCGAAATTTGTCTTTGTTTAAGCGTTCGGGAGCCGCATTTTGCATAAAGCGATCCCAACGCTCAATTGATTGGCGATCGTCGTATAAGGTCACATTAGGACGCTTGGCAATCTCAGCCGCAATTCGTTCGGTGCGATCGTCAAAAGGATAGATGCAAACTGGGGTTTGCCTTCCTAACACCTCATCGATGCTATTGAGCAAGGCCACCAGTTGATCAAAGACAACATCGTTACCCAAACTGCAAATTCCATTCATTAGATCTATTTGATATTCCTTGATGCGCCAGAGTTGGATAACCGGTATTGGATAGAGCCGTCACCAGACGAGCCAAGACCGTCATGGCTGTCGAGGCCCAGACCGTCACCGAGATGATTGACTCGGGCCGACTACGTCGTGTTTTCATGAGCTACTCCACAGGTCTAACTCATGAAAAAGGGTTTGTCAACGGTCAAAGGTCAAGGGTTTGAGAAGTTAGAGGAGAGGCAATTAGGGAATTATCAAAAATGCGAGTACATGGCGGAGATTGCCGTTGGCTTGTTGTGAATGACGCCTTATTTCCGGTTAGGTGATAGCTGGGAGGGTCATCGCTGTGACCAATCTACCGCGCTTGTGAGGTTATCCCGCAACGACGTTGGCGAGGAGGTTGAGAGGTTGCAGGGTTTTGAGGTGTTGCAATTGTGCCTCATTGCGAACCAGTAAGGCACCAGCGAATCCTAACGCATTCAGGGAGATTCCGGCGAATCCTTCTTGCGATCGCGGAACCACCATCAACCAATTTCTTGTGATCAGGAGGTTATAGGCTCCCGTTTGTCGCTCTGTGCGGGGGGTTGCGTCGATTAAGCCAACGGCGTTGAGGAGACGATAATACTGCTGCTGGAGTTGCTCAGGGGAGCTGTCAGGAGAGATGGGAGCGATCGCATGGTTGAAGGGAAACCCGGGGGAGCGACCGATTTTGTCCAATCCTGTCCCAGCATACTCAGTTTGCGCGATCGCCCCCTCAATGGGCAAGCGATCGCCATCGGGCATCAAGGGAAGCGGAATCAGTTGTAAATGTTTATGGGGTTGACTCGCACCCGCCTCAGTGCCACCGTTATAGAACCCCAACCCGTCGATTTCCCGCAATCCCACCTGTAACGCCGCAAAATCCGCCAGCGTCAGCCAGGTGTTCTGATGCTCAAACTCCCGCGTCACAATCAGCAGATGATGCTCCACCACATTAAACTTATTCAGGAGACAGACATGGCTGGGAGAGAGATTCGCCACAAAGAGCTTCTCATCGTAGGGGAGAAAGGGGTTAAACGGTTTCCCCGTGGCTTCAGCTTGACGAGTTTCTGCGGCTTTGGCTTTAGCCTTGCGATCGATATTGGCTAAAGTTCGTACCAGAAAACGAATCTCTCCCTGTTGCAAATACTCAAATTCCGTGGGAATTGGCTGTAGAGCACCACAGTCGAGCGCGAACTGGGTTTGTTCTAAGGTGCGTGGCCAGAGGGTATTGGGGGATAGCAGACTTTCTCCGTCAGACATAACTCAACCGTAACAGGGCGCGATCGCCCTCATTGTACAGAAGTCCGGGGTGCGATCCCCGTCGCAGCTTGGGATAAATCGTTACAATATGTAACATTAGTGATAACAAGCTTGTTATTTGTCGATTTATCTCTTTAAAAACCTCGTGTACACTCAACCTCGTTCTCTCCCCCAAGACTACAGCCGCGACGATTGGAAGCGGGGGTATCTCTCCCAACCCCAAGAATCTGAGTATTGGCTCGACAACCTAGACGGCGAGATTCCCGCCGAACTCTGCGGAACCCTATTTCGAGTTGGGCCAGGATTACTCGATATCAACGGCTATCCGGTGCATCATCCCTTTGACGGCGACGGGATGGTTTGTGCGATCGCCTTCAAAGATGGACGAGCTTATTTTCGCAACCGCTTTGTGCAAACTCAAGGCTTACTCGAAGAACAAAAAGCCGGGAAACCCTTATATCGGGGAGTATTCGGCACTCAGAAACCTGGCGGCTGGCTGGCGAATATCTTGGATACCCGTCTGAAGAACATCGCCAACACCAATGTTATCTACTGGGGTGGGAAGTTACTCGCGTTATGGGAAGCCGCCGAACCCCACCGCTTAGATCCCCACAGCCTAGAAACCTTGGGCCTCGATCGCCTCGATGGGGTATTAGAGGAGGGAGATGCGATCGCCGCTCATCCCCACATCGATCCCCACTCCCACCGAGACAACAGCGAACCCTGTCTTGTCAACTTCGCCGTCAAACCCGGCCCCTCTACGGCCATTAAACTCTACGAATTTGCCACATCGGGGAAACTCCTGCGCCAACAAACCCGCTTCATTCCGGGGTTCGCCTTTCTCCATGACATGGCCATCACCCCCAACTACTGCATTTTCTTCCAAAATCCCGTCTCCTTTAACCCCCTCCCCTATCTCTTAGGCTTCCGGGGAGCCGCCGAATGTATCCAATTCAATCCCAATACCGCCACCAAAGTGATTGTCATTCCTCGGGATGGTTCCGGCGAGATGAAAATCTTGGAGACTGAACCCTGTTTTGTCTTCCACCACGCCAATGCTTGGGAAGAAGAGGGTGAGATTTACGTCGATTCTATTTGTTATAACTCCTTCCCCCAACCCACGGCAGATTCTGATTTTCGCGAGGTGGATTTTGACGGGATTCCTGAAGGACAACTCTGGAATTTCCGCCTCAATTTAGAGCGAGGGGAGGTGAGTCATAAGGTGATTGAATCCCGCTGTTGTGAATTTCCGGTATTGCATCCCGAAAAAGTGGGTCGCAAGGCTCGTTATTTATATCTGGGAACGACGCACCGAGAGCAAGGAAATGCGCCATTACAGGGAGTTATGAAGTGCGATCGCCTCACCGGAGAGCGTCAAGTTTGGAGTTTTGCGCCACGAGGATTCACGGGAGAACCGACGTTTGTCCCCCATCCCCAGGGAACGGCCGAAGATGAGGGTTGGCTGTTACTGTTAATGTATGATGCGGAACATCATCGCAGTGATCTCGTGATTTTTGATGCTAAAACAGTTGATCAGGGACCTTTGGCACGGTTGCATCTCAAGTATCACATTCCCTATGGCCTACATGGCAACTTCACGCCGGAGTATTTTGGTCTTTAGGTGACGGGTAGAGGCGGCGGATTTGCTAAACTTGCGTGTCATGGCTGGAGTCATTGAGTACCGCCCTATCAAACCCTTGGGGGGGGGGATTGGTGGGTGCTTCGGAGAGGATGACGGCGATGCTCCTGGCCAGACACTTGGCGATCGCGCAGAAAATGTTAAGATGATTAGCTATAGCAATCTTAAATCAGTTGTATCCTGAATCCAATATTAACAACTGCTCATCACTTAGGATAAGGTATCTTTTATGAAAACTTCCATTGAACTTAACGAAGAATTAGTTAAAGAAGCATTGCGATTAACCAATTTACAGACCGAACAAGAACTGATTAGTGGGTGCATCTCAGTTAGGCAAGTTTGAACCCACCCCGCGCTATCGCGCACCCCTCCCAGGAGGGGAAATATTTGAAAAATCCCCTCCTGGGAGGGGCAGGGGTGGGTTATCTGAAGTGATCGCAAAAGTGAGATGCACCCTGATTAGTTTTGCATTGGAAGAGTTGATTCGTACTCGAAAAAAACGCAATTTGCTCGATTTAAGCGGACAGATTCAATTTTCGACCGATTACGACTATAAAGCATTACGGACAAACCGCAATGTTTCTGATTGATACGTCGGTTTGGATTGCTGTTTCGGGTAAAGCGTTGTAACATTGCCAAAATCGTCGAGTGGTATAGTGCATCAAATTTCTCGGCAATGTCCAGCTTCAAACTCTGCGATCGCCTCTTCTGCGAAGGCTTCTAAGTGACCGTCGGCAATATCCCCTTCTATCTGTTCATCCCAACCTTGATAATCTAGGTCAAAGAACCATTGTTTGAGTTGTTCAAACTCATTGGAGGGTAGGGAAAGAATTGCTTTTTCAATTTCTTTTAGGTTTGACACGATTTTACCTCTGTTGTTGTTCTGTAAATGGGGTTGGGATGCCAATTTCTGCTAATTTAGCAATCACTTCTGATAAATTAATCGTGCCAATAGTTGCATTTTTAATCAGGTCAGTTATTTGCTCGCCACCGCTTTCTTGATTGAGAAATGCGAGGATTGCAGAAGCATCCATAATTACATTACTCATCGATTGATTCTTGGCGGCGTTCTTGCATCAGTTCTTCTGCTAGGTGGCGATTTTTAGCATAGTGTTTCACTAGGGTTTGAGCGCGGGTGAGGGGGTTGGGGGACTGAGTGGAGAGAGAGGGAGAACTTTGCTGTTGATTGAGTATTTTGAAATGTTCGATCATTGTGTGAATTTGCTGGATTTGTGCTGGGGTGAGTCCGGTGAGATCAATGGTTTTGTTCATTTTTGGCCTGGGGGCTAGGGTTTGCTGATATTTTAGCGGTTTCGGATGTTGAAATTTCCTCGCCGTTGGGCGGGGAATGGTTAATCTGTATCATTACCTTCCTTCACCCCTTCAAAGGGATTGCACAGTGTTAACTCAGGCACTCGCTTGAAATCATCCAGATTTCTAGTCATCACACAAGCAGAGCAGTGCAATGCAGTTGCAGCAATCAGGGCATCGGGAAGTTTGATGCGGTGATGTCGCCGTAATTGAATCGTGCGATCTTCGATTTGGGGCAATAGGGGTACTCGTTCAAACTGCATCAACAAATCAGCAATTACTGCTTCTTCTTCGTTGGATAACTCTGGAAAACTCAGCAACTCAATTCGCACAATCGAGGAAATGATCACCTCATTTTGGCTGAGAAATAATTCTGAGAAAAGCGGCAATACTGCTGCTTCTTCAGCCAGGTAGTCAATAAAGATGTTGGTGTCGTAGAGATACTTCACCGATCCCACTCCTGACGCATTGTGTCGAGATGGGCCAGCATTTTGTCTCGCTTATCTTTTAGCAATCCCTTGGCTTTGGCAACCTTGGCATAATCCCGTTGCCACATCGACACCACTGAAGCCGGGACATCCACCGTAATAAACTCTTCATTCTGGTCGATTAAATACTGCTTGGGAATTTTGATGATGGGCATCGTTTTTTTCCTTGAATACTTACTCTAAATTTTACCCGTTCATCGTTCCAAATTGTGCAACCATTGCAGGATATTGGGAATCAAATCCGGGTCGCTTTCTAGGAATTGCGGTAATCGGCACTCAGGGAGGCGATCGCCTACAACCACCGCAATGGGCGGATGGCTAAACCGGGCGAGTTGATTGAGTACCGCCCTATCAAACCCTTGGGGGGGTGGATCGGTGGGTGCTTCGTAGAAAATGAGGGCGATTTTCTGTTCACTGAGGTCATCTTCGCAGTAGGCTTGCAATTCGCCAATGGTGCGGGTTTTACCGTCTGGACTGGCGGGACAGCCTGCTTTTTTGAGGGCGGTGTAGATTTGCATGGCGGGGTTACTGGGGTCGCTGAAGCGGCTACCGTCGATGCAAATGATTTGGCTGTTTGGGGGGCGACTAGATGACTGGATGGCTTGGTTAATACTCTGGGGCAAAAGTGCTAGGTTGCAATGCTGGGTGAAGGGAGTGGAAGCAACTGGAGTAGTGTCTTCGACTTCGGGATGAGGCGTGGTGGTGGGATGGTGCCATGCTTGATAAAAGTCGGGATAGGGGAGGTTTTCGGCACAGTTCCAGATGAATTTGTAGGATACCTCGAATCGCTTGAAGTCGTTTTCGTAGACTTCATCGCTGAGGTTGTCTTTTAAGGCGGTGACGACTCCTGCATCTTGTTTGGGGTTGGTGAGGATTTTTTCCAGGGTCTCAACCGCCTCCTCACGGATATCTTCATCCTCAGTGGTTGCGAGCAGGTTAACTAAAGCAACGATCGCTTGAGGATTTCTTTGTCCAATTTCCCCTAAACTCTCAATCGCCTCCTCACGGATATCTTCATCCTCAGTGGTTGCGATAAGATTGACCAAAGCAGCAATGGCTTGAGGATTTCCAGGGTCAATTTTCCCTAAACTCTCAGCCGCCTCCTCACGGGTATCTTCATCCTCAGTGGTTGCGAGTAGGTTAACCAAAGCAGCAATGGCTTGAGGATTTCCTTGTCCAATTTCCCCTAAACTCTTAGCCGCCCACCTCCGGGTCCTTTCATCCTCAGTGGTTGCGAGCAGGTTAACCAAAGCAGCGATCGCTTGAGGATTTCCAGGGTCGATTTTCCCTAAACTCTCAGCCGCCTTCCACCGGGTCCTTTCATCCTCAGTGGTTGCGATAAGATTGACCAAAGCAGCGATCGCTTGAGGATTTCCTTGTCCGATTTCCCCTAAAGTCTCAATCGCTTCCCCCGGAATATCGTCATCCTCAGTGGTAGCGATAAGATTGACCAAAGCAGCAATAGCTTGAGGATTTCCTTGTCCGATTTCCCCTAAACTCTCTGCCGCCTCCTCACAGGTATCGTCATCCTCAGTGGTAGCGATAAGATTGATCAAAGCAGCAATAGCTTGAGGATTTCCAGGGTCGATTTCCCCTAAACTCTCAGCCGCCCACCTCCGGGTCCTTTCATCCTCAGTGGTTGCGATAAGATTGACCAAAACAGCGATCGCTTGAGGATTTCCAGGGTCGATTTTCCCTAAACTTCTAAACGACCGCCTCCGGGTCCATTCATCCTCAGTGGTTGCGATCAGGTTGACCAACGCAGCAACTGCCTCTGCGTTGCCTTGTCCGATTTTCTCTAAACTTCTAAAAGACCACATCCAGGTCGATTCATCCTCAGTGGTTGCGATAACTTTGACCAACGCAGCAATGGCTTGAGGATTTCCTTGTCCGATTTTCCCTAAAGTCTCAATTGCTTCCCCCGGAATATCGTCATCCTTAGTGGTTGCGATAAGATTGGCCAAAGCATTGATCGCTTGAGAATTTCCTTGTCCGATTTTCCCTAAACTCTCAGCCGCCTCCTCACGGGTATCGTCATCCTCGGTGGTTGCGATAAGATTGACCAAAGCATCGATCGCTTGAGGATTTCCTTGTCCGATTTCCCCTAAACTCTCTGCTGCCTCCTCACAGGTATCGTCATCCTCAGTGGTTGCGATAAGATTGACCAAAGCAGCAATGGCTTGAGAATTTCCTGGGTCGATTTTCCCTAAACTTTCTGCCGCCTGCCGCTGGGTAGGTTCATCCTCTGTAGTTTCAATAAGGTTAACCAAAGCAGCGATCGCTTGAGGATTTCCTTGTCCGATTTTCCCTAAAGTCTCAATCGCTTCCCCCGGAATATCGTCATCCTCAGTGGTTGCGATAAGATTGACCAAAGCAGCAATGGCTTGAGAATTTCCTTGCCCGATTTCCCTTAAACTCTCAGCCGCCTCCTCACGGGTATCGTTATCCTCAGTGGTTGCGAACAGGTTAACCAAAACAGCGATCGCTTGAGGATTTCCTTGTCCGATTTTCCCTAAACTTCTAAATGACCACCTCCGGGTATTGTCATCTTCAGTGGTTGCGATAATATTGACCAAAGTGGCGATGGCTTGAGGATTTCCAGGGTCGATGTTCCCTAAAATCTCAGCCGCTTCCTCCAGGATATCTTCATCTGGGCAATGGTCAAGAATATCAATCAGTTCTGTAATCGCCAAGGGTCGAATGGTTTCAGGTATCGCCTTTCTCGCTCCTTTTTCAACCGGAGTAAAAAAAATTTCCCATTCCTGTTCCTCAATATCGAAATAACCAAAACTCCACTTCACCACCTGCCGAACAATCTCACCTGCTAAAGAACAAGCCTTAAATTCATTAATCGCAGCAGCAGCTAGAAAATAGGCTTGACATTCATAAAAAGCTCTAACTCCCTCCTCAAACTCAACTAATGCCCGAATAAACCCCTCCTTCTCCTCATCCCCAACATCCTCACGCCCCAACCACAACAAAATCACCTGCTTCCACTGCGGTTCAAAAACCCGATACCGCTTCCCCGCCACCGGACAATCCACATGATTCCGAGGCAGAAAATAATCCCAATCTGCCACCGCCAACGCCGCAAAATACTCCTGAAACGTCGCATGATAAAACGCCAAAATAGAATCTCCTCGCTTATCTCTGCCGACTCGATTCAACCAGCCCAACCGCAACGCCAAATAACCCAACGATGTCTCATCCAATTCCTCTCCCAAAAACTCCTCCACGAGAGCCTGAGATAACCGAAACCGTTCCCGTGGCAAATCCAGCGCAACCTTAGCCAATTCCCCCAATTGCCGATTCAAATCCCGCTTCAAATTCGTGATCGTCGTGCCACAACGTCGGGCATGGTCTCGCAACTCTTGCAAATTCCGATTCCACTGATACACCTGTTTTAGATAACGGTCGTATAACTCCGCCTGGGTATCCGGCAACGATGACCCATCCCAGGTCATGCAGAGCAAGGTCAAGCGCAAGGGGTTGCGGACCAAATCAAGGAGGTTTTCCCGTCCCGGTTCATGGAGGGCGGCAATCAGAGCATCGGCAGGAGTGGGGGTTGAGGTCGTCATGGCATTATTGTTTGAGATTAGGGGATAACGACTGCCAAATTCCGAATCGTGCGATTGACAAAACTTAGATAATCATCAATTTCTTCATAAGCATCTAACTCCTGTTCTTCTGACTCAGTCAACGCTTCAAGTTGCTGTTTTTCCAACAACATCACAATCCGAGCCTGCACGTTTGCTGATGCCCGAAAAATTGGAACACCGGATTCCAACTCAATTCGCACCGCTCCATCCAAGGGGAACGACTTCGGGAGATGATGAAGTGGAGGGAGAGACCGATGAACTTGCATAAGGGTAAAAGGTTCTGTTTTTCTAATTTTAACCACTTTGGGCAAAAAACCGCCGGATAAATAGTTCCATCTGCTCCACCTCAAAAGGTGAATTTCGATACACATCAAACCCGGAAAAGGCATTTTGATCCGCTTCCCACACATTCACCCGACAGGTAATAATCGCCCGTCCTAACTCCCACCACCCAGTCAATAGTTCAACGGCTATAGGGTTGCTCGATGTTTAATCCTGAGATCACTTGGTAGTGCTTCACGTTGAAAGTGCAGAGGGTTGCGTTACGCCCAACGGCACAGGCTGCAATCAAAGCATCAATTAGACCAACCTTGTGCGACAGATGATAGGCCGTAAAGTCGGATAAGGCACGGGCGCAGTCGGTTTGAGTCGGCCAAACAATGGTCAAGGGTGCTACAAGCTGTAGGACTTTACGCACCCGTTGCTTGTTCTGAGCGTCCTGAATCAATTCCATGACCACAAAACCTGGGATGCTTGGCAGTTCTGGTAGAGATGCAAACCAAGCTAGTGCTGGCTCATAGCCTCTCTGAATATCGATCATGATATCGGTATCAAGGATATACATGGGCGACCTAAACTCTTTCGCGTTTTTCAGCTTGATTACGCAATTGGCGGGCGTGTTGCTGGCTGTCAGCGATATCGGGTCGAGAGTTGATTACGCCAACGCTTTCCCAGTAGGCGAGGAGATCTAGTCCTGTTTGGGGAGGGTTTGGGAGGAAAGGGCGAAAGGAGAGAACACGGAGAATATACTCTGGCAGAGGCAATTTAAGCTGGGATGCCTCAGCGGAGAGTTCATTTTCTAGATCAGAAGGCAACTCTATGTTAATCTTCACGATTCTTTCCTTAACTTACTCCCTAACTAAGGTGATCATAGCGCATACACAAATCGAATCACTGTTTTTAACCACTCTGGGCAAAAAACCGCCGGATAAACAGTTCCATCTGCTCCACCTCAAAGGGTAAATTCCGATACACATCAAACCCGGAAAAGGCATTTTGATCCGCTTCCCACACATTCACCCGACAGGTAATAATCGCCCGTCCTAACCCCACCCACCCAGTCAATAATTGCGACACCTGGGGCTTTTCAATCCGGGCTACCATCTCATCCAATCCATCCATCAATAACCATAGATGCTCTTTGTGGTCTTGGAGAGAGGTTATTGCCCCTTCAACCCCCGCCAACTTCAGCCATTTCTCTTGCAAATAATCCACCAGAGTCGGTTCGCTAAATTCTGCCAACGGTATCCAAATCGGGATGCCGAGATTGTGGGCTAAAATCCAATCGGCGATCGCCTGTAACCGCGTGGTTTTTCCCGAACCCGGTTCGCCAATCACCGCAATCCGTCGCCCCTGACTTTTGGGACTTTTCCCCTGCTGCAAAACCCGATTAAAAAACTCATCTTCGGCAATTGGGGTAATCGTCTCTACGTCCCGTTCCAAATCTTGGGTGCATCTCACTTTTGCGATCACTTCGGATAACCCACCCCTGCCCCTCCCAGGAGGGGATTTTTCAAATAGTTCCCCTCCTGGGAGGGGTGCGCGATAGCGCGGGGTGGGTTCAAACTTGCCTAACTGAGATGCACCCAAATCTTGCCCTAGGGTTTCTCTATTTTGCCCCGGTTTCGGTGGCTTGGGTTGGCGACGTTCTACCAATGCCAACGGCACATAGACATCGACGCGATCGAATGCGGGATTAGCGGTTAATGCCCGTCGTTCAGCCAACATCAACTGGGCAATCGTTCGCCAATCTTCCAAGGAGATATTCGGGTTGGTCGCATCAAAATGCGATCGAATTTCTGCCACCAAACTTTCTAGGGTTTTTTCCACACCTTGTAACAACTGGGTGATAGTGGTTTCCATCACCCCCAACTGCTGACAAACTTCGGCAAAACCCGAATCAATCCTGCGGGAAATCTGGTTAAAAAATGCCTGCTGCTGGGCAACCGTTCCCCGCAACTGGGTTTCTAATTCC
>OFEU01000516.1_pt1 | contig 18635 bp, 15 predicted proteins | sample 1521221 | NCBI WGS metagenome assembly OFEU01 (sample SAMN03766357, study PRJEB24113) | microbial mat metagenome | isolation source: enrichment culture HLUCC-O from microbial mat sample contains cyanobacterium... | reverse complement strand
TCTCACCGCTAAGCCTTCGGCTCTAACGGGAGTCTTCTTTTGACATTTAAGATAATGGACAATTGATAATTGAGAATTTGAGAATTAATGACGAGCCAATCATGAGCATGGCGACCCGAGCGCGGAGGGTTGGCCTCAAGGCGCGGTTGAGTACCGACACGGCTCCAGGTTTACCGTTCCTATTCTATCGGCTTGTTGGCCGCTTGAGGGCGATCGCCCAGGGCAGACTCACTCCTGGCCAGCGTCAGCTTCCTCAGAGTCCGAGTCAGACGGGGTCACAGCCTGGGCCAGCAGTTGGTCCAGGTTGAGATAGAGCAAAACCTGCTCCTCAGGCAAATTGACCAGCTTCTCTAGGACAAACCCCAAAGACCCCTGACGATAGGAGGCGGGAACCTCAGCAAATTGCTCTTCCGCCACATCCAACACCTTGGGTAAGCGATCGGTGGGAATGGCAACCTCTTCGCCCCCATGGGTTTGACAAATTAGGAGATAATTCGGCTTTAAGTCCGGTTTTTTATGAAAGAGTAACACCCCTAAATCAAGCACAGAAATTGTTTTACCCTGGTATTGAATTAGTCCATGTCCGTCATTAAACGTTCCATGAATATCTAGGGTGGGCAACACCCGAATGACCTGCTGAATCGAAATTGCATAATCATCGCGATCAAGGCGCAAAACAACTAACTTTTGCTTTGAGACTTGCTGCCGTTTCTTGATGTTGAATCGGCGTAAACGAGGATGCAAAACAGCGTTTAGAATAACCATAATAAATATAGCAAAATTTGGTCTGAATAGGACAAAAGAAGGGAACAGGGAACAGGGATAACCCACCCCTGCCCCTCCCAGGAGGGGAAGAAAAGACGTAGGGGCGTACCCTTGTGGTCGCCCGAGGCAAGAGGCAAGAGATTCTCTTCCAACTCAGAATATCCTTCAGAGTGTTAATCAGGCAATCTTCGATTGCTATAAAAGCTAATTATTAAGGACTTCAAGAAGTAGGAGAAGATGTTAAAATTTTGGCGATCGCCCCGAGTAACGCAGCTTCATTATAAGGCTTGGTGAAATAGTCCACAGCTCCGAGGTCTAAAGCCCGTTGACGATGTTTAGCACCACTACGGGAGGTGAGCATCGCCACGGGAATTTGGCATAACTCTGGCTGGGTTTTGATGGCTTCTAACAGTTCAAATCCATCCATTTTGGGCATTTCAATATCAGCAATTACCAAATCACAGGGGAGTCCTTGAACCAACAGATCGAAGGCATCTTGTCCATCCTTGGCCAGTTCAACTCGGTAGTTGGCCCCCTGCAATAACAGAGAGAGTAACTGGCGAATCGTATAGGCATCATCCACCACCAAAATCGTCCGAACCGATGTCCCAGATGCCCCAGGGGAGTGCGCCTCAACCCGTAGAGGCGTGGCACTATGAGTCGGTTGCACTTGGGTGATCAGGTCATCAGTATCCACAATCAAGACCACTCTGCCATCCCCTAAAATGGTACTGCCCACCAGTCCCGCAGGCTTCCCTAAGGGGGGCGGAATCGGTTTGACGACAATTTCTTGCTGGCCCACAAGGCGTTCTACGGCGATGGCTAAGACCCCTTCCGCCGAGGCCAGAACTAAGACCGGAATTGTGTCTTGATTCAGGGGGTCTGGGGAGGGTTCATCTTCTGTGGGATAGTTGTAGTGAAGCAGGTCTTGTAGGCGAGTCAAACAGATAAATTCGCCACGCCAGGGTAGCATGGTCTGATTCCCGAGCATTTGCAGTTGTCCCGCATCAATTTGCAGAATTTCCTCGACAGCATCGAGCGGAACTGCCAGGGTTTGATGATCCACTCGCACCAAGAGAGCATTGGTGATGGATAACATCAAGGGCAGCTTGATCATAAAGCGAGTTCCCTTACCCGGCTGAGAATCCACCTTCAGGGTTCCTCGGACTTGGCGTAGGTTGGTGGTGACCACATCTAGGCCCACCCCTCGGCCAGAAAGTTGGCTAGGGTGGCGGCTGGTGGTGAAGCCGGGGAGTAGGAGGAAGTCGTAGATATCGTTTAGGGAAAGGCTTTCTGACTCTTCTGCCTCAATGAGTCCCTGGGCGATCGCCTGTTGGCGGATGGCGTTGGCATCAATTCCCCGTCCATCATCGCTGATGGTAATGAGGGTTTGTCCTCCTTGATGACTGGCGGCAATTTCAATCTCTCCGTTGGGGGGTTTGCCCGCCTCTCGTCGCTCTTGCGGGGATTCAATGCCATGGTCGAAGGCATTACGAACCAGTTGAATGAGGGGGTCGCGCAGGGCATCGACTAAACTTTCATCGAGTTGCGTATCTCGGCCGAGTAGGACGAGGTTAACCTCTTTATCATGCTGGCGGCCCAACTCCCGCAAGGCCCGAGGCAGATGGTCCACACAACGGCTAAAAGGAACCACTCGTAGATTGTAGACCCGCGATCGCAGTCGGTCGGTAATGCGGCGAATCTGCTCGGTGTTGCTGTCGAGTTGCAGGGAGAGGTCGTCAATCCGTCCACTGGATTGGGCGATGGCCTGGGTGGTTTCAATCACCGACTGGGCGGTACTATGAAAATCACTATAGCGATCGAGTTCTAAGGAATCGAAGCCGCGATTTGGGGACTCTGAGGCGGAGGAATGAGGCTCAACGGAGAGGCGATCGTATTCATCCCGCAAATCCCGGCCAAACAGATTTAACTCCAAGACACTGCGGCGAATCCGTTTGGCTTCACTGCGCAGTTGGGCTTGTTGGACTTCGAGATGGGTGCGGTGAATCACCAATTCCCCCACCCAGTTCACTAACTCCGTCAAGGCTTCCACATCAACGCGAATGGTGGGCCGTTGGGAACTGGGGGCAACGGTTGGGGCCGGTTCAGGCTGGGGCGGGGTTGGCTGTTGGGGGTCGGGGTCTGGGCTGGCGAGTCCTAGGCGCTGTTGACGGGCCTGTTCTAAGGCGGTAATGATGGGATGGGCCTGGCCTTGAAGCTCCTCGGGACTCAGGTCCGCTCGCGTCACCAACTCTTGTAAGGGGTCAATGAGGGCGGCGATATCCGGTAAGTCCAGCAGTTGCACCATCCCTGAAAGTTGTTGGTAGAGGCCTTCGAGTTGGGTTTGGGTTTGGCTGAGGTTGTCCGGGTTGACTTGGCTGATCAGGGTCTCAAAGGTCTCCAACAGGGGGGGCAGTTCCATTTCAAAAATGCCCCGTACAATACTGGAGTTAACAGAGGTTTGCTCCTCCTCCTCGTCAGAGGACTCGGGCACCTGATAGTCTGCCTCCAGGGCCTGTTTTAGGGGCAGGAGATCCTGATAATCTTCGGGGGCGATCGCCGCTTGAGTGCGAGTTTTTTCCAATAGCCCCTTGAGGATATCGACCCCGGAGAGAAGATCATTAATCAGTTCAGGATCGAGTTGATTCAGGTCAGCGCGATCGCGCAGGATGCCGAAACAGTCTTCCAGGGTATGGGCCGCCGCTGAGAGTTCCGTCAGTCCAAACATCGAGGCGGACCCTTTAATTGAATGGGCCGCCCGGAAAAGCTGTTGTACTTGTTTTTGCTTCTGCCCTGTTGCGCTCAGGGTCTCCATGGCCAGCAGGCTGGTCTCCATCGATCGCAGAAACTCCTCGCTTTCAGCGATAAAGGTTCCCAGTAAGGCACTGAAATCATCCATAGTCCGCCCTTCTCTCCCAGATATGGCTAACTTTGAAACTTGGCGACGGATTTTTGCAGTTGTCCCACGGACACCGAGAGACCATCGAGGGTGGTGGTGACATCTTCGGCATTTTCGGCGGTACTATCGGCAATTTGACTGACATCGGTCATGGTGGTGGAAATCTCCTCCGCAAAGGCCACCTGTTTACCGCTGGCCTGGGTGATGTTTTGAATTAGGCGATTCATATCCCGGCTGACTTGGATAATATCCACCAAATGGGTTTTGGCTTGGGCCGCCAGTTCAGTCCCTTCGACCACTTCCTGGGTTCCCGTTTCCATGGCCTCCATGACGCGGCCAATTTCGGCTTGAATGGTGGCCACGATGTCTGAGATTTCCTCGGTCGCACTGGCGGAGCGTTCGGCGAGTTTGCGGACTTCTTCGGCCACCACCGCAAAGCCTAACCCCTGTTCTCCGGCCCGGGCCGCCTCGATGGTGGCATTGAGGGCTAGGAGATTGGTTTGGGAGGCAATTTGCGAGATGGAGGTGACGATTTTGCCGATTTGTTGGGAGGATTCCCCGAGGCGTTTCATCATCTTGGAAGTGTCGGCAATGGTGCGCCGCAGTTCGTTGATGCCTTCGACGGCGCGATCGACGGCAACGCCCCCAGCTTCGGCGGTTTCGGCGGAACTCTGGGCTACCTGTTCGGCTCGCTGAGCGACATCGGAGACATCTTTGATGGAATGAACCATCCCTTCGATTTTGGCTAAGGCATCCTCAAGTTGTTGGGCTTGGTTGCGGGCTTTTTGGGTCAGTTGATTGGTACTGGCGATGGACTCACTGGTGCTGACATCGACTTGTTGGGCGAGTTGTTGGATGCCGTTGACCACTTTGCGGAGTTCACTGATCAGATAGTTGAAAGAGTCGGCAACGGCCCCGAGGACATCATTGCTGACTTCGGCTTTGACGGTGAGATCTCCTTTGGCGGCGCCTTTGATTTCTCCTAGGAGTTTTAAGACTTGCTGAGTCAGGATTTCGGCTTCGGCTTGCCGTTCCTGGGCAATTTTTTCGAGGTTTTCTTCGGCTTGTTTGCGATCGGTGATATCTCGCAGAGAACCCGCCACTCGCAGCGCCGTTCCGTCGTCATCGCGTAGGGTGTCGCCCATGGCACTGTACCAGCGATATTCGCCGTTTTTACAGCGGAGGCGATATTCGACGTTATAGGGGGTTTTGCCGCTGCTATCCGCGACATGGTCGTTGAAGGCCGTTAGGACGGCCTCGCGATCGTCAGGATGCAGAGCGTCCGTCCAGCTTTCGAGGATGTTGGGCAGATCCTGTTCGTTTTTATAGCCGATCAGGTTACGGAAGCGTTGCGAGTACCAGATCGAACTTTGCGGGTGTACGGTATCTCCCTCCACCAAATCCATATCCCAGAGGCCGTCATTGGCGGCGGTGTTGACGAGATCAAAGCGGGTGTTGGCATCTTGTAGGGCCGCTTCGACTTGTTTGCGATCGCTGATGTCAATCCCCAGTTGCACCACCAGTTCTTCCCCATTGGGATCGGTGCAGGGAAATTGATACATCTGATAGGTTTGGCCGCCAGTCGGATCCTGCCATTCCCAGGTTTGGGAGCGGGAGGTGGTTTCGTCCTCTAAATTGGCGTCGGGACGACTCAACCCTGGACGATCCCCCGGGACGGGTTCCGGTTCAGACTCGGCCTCTGGGGCAAATTTTTCGTGAAATTGACGATTGGCAAATCGAATCGAGCCATCTTTGGCTTTGAGACAGAGGAAGCCGGGGATACCATCGAGGATGCTAAAGAGTCGCGCTTGTTCCTCTTTGAAGGTCTGTTCGGCGGCTTTGGCTTCGGTGATATCTCGTGCGAGTCCGAGAACGGCGAAGACGTTACCGTCTTGATCTCGTAGCGGCAACTTTTGGGTATCAAAGATATGCTCGGAGCCATCGGCCAAGGTGACATAATCATTGCCGTTGCGCAGGGCTTTTCCCTGTTCGATGACTCGTTGATCATCGGGACGAAAGCCGCTGAGATTCTGTTCTGGGTCGCCAAAGATCTGATCTAGGGGTAAGCCGATTTCGATGTCATCTTTGCCGTTCATGGCCTCGGGGGTTGTACCCAAGATTTGGGCCAGGGTTTGGTTGGCTAGGAGATAACGAAAATTCTGATCTTTAACGAAAATCAAATCGGAGATATTATCAATCACGGCCCTCAGCAGCATCTGCTGATGGCGGTTGGCCTCTTGGCTGGCGGCTAGTTGTTGTTGGGTGGCACTGAGGGTTTCAGGGGAGACGAAGGAGAAGACCCTGGGTAAACGGGGAATGACGGTGATGGCGGTGTAGATGGCGATGAGGGCGTAGAGACCGTTGAGGGTCCCTGAGAGCCAGTTTTGGGGCTGCCAGAGGTTGCCGATCGCCCCGAGATAGGTGACTCCCCCCAGGAGGAGGAAGGCGGCTAGGGGGGGCAGCCTGGCGGTCAGGGGTTGCTCTCGCTGTTGACTCATCTGAACCAGCAGACTCAGGGCTAAACTGAAGTAGGCGGCGGCAATGAGAAGGTCGGCCCCGAGATGTAAGCCGAGGGGGGAGGCGAGGGCTGAGAACGATAGATTGAAGGAGTCTTCCATGTCTGGTCATCGTAATCGTTGAACAGGGGCAGGGGATTACCAACCCGAACAGGTGGCGATCGCCTCGATGTCTATGACGCTAAAGAGTTGACCCTGATGGTTATAGAGTCCCTGCAAGAAGGGAACGAGGGAAGCACTGGCTTCGGCTGCCGATCGCATTTGTTGGGGATCTAGGGTGACGACGGTGTCTACGTGGGAGACGGCTAATCCCAATATAATGAGCGATCGCGTCGAGTCTTGGAGGGTGGGCGCTTCTACGATTAAGATCCGACTGTCGGCATGGTTGAGGTTGAGGGGTTGCAGTCCTAAAAACTTGCCGAAATCAGCAATGGTGAGAATATCCCCCCGCAGGTTGGTTAATCCTAAAACAAAGTCGGGGCTGTTGGGAATGGGAGTCAGTCGCTGCTCACTCAGGCGCAAGACTTCGCGCACGGAGGTTAGGGCGATGGCGAGGCGAGTCTGTTCTTGCTCAAAGATGACGTATTGGGTCTTGTTAGATCGCGCTGAGTCAGGAGTTAGTGAGGGGTCAGATGGCATCACGAATGGGAGTCCGACAGGAGACGTTGGATAATTTGCACCAATTGTTGAGCTTCAAAGGGTTTCCCGAGGTAGGCATCTGCACCTAAGTCACTGCCCCAACTGCGATCGATCTCGGTGTTTTTTTGGCTACAAAAGACCACCGGTAATTTTTGGGTTTTGGGGTTGGCCCGTAATTCTCGGAGGACTTCAAAGCCATTCATACGGGGCATGATCACGTCTAAGACGACTAAGTCCGGCGGGGCCTTCTGGATCTGGGCGATCGCCTCATCGCCGTCACTGGCTTGTTCTACTGTCCAGCCTTCGTCTTCGAGAATGCGGCTCATGACGGCGCACTCACTTTCGACGTCATCCACCACTAGGATCGTTGTCATTGGCACTGACTCCTGAGTTTTGAGAGATTAACGGCCCAGGTTCTGGGTTCTTAAGATCCGGGCAATGGTTCGCCGCAGCTCGTCGGCATCAAAGGGCTTGGTCATATAATGGGTTGCACCCGCCAAACGTCCTTCCATCTGCTCGCTTGCACCGTCCCGCGCCGTTAATATGATAATGGGTAATTTTTTAAATTCGGGGGATTTTCGGAGAATTTTACACAATTCTAAACCATCGACACCGGGCATGGAGATATCGAGCAACATCAGGTCAATTCCCTCATGGTACAACTTACCCAGGGCTTCGACGGTGTTACTCGCCAAGAGAACTTGATACTGTGCTTCCAGGGTTTGTTGAATCATTCCCTGCATGGAGATACTATCATCCACGGCTAGAATTTTAGCCTTGGTTTTGGGGTTAGTGGCCATAACCTTTCAGCGATTGATCTGTCTAGTCTGGCATTTTAACGTTTTTGCGGCTGGCTTTGAGTTTTCCCCGTTGTTTTTTCTTGTCAACTCGCTTACGTTTCGCACTACGGGAGGGTTTGGTGGGTTTACGTTTGGGGCGGGTGACAGTGGCGCTTTTGAGAAGTTTTTGCAATCGATTGAGGGCATCTTCTCGGTTTTGTTCTTGGCTGCGGTGGGTTTGCGCTTTGATGATAATCACGCCATCTTTAGTGATGCGGCGATCGCGCATCTTGAGGAGGCGCGATTTATGAATCGGCGACATGGAGGAAGCGTTGATGTCAAACCGTAGTTGAATGGCCGAGGCCACTTTATTGACGTTTTGCCCCCCCGCGCCACTCGAACGAATCGCCGTCATCTCGATTTCACTCATCGGGATGCTGGTTTTGTTGGAAATTTGTAACATAAATGAGAATCGATTACGGGCAACTGCCAGATTACAACAATGGTGCGTTGCGGCAGTTTTTCAAGTGTTGTCTTTAGTTTACATCGGTCTGAGCCGCGACGCACCCTACCGGTTAATTCATGAACAATAGACAATTGCGGTAGGGGGTGTTCCAGCTTCGGTCAATGTGGGATTTTTGGCAACAGAATTAAGCTTGCCGGAACGCACCGTATTCGGGGACAATATGACCGCCAGGGTGTATTGCTATGGGGAAAAAATTGATGATGGATTGTTGCCGGATTATTACAATGGTGCGTTGCGGCAGTTTACCAATTGTTGTCTTTAGTTTACATGGATTTGAGCCGCGACGCACCCTACCGGAATGTCCTTTAGGGGGTCACGGTAATTAACTGTTCATCAGCATCCGATTCAGGATTGAGAATCACGATCGCCCCCTCATCACAGAGGACCCCAATCGCCCCGTCAATCCCCTCTGGGGTCATATCTGGAAACTGCGATCGCGTACTCTCCATTAACACATTACGTCCCACTAACTGCTGAGTTTTCACTAGCGCAAACATATATTCTTTGAGACGTTCCCGCATTAACGAATCTTCACTTTGAACTCCATCTAAGGTTTGTTGTGGCAATAAACTGCCCAGATTTCGTTCAAAAACACCGAGATTTTGCAACAAGCGACAGCTTTGCAGGACTTCTGAAGTCACCACCAACTCTTTTAACTCCTGACGATTGACAGGGCGATCGCCCACCAGTAAATCTCCCGCTTCAGCGGCGTTAACCAAGTTATGATAAGTGGCTAAAATCTGCAAGGATTCAATTTGGGGAATAATATGTTTATGAATTGAATCTACAAATAAAGCTTGATAACGGCGATAACCCTGATTCTTGGGGACCCCTAAATTTTCCGCCCGAATTAGATAAAGATACTGACACGTGTTTTTGCGTAAAGCTTCTTGACAGGATTTCATAACTCGACAAAAACTGTTTAAATTGGGTTCTTCAATCCAAATCACTCCAATTCGTCCCAGGGTTAACGACCAATAAAAACTTAGGGAATAGCGGCTATACGTTGGACTTTGTAAGAGTTTGGGTTCGACTCCTGTCACATTTAACGCTTCTAAGGCTTCTCGTAACATTTTCATCAATTCTGGGGCAGAAAACTGACGAATTTCTTGAACCGTTTTACGGGATTTAGCCAGTTCTTTCTCCCAAGTTAAGTGAAACGCCGCCAGTTGATCGACTTCTTGGAACACTGGCCGATTATCTTGCAGCCTTAGTTTAGCTTTCTGAAACTCCTGTCGCCCCAACATTAAGACGGAACGAGGTAAGGCTTTATTGCCGGGGAATTTACGATGTAAGTCCGCTTCACTGAGGGGATAAAGAGACGAGTTTGCAGGCGAATCCGCTTGTTGATGAAGGGGCGACAAACGACGTTCCCAGAGGGCGATCGCCGCTGGAATATCCACTGGCCGCAAGTGCAATTCTTGATCAACACGGGCTAAATCTGCTGGCTGGACATGGGGCGAGTTTTCACGCCAGGTATCCGTAATAATACTAATAATGACCAAAAAGTTTTTTAATTTTTGGTTGTGAATAATTGAATTGACGTTGAATAATGCTTGCAAGTCAATATAGCCGCGATCGCTGCGATCGACATTATCTAAGTTATCAAAACATAAGACAATCGGTTGCGTGGCGGTGGCGATGCGACCAAAGTTACCTAAAATATTTTGCGCCTGATGTTCAGTTTCAATGGAACTGCGGACATTTAAGAGTTTTAAACTTTCCTGATCTAGATCATCACCTTTCAGCCAATCACAGGCGAGAGAATAGAGGTCAGGGTTGGTGAGGTGATAGAGAATACTGAAAAATTCATTGGCATTATAGATCCCTGAGGGATATGTCGATTTGAAATTATGAATAAATAAATTGCGCTCGCCGATGACTTTTTTCAGCAATCCTTCATCCCGAAACGCTGATAAACTATTCAACCAAAGGAGTAATTGTGATTCCTGTTCTCCTTCAGGAATACAAGTCAAACTATCAATTGTATGGCGCAACGTATGACGCCAAATATAATCACTCTCAGGCCAGGGACCAATATAGGCAAAAAAGGCTTGGGGGTTGAGGGTTTGTTTTAAACGCCCCAGGAGAAAGCTTTTACCCGAACCGGAATCTCCCGAGAGAACTAAGGTTCGACTACGGCGATCGCCTTCCACCTGCTTTAATAGCTGTGATACCCCCAAGACAATCTCTTGATGAATCGAATGGATAGTTGATTGTTGGCTATGATCATCATGCCAAAAATTACCAGGACGAAAAGTCGTCGAGTCAAAGGGATTCACAGTCCGTTGAATGATTTGGTCGATAGAAACCATAGCAGAAAAGGCAAGAGGGATGCAGGCAAAAGGCAAAAGGCAAAAGGCAAAAGGCAAAAGGCAAAAAGAGAAACGCCATATTAGGGCAATTATTTGTAGTTACCCTGTCTGTTTAGACTTCCGGCAACAGGCTAAACGGGAAAGGGTTAGGTGATCGAAATGATGAGTTGTTCTTCTAGGGGGACGTTGGGATCAAGGATTTGTAGGGGGCGATCGCTTAGGGATAAACTCTGAATCAGTTGGTGAACCTGTTGTTTACTCGCACCGCCAAACTGGGCGATCGCCTCTTCAATCAACTGTTGAATCGCCATACATTGCTGGTTCAAAACTCGGTTGATCATAAAATCTTCAATAGCTTGTAAAGATTGTTCTGCTGAATCTTGACTCGACGTGATCTCAAAAAAGCCCAACTGTTGCAGTAACGGACAATCTTGTAAGACCCCCGTTTGTCGGACTAAAGATTCTAAACGGCTACCATTAGGAGTTTCCTCTCCCACCACTAATTCCCCCGATAGGGCATCATTCACCAAAGCATGGTGAGTCGCCAGATATTGAACCGAGGTTAAATCAGACATAAAATGGTTATTTTGCGGTTGACCAAAAATCTCCGTATAGAGTTGATAGCCACGATTTGTCGGTGAACCAACCCCCTCAGCCCGAATTAACTGTAAAGACTGACAAAGCTGGTTAGACAACGCCTCTTCACAGCCTTTAAGGAGGTGAAAAAACTTGACCATATTCGTATCTTCTGACCAAACCATGCCCACTCGTTCCGTGGTTCCCGGATGACGATAACTAATCGAATAACTAGCATAGGTACGACTTGGAAGTAACCGTGGCTGCACATCTTCCATTTGTAAAGCCCGAACGACCTCCGCTAACATTTGCACTAACTCAGGGGCGGCGTATTGACGGATTTTTTGCACCCGTTCACGGGTTTGTTTAAACTTCTTAATCCAGACCAGTTTGAAAGCCGCAATAGGATCACTTTGGGCATCGGTGGGAATCGCGGGCGCGTCTAGAGTTTTCTCGCCAGACGTATCTTGAAAAACATCGACCTGTAATCGTTGTAATTTTGCCTCTTGATAGAGTCGTCTTCCCAAAATTAAAGTGTTACGAGGTCGGGTTTTACCACCGGGAAATTTGCCATCTAAAGCCGGGCGAATGAGGGGATAAATGGGAGACGTTGGTTGAGGGTAAGTTTGGCGATGGAGACTATAAAGACGGCTGGCCCAGAGGGCTTCGGCTTGATCAAGACTGATTTGCTTGAGGCGTAGATTAGCATCAAGGCGATCGCGATCCGTGGCCGGAATATGAGACGCATTTTGTCGCCAAGTATCGGTAATAATGCTAATAATAAACAGAAAGTTCTTCACTTTCTGGGTATGTAGCATCGCGTTCACCCGAAATAAGGATTCTAAATCGGGATGTCCTTGGCGATCGCGGGCAATGTTATCAAGTTGATCAAAACACAGCACAATCGGCAATGTCGCCTCAGCAATGCGCCCAAAGTTAGCCAAAGTTTTCTGGGCAGCATCTTCCGTATCAATTGTACCCTGAACCCCGAGTTTCCGTAGAGACTCATCATCTAAATCATCACCGCGCAACCATTCACACGCAATGGGATAGAGTTCTGAATCAGTCAGATGATACAAAACACCAAAAAACTCTTGAGCGTTATAAATTCCCGAGGGATAGGTTTCCAAGAGTTTACGGATAAACAATTGCCGTTCCCCCCGTAACCAATCTACCAGTCCTCGTTTTTTTAAGTCTGAGAGTCCCTCTAACCAGATTAACAGTTGCGATTTATCCAAACCCTCGGGGGTTTCTAACAGACTGTCAACGGTATAGCGCAGAATATGCCGCCAGATATAATCACTAGCGGTGAAGGGTTCAATGTAAACAAAAAAGGCCCGAGGAAGCCGGTTTTGATTGGGGGTTTGCAGTTGACGTTTGAGTCGGCCCAAAAGATAGGTTTTCCCAGACCCCGTTTCCCCTTCTAAAAGTAAGGTGCGACTGCGCCGATCTTCAGACACTTGATCTAATACGCTCTCAATCTCCTGGAGAACTTCTTGGTGAATCGAGTCAACCGTGAGTTCAGGATTCTGGATTTCCTGCCAAAAATTCCCGGACCAAAAGGTTTCCGTATCAAAGGGGTTGGGGGCGCGTTGGATAATGCGATCAATCTCGGTCATAGTGATACCGGGAGGTGAGGGAGTCAGGGTTAACGTTAGTTACGAATCAAGAAAAACAAGGGGCCGCCAATGTCTTGGGGGATTCCCGCTTCAATTTGCTCTGGACTATAGTGAGCCGCTTCCTGCAACGAACTCAGTTCTAGGCGATCATCTCGTTGCAGACGATAAAGGGCGCTATCGAGTTCAGCGCGGGTTAGGGGAGGTTGTAAGCGCTCCCGCAGATAGAAGATGGGAAGGTAGTTATGGGTGTCGAGTTGGCGATCAAGTTCTTCAATGACATACCAAATATCGGCATCATTTGGCTTTTCCGTCAAGCGTCGCTGCGGATTGATCGGTTCATGGGGTTGCTGTTTGGCGAGGCTATCGTGGGAAATTGAGGCGTTCCCGTCCCGTTTACGCAGAAATTGTAGATAGCAGCTAAGATGATCCAGGCTCAGTTCTAAGCCGCTTCCCTTGGGAGTATAGTCATCGTGGAGATAGTCTAGGCCAAAGTTGGTCAGCCAAACATCTTCAATGCGTGTGGCTTCGGCTTTGATGAGTCCCCGTTCACTGAGTTTTTGTAGCACGACTTGACGGCGATCGCTCGCTAGGTTGAGATCTTTGGCGCAAATGACACCCTCCGCACAAGCTCTTAACACCGCAATCTCATCTTCCGTCACAGGGAGGCGGCTGGTATCGAGCCGCAGCAGAGCCATTCCTGGAGGTGCAATGCGAAATTCAACAATCTCCTCACTACAGTCCACCAGTCCGCGATCGCGGAGACTCCGACAGATATTATCCCGCTCTGCGGCTTTGGTGCGATAGTTGGGTTTCACCTGAGAGATGGGCGCTCGGTAATTCGGCGCTCCCAACAGATTCAAGACAAATTTCAGTTCCCGCGTGTCCATCCCGTTCAAGTTTTATACGATCAACCCCATCATATTTAACCATAACGGCCGGTTGACCAATTCCATCGTCCTAATTTCTGCATTCTAGTCTCTCCTCACTCCCTTCGCCTAATCTGCCTGATTTTTTTGACCTAAATTATTGACCATATGATTTTTGTTTGGTATAATCATGGATGACAGCCAAATAAACAAAGGAAAGGCGGGAGGGGCTTGGTTACTAGACGCGAAGCCAAACATCTAAGCTGCAAACTTTTACTAAATATCACATAATAATCAAATAGAAATATATAAAGAACCTCTATCGTCTATTAACTATTAACTATTAACTATTAACTATTAACTATCAAGGAAGCCAGCGAGGATTAAAACCATCCAGGGGAAGTTGTTCAGGTTGAGGACGAGTCAGTTCCCCTTGAGAATTAACCAGAGGGAAGAGAATCCACAGTTCGCTAGCCTCAATCACCCCACCCGAAGAGGTCAGCGGTGCATCAGGGCGTTCATTGGGTGGAACAACACTAAGACGATCAAAGAGAATAGCCTGACCATCAGGAGCTAAACTCATACTGAGATCCGGGGAACTGCCCTCAAAGCGGATGAGCTCCTGAGACTCCTGAGTCTCCAAATCGAGCGCGAGAAGATAAGGTTGTTCAATATACTCATCCGCCTCCAGCAGTTCAGTCACCAGAGCGTAGATGTAGCGCCCACTCGGATCGAACTCAGCATCGAGAATTGAGCCACTGGTACGTAGAATTTCTTGAGGTTCACCGAGATTCGGCACAACGACCATCGAGCGAGTATAGTCAGTATTGAACTTGACCATCACAGCAGCGCGTCCATCTTGGGTAAACCCCATCACACGACCATATTGAGGGAAAAATTGCAGCGGCTCATCTCCCTCGCGGCCCGGTTCAATTGAAAGTAGGGCCACCCCTTGACCTTGAGCGATCGCCAACTCCTTACTATTGGGTGCAATGACAAATTCTCCACCAGGTTCAGTGGGGAAACGTTCAGGATCATCTCCATCGCGAATGACCCAGAGGCCAAAGTCACTTCCAGGGCGATCGCGCCTCGCTCGTTGAACCACAATGGTGGTTCCATCAGGGGCCAGAGCAAATTGTAGATTTTGATAGATCTCGTTGTCGAGGATGCGTTGAACCCGACCCGGTGCATCAGGATCTTTGGACGTGAAATCGAGCCCCGTAGTGACCGTATAAATTTGGCTATCCGTCAGTCCCCGACGGTCCGCCTTACGGTCCAAAGCCGAAAAGAGGATGCGATCGCCATCAGGATACATCTCAAAGCTAAGAACACTCAAATCTGAAGGGGTGAGAATCGTTTTTTGGTCTTGGCTGAAGTTATACAACACCAGTCGCCCCCGTTCGCCATCCTCAGAGCCGAGATAGAGCATCACGCGATCGCGAGTCTCGAAGGAAGCCTCAAAGGGGTCAATATGATGCTCAGTATCATCCGAATCTGCAAAGCGATCGCGCGCCCCCGAAAGGTTTAGAGTGTAGTTCATCCCATAAGGAGCCGGATAGAGAAGGGTGTAGGCCATGCGTTCCCCCGCCCAACTAATTTTCCCCGGAAGAGGCGGATCAATTTGCAGATTACTCTCAACCGTCTCACGATTCATGGGACGATTAAAGCGTAGCGTAAAAGCCCGATCAACCGAACTAATCGTTGTTTCCTGCCAACTAAAGCCGCGAACCCGAGGAATACTTTTATCCCCACCCACGAGTAAGACAATTGTGATTACACTGAGGACGACCATGGCGGCGATCGCCACGCGGTCCAGGGGTTGAGGGAACGAATCACCTTTCATACGCCAAGGGAATAAACAACACATACCATAACAAAACGCCTGTCAGACTCATGAGATTCATCGCCTAAACGAGCAGAAGAATCCCAGAATCCAACAGACGCACTTGTCAGACAAGCCAGTCACCCGTTCAATCTGAATTTAAAACAGACCAAAGGTGAGAGACTTATCAATCGGAAGAGTCGCCCCAATTCCCAACCAAAGAGTTACCAAGGTTCCAAACAGGAACATCGAGGTCGCCACAGGGCGGCGGAAGGGATTTTGGAACTTATTAATGTTTTCGATGAAAGGAATCAACATCAAACCCAGAGGAATCAGGGTTTGTAGACCAATTCCGAGCAGCTTGTTAGGAACAACACGCAGAATCTGGAAAACAGGATAGAGATACCATTCCGGCAAAATTTCCAGAGGTGTCGCAAACGGATCGGCGGGTTCACCAATCATAGCCGGGTCGAGAACCGCCAAACCAACAACACAAGCCAAGGTTCCCAGGATAACCACCGGGAACACATAGAGGAGGTCATTGGGCCAAGCGGGTTCACCGTAGTAGTTATGACCCATCCCTTGGGCTAATTTGGCGCGTAGTTTAGGATCACTAAGATCCGGTTTTTTCAAAGTAGACATAGTATTTGGGTGTTCTCCTGCAAAGGGATATGCTGCAACAGGGCGGTTGTCCGTGGTGATTCAGCTAGAGATTAGTTTAGCAAAGCCGCCCTAACTCAGCCGGCTGAGCAAGCCACGGAGCCTTGACGGGTCGATCGCCCAAGGGGTCACCTCGGGTTACACGGGTTTGTTTACAACGGACCCGAAATCCCTTGTTTACGAATCATCAGGAAGTGCAACAGCATGAACACCGCAATCAACCAGGGGAGGACAAAGGTGTGCAAGCTGTAGAAGCGGGTCAGAGTTGATTGGCCCACGCTGGTTCCACCGCGTAGCAGTTCCACCATGAAGCTACCCACAACAGGGATGGCTTCGGGTACACCGCTAACGATCTTGACCGCCCAGTAGCCCACTTGGTCCCAAGGGAGAGAATAGCCAGTGACACCGAAGGTAACGGTAATCACGGCCAGAATCACACCCGTGACCCAAGTGAGTTCCCGAGGTTTTTTGAAACCACCGGTCAAGTAAACCCGGAAGACGTGCAGAATCATCATCAACACCATCATGCTGGCAGACCAGCGGTGAATCGAGCGAATCAGCCAACCGAAGTTGACTTCCGTCATCAGGTATTGAATCGAAGCGTAAGCGTCCGTGACCGTCGGCTTGTAGTAGAAGGTCATCGCGAACCCAGTCGCAAACTGGATTAAGAAGCAGACCAGGGTGATACCACCCAGGCAGTAGAAGATGTTAACGTGAGGCGGAACGTATTTGTCGGTGATGTCGTCGGCGAGCGCCTGAATTTCGAGGCGTTCGTTAAACCACTTAAAGGGTTTAGACTCAGTGACTTCCTTAGAAAACATAAAGTCAGTGCGTTAGATATATTGCGGTTTGTGAAGTTTAGCACGACACCCGAGAACCGGGCATCGTCATGCCCTCAGGCAGACCGAGGAGATCCCAGACATCATCACGAGGTCGACATCTCCCGACAGGCTCGAAGGCGGAACAGTTAAAGTCTCTTATAGAAAATGTAACACAGCTTGGGCATTCGGGGGGGAACCCAGAGCGGCGATCGCCCCAGACAACAACTCCAGCCTCCGGACTAGGCAGATGCCCAGAACTTTGGCACACTGAGGAAACATTAACATTTCTCAACTTTGGATGCCGGGTTTTCTCATGCACAAACGCGCCGTTAGCTTCGGACTTCTCCTCTCATTGCTTTTCGGACTCCTCGGCTGGTTGGGGGGAATGCCCTCAGCCTTAGCCCTGACCGAAGAACAGAAACTCGTCTCAGAGGTCTGGCGAGTCGTCAACCGCGCCTACGTCGATGATTCGTTTAATGGTCAAAATTGGTGGAAAATCCGCCAAGAAGCCCTACGGCAGCCCCTAACAACCCGTGAAGCCGCCTATGACACCATCGAAGAGATGCTGGCCAAACTCGACGACCCCTTCACACGACTGTTACGCCCCGACAACTACCGCAACTTACAAGTCAACACCGCCGGCGAACTCACCGGAGTCGGCCTACAGATTGCCATTGACCCTGAGAGTAAGCGCATTAAAGTCATTGCCCCCATTGCCGAGTCCCCCGCTGACGCAGCGGGGATTCAACCGGGGGATTTAGTTTTAGCAATCGATGGCGTATCCACCGAGAATCTCTCTCTCGATGAAGCCGCCACCCGGATGCGAGGAACAGTGGGGACAGCCGTGACCCTACAAGTGCAACGCTTCGATGAAGACCGAGTCGAGGATATTGAAATTATCCGCGATCGCATCGCCCTTAACCCCGTCAGCTACAATCTCACCCAAGCCGAAGACAGCACCCCCATCGGCTATATTCGCCTCACCCAATTTAGTGCCAACGCCAGCGAAGAAATGACCCAGGCCATCAGCGACCTGGAAGACCAGGGGGCCGCCGCCTATATCCTAGATTTACGCAACAATCCCGGCGGCTTGCTACAAGCCGGAGTAGAAATCGCCCGTCTCTGGCTCAACGACGCCACCATCGTCTACACCGTCAACCGCCAAGCCGTCTTAGGCAGCTTTGACGCCGGCCATGATGCCCTCACCGACGCTCCCTTAGTGGTCTTAGTCAACCAGGGTACCGCCAGCGCCAGTGAAATCCTCGCCGGGGCCTTACAAGACAATCGCCGCGCCCAACTGGTGGGAGAACGCACCTTCGGCAAAGGCCTCATTCAGTCCCTCTTTGACCTCTCTGACGACTCAGGAATTGCCGTCACCGTAGCCAAATACGAAACCCCCAGCCACAAAGACATCAACAAACTCGGCATTACCCCCGACTTCGTAGTGCCTCAAAATCCTATTCGCCGCGACGAAGTTGGCACAGCCGCCGATTTGCCTTACCAGAAGGCGATCGAACTGCTTACCGACGGCGCTGTGGTCGCCCAAGCCACCTAATTCAACCCATACCCCATCCTCAAAAAAGCAGACCTCGGCAGCCAACGGCTGATTAGCCTAGCCCCCGATACTTGGGTTACCTCAATGTTGCAAGAAGGCTCCCGCCATAATCTTTGATTTGGCGGTGAGATGAATGGCAACCCACAAAAAAGAATACAGGATTTGTGCTTATCTGCATTTCTCTGTGATAAAATTCAGTCATGATAGTTAGAGAAGCCAAGCTACTAAACGGCTCTAAGGTACAATATCAAGCCTTAGACGATGCCATAAGAACGGC